>Ga0136612_10000006_pt1 | contig 42367 bp, 48 predicted proteins | sample AntDryUQ224A2306_2_FD_106644 | JGI IMG/M metagenome (GOLD analysis project Ga0136612, IMG submission 106644) | Polar desert sand microbial communities from Dry Valleys, Antarctica - metaG UQ224A (23.06) | ecosystem: Environmental > Terrestrial > Soil > Desert | place: Antarctica: Dry Valley... | reverse complement strand
GGCCAGTGCTTGTACGTCGCGCCGACCTCGAACTCCTCATAGCTGCGACCGAACTGCATGGCGGGCTCCTCCCTCACGGTTGTGGACTGCCTCTGAGTGTGCCGTGGTCAGGAGTTCCAGGTGACGATCGCCCTGAAGTCGTGCTCGAACCCGAGCCTGCAGACCGTCCCGGTGCCCAGGACGAGGCGGCGCCCCTCGACGACCGGCTGGTCCAGCCAGCGCGCGGTCAGGGCCCGCAGCGAGTGGCCGTGCGCGAAGGCGAGCGTCGGCTCCGTCTCGGCGAGAACTCTGGCGACCACCCGGTCCAAACGCTCGGTGACCTGCACGGCGCTCTCGCCGTCGGGCGTCACGCCGTCCCAGATCGTCCACCCGGGGTCACTGCGGTGGATCTCGGCAGAGGTGATCCCCTCGTACTCGCCGTAGCGCCACTCCACGAGGTCGGAGTCGACCTCGGCGTCACCGAAGCCGGCCAGCTCTGCGGTCCGCCGGGCCCGCTGCAGCGGGCTCGTCATTACGAGCCCGAAGCCGGTGCCGGCGAGCCTGGGCGCCAGCGACCGCGCCCGTTCCTCACCTTCAGGCAGCAGCGGCAGGTCCGTGTCGGAGGTGTGGCGGCCGTCGCGCGACCACTCCGTCTGACCGTGCCGCACCAACCAGAGCTCGCCCATCGTCACTCCCAGGTCGTCGGTACGCCGTGTGCGGACGCGGTGCCGAGGATACGGCGGCTTGCGGGCGGCCACATCTCCAGGGCCGGTCGCTGGCAGCCGTCAGAGGTCGACCGGGCGCCCAGGCATGCGGCCGAGGATCTCCTGGGCCTTGGCGAGGTGCTTGTGCTCGACGAGCACCTCGTACCGAGTGGCCACCACCTGCGTGATTGACGTGAAGTCGCGGCGCCCACCGGTCATCGCGAACCCGACGACACCCCAGACCAGCCCGAACACGATGCCGAACAGCACCGCGCTGATGACGCTGACCAGCCAGTCGCCCTCGTTGGCGAAGATGCCGAGGATCAGGCCGATGAGAAGGCCCAACCAGGCACCGGAAGCGGCGCCGGCAGCGGCGGCACGGCCGTAGGTGAGGCGCCCGGTGACCCGCTCGACCTGGCGGAGGTCGGTGCCGACGATCATGCAGTTCTGTACGGGGAACTCCTCATCGGACAGGAAGTCGACGGCCTTCTGCGCGGTGGCGTAGTCGTCGTACACCCCGAGCGACTGGGGGAACTCCAGTTGCAGGGCGGGGCGAGCTGCTTGGGGTGGCATGGGGCGAAACCTCCGAAGACGATGGCTGGTGCGTCCAGCCTATCGCCGGGGCTGCGGGCGACCGACAACGCCGCCAGTCGTGACGGGCCGCTCAGCGGAGCTTGTACTCCTCGAGCAGCCGGCGGCCGATGATCATCCGCTGGATGTCGGCCGTGCCCTCCCCGATCAGCAGCATCGGGGCCTCGCGGTAGAGGCGCTCGATCTCGTACTCCTTGGAGAACCCGTAACCGCCATGGATGCGGAAGGAGTCCTCGACGACCTGTGAGCAGTACTCGCTCGCGAGATATTTCGCCATACCCGCCTCGAGGTCGCCCCGCTGACCTTCGTCCTTCAGGCGTGCCGCCTTGACCATCATCTGGTGCGACGCCTCGACCTTGGTGGCCATCTCCGCCAAGCGGAACAACACCGCCTGGTGCTGGGCGATCGGCTTGCCGAAGGCCTCGCGCTGCTGTGCGTAGCTCACACCGAGCTCGAACGCGCGCAGGGCCACACCGCACCCACGGGCGGCGACGTTGACGCGGCCGACCTCGACACCGTCCATCATCTGGTAGAAGCCTTTGCCCGGTTGCCCGCCGAGGATCTGGTCGGCACCGATCTTGTGCTCGGCAAGGATGAGCTCGGTCGTGTCGACGCCCTTGTAGCCCATCTTCTCGATCTTGCCCGGTACGGTCACGCCGGGAGCGGTCTCACCGAAGCCCGGCTCCTTCTCGACCAGGAACGTGGTCATGTTCTTGTACACCGAGTCCGCCCCCTCGTCGGTCTTGACCAGGAGCGCGACGAGGTTGGCCGAGCCGCCGTTGGTGAGCCACATCTTCTGTCCGGTGATCGAGTACGCCCCGTGGTCGTCCCCGGACAGCCTCGTCGCCTTGGTCCTGATCGCCGCCACGTCCGAGCCGCAGCCCGGCTCGGACATCGAGAACGCTCCGCGGACCTCGCCGGTCGCCATGCGCGGAAGGTACTTCTGCTTCTGTTCCTGGGTGCCGTGGTGCAGGAGCATGTGCGCCACCATGAAGTGCGTGTTGATGACTCCGGAGACACTCATCCAGCCGCGCGCTATCTCCTCGACCACCAGCGCGTACGTCAGCAGCGACTCGCCGAGCCCGCCGTACTCCTCGGGGATGACCAGGGCGAAGATGCCGAGCTCCTCCAAGCCCTCCACGATCGCCGTGGGGTACTCGTCCTTGTGCTCGAGCTCGGTGGCGACAGGCAGGATCTCCTTGTCGACGAAGCTGCGTACGGTCCGCAGCATCTCCTTCTGTACGTCGCTGAGACCTTCGGTGCTGGCGAGTCGTCCCACGACTCCTCCTCGGTTGCTGGGGAACGCCGGCTTGGAAGGCTACTGCAGCCGGTTCCGGGCGCAATGGACGCCCAACCGGCACGGTAGCCTGAGCGTTCGCCCGGCGCAGACGCCGCAGTCACCAGGACCGGAGAGGATCGACATGATCGGCATGGTGCTTGCTGCCGGGGCGGGCCGGAGGCTTCGCCCCTTCACCGACAGCCTGCCCAAGGCGCTGGTGCCCGTGGACGCCGACACGACGATCCTGGACATCGCCTTGTCCAACCTCGCCGAGGTAGACTTGCGCGACGTCGTCATCGTCGTCGGGTACGCGGCCGCCGCCGTCGAGGAACGGCAGGCGGACCTGGAGAAGCGTCACGGCGTCACCCTCAGCCTGGTGTACAACGACAAGGCCGAGATCTGGAACAACGCGTACTCGTTGTGGCTGGCGCGGGACCATTTCGGCGAGGGTGTCCTCATGGTCAACGGCGATACCGTCCACCCGGTCTCGGTCGAGCGGACGCTCCTCAGCTCACGAGGCCCGGACCTGCTGCTGGCCATCGACACCTCCAAACCTCTCGCCGAGGAGGAGATGAAGGTCCAGGTCGACAAGGCGCTCGGCGTCACCTGCGTCAACAAGCTGATGGACCCCGCCACCGCGTACGGCGAGTACATCGGTGCCGCCATCATCGAGGCCGCCGCCGCCGATGCCCTCGCAGGCGCACTCGAGACGACCTTCCGTCGCGACCCAGGCCTCTACTACGAGGACGGCTTCCAGGAGTTCGTCGACCGCGGGGGCTTCATCGGCACAGCGCCGATCGGCGATGAGATGCCGTGGGTAGAGGTCGACGACCACCGGGATCTGGTTCGTGCCCGGGAGATCGCATGCCTCTACTAGCCCGCATGCTTGCCAGCCCTCTCTTCATCGACATCCGTGCCGGAGCCGTCGACGGCCTCGCCGAGCTGTTCACCGAGCGTCGTATCTCCGCCAACGGCCAAGTACTGGTGGCGGTGGGGCCAGGGCAAGGGCAGGAGATCTGGGACCGGGTCAAGGGCTCGCTTCCACTCGCCGGCCTCTTCATGGTCGACGGCGCGAACCTCGCGGTGGCAGGGGACCTCCAGGCCGCGCTGCAGGAGCGTGCCTACGACGCCGTCGTCGGTATCGGCGGCGGGCGCACCCTCGACGTCACCAAGTACGCCGCCACCCGCGCAGGCGTACCCATGGTAGCGGTGGCGACGAACCTCGCCCACGACGGCATCTGCTCCCCAGTGGCCTCCTTGGAGTACCGCGGCGGCAAGGGCTCCTTCGGCGTCTCGATGCCGCTGGCGGTCGTCGTCGACCTGGACTACGTACGGGCCGCCCCACCTCGGATGGTCCGTTCCGGTGTCGGTGACGCCATCAGCAACCTGTCCGCCATCGAGGACTGGCAGCTCGCCCACCGCGAACGCGGGGAACCCGTCGACGGGCTTGCGGTCACGTTCGCCCGCACCGCAGCCGAAGCCATGCTGCACCGCGAAGACGGGATCGCCGACGACGACTTCCTCATCGCGCTCGCCGAGGCCCTCGTGCTGTCCGGGATGGCGATGTCGGTGGCCGGTACGTCGCGACCCTGTAGCGGCGCGTGCCACGAGATCATCCACGCCGTCGAGGCGCTGTACCCCGGGACCGCCAACCATGGTGAGCTGGCCGGCGCCGGAGCCCTGTTCGCCTACCACCTGCGCGACAACCACAAACGCTTCGAGCAGATCGCCGAGTGTCTACGCCGGCACGAGCTGCCGCTCACCCCGTCCGACCTCGGCATCACCGACGAGCAGTTCGCAGCGGCTGTCATCCAAGCCCCCCAGACACGTCCAGACCGTTACACGATTCTCGAGCACCTCGACCTCGACCAGGACCAGGTGAGGGCCGAGGTCGCGTCCTTCGTCCGGGCTCTCGACGGCTGAGGTCGGCCCCGGGAGGGAACCGGCTGGGACTTGGCTTCGTCCAACCCCCATGACAGCCAGACGCACCCTCGTCGCGGCGCTCGTTGCGCTGGCCGTCGCCGGAGTCGCCGGATGCGGCGTCCTTCCCGGGCCGGCGGACACCGAGCCGACGAGTCCGAGCCTGCCCCGCAGCGAAGGCACGATCACCGGCCCCTTGGTCGACATCCGCCGGGTCAAGCCGATAGGGGACTCCACGACTGGGCTGCTGGGCACGGTCCTCATCGAGCCGAGCCGATCCTCACCCGGTCTGGCAATGGTGTTCGACATCACCGACCGCACGGTGCTGTAACGACGAGTACGCCGGGCTGGGCGAGAGCGAGCTGAGCGAGCTCAGCTTCTCCGACCTCACCACCTGTGAGGTCGCTCAGGTCGGCTACCCAGGGCCGATTCGAGCGAGCCACCCGCACAGGCCACCGCCGACTACGTCGTGCTGCAGGACCCCGGGTCGTGACCGCGTCGGCGGGCGCTCTCCGTCCGGGACGTCAGGAGCTCGGGGGTTCCCAGCGGTCCGTACGGCTCATGCCCGCTGCGCGACCCTTGGCCGAGATCACCAGTGCCATCTTGCGCGACGCCTCGTCGATCATCTCATCACCGAGCATCGCGGCCCCCTTCGCGCCTCCGGCGTCGGAGGTGTACCAGTCGTACGCGTCGAGGATGTTCTCGGCGTGGTCGTAGTCCTCCTGCCGCGGGCTGAACACGTCATTGGCGATGTCGATCTGGTCGGGGTGCAGCGCCCACTTACCGTCGAAACCCAGCGCTGCGGACCTGCCGGCGACGCGGCTGAACCCATCGGTGTCACGGACCTGCAGGTACGGGCCGTCGATCGCCTGTTTGTCATGTGCCCGCGCCGCCATCAGGATGCTCATCAAGATGTGGTGGTAGGCGTCGCCGACGTCGTACCCGGGGGGTTGCTCACCGACGACCAGGGACTTCATGTTGATACTTGCCATGAAGTCCGCCGGCCCGAAGATGATCGTCTCCACGCGCGGCGACGCGGCCGCTATCGCGTTGACGTTGATCAGTCCGAGGGCGTTCTCGATCTGTGCCTCGATGCCGATGCGTCCGACCTCCAGGCCATGCACGGTCTCGATCTGGGTGAGCAGCAGGTCGAGCGCGACGATGTGCTCGGGTGTCTGGACCTTCGGGAGCATGATGCAGTCGAGGTCGGCTCCTGCGCCCTCGACGACCTCGATGACGTCCTGGTAGGTCCACTTGGTGGTCCAGTCGTTGACCCGGACCGCCCGGATCTTGTTGCCCCAGCCTCCGTCGGTGAGCGCCGCGACGATGTTCTTGCGCGCGCCGGGCTTGGCCGATGGAGCACAGGCGTCCTCGAGGTCGAGGAAGACCTGGTCGGCATCCAGCCCCTTGGCCTTGTGAAGGAACCGGGGGTTGGACCCCGGCACCGCGAGGCACGACCGTCTGGGGCGTGGCACGTCGGAGGCGGTCGTGGAGTCGAGCGAGGGTGAGTCAGGCATAACGACCTCTCAGGGTGGAGCCAACCCGGCGACTGTACCGACAACGCCGGCGGCGCCGGGATCACGCTGAGAGTGAGGTGCGCCACGGTCACGGCGAGTCGAATGGATGGTTCACTGATTTGCTATTTACAAGCCTTCCGAGGAGTACCCGTCGGGGTCTGTCGGCTTCTGAGCCTGATTCGTTGCGCTGTGCCGTGCCGGGCGACTGGCGGGTCACCCCGTCAGTCGCCCGGGTACGGCGGCGTCGCCTGCTCCTCGGCCTCGGTGCGGGTCAGCACGACGGCAAGACCGACGAGGATCAAGACCAGCCCGACGTACACGCCGATCGGCGGCGCCTGTCCCAAGAAGAGTCCGGCCAGGAGAGCGGCGGCGGGCACCTCAAGGAGCAGCAGCAGCGAAACGACTGCGGGGCTCATGACGGCGAGGAGGTGGTTGAAGACCGAGTGCCCGAGCAGCTGGGCGAGTACCGTCACCGCCACGATCCCGGCCCAGGTGCCGAGACCGAACCCGACCACCTCGCGGCCACTGACGAGGCAAGCCGCGGCAAGCACGAGAGTGCACATCCCGTAGCAAAGCATGGTGTACGTCGTGGTCGAGAGGCGTCGCCGCACCCGTGCCCCGGTGATCATGTACACGGCCGCGAAGAGCCCGCCGGCAAGTGCGCACAGGTCGCCGACCAGGGCGCGTACCGACAGGGTGAGGTCGACCCCGGAGATGACGAGGACACCGCTGAACGACACGAGGATTCCCGCGACGACGGCGCGGGGGATCGTCGCGCCGCGCAGGCGATCCAGCAGCACGACCCATCCGACCTGGGTGCACACCAGTGCCGTGGCCGCCGCGACGGACGTCAGCTTGAGGGCGGTCACCCAGGTGCCGAAGTGGCAGGCGAGCATCAACCCCGCCAGGGCACAGTAGGCCAGGTCGGACCGGTCGACGCGACGGAGCTCGTCGCGCTTGCGGATCGTCGCCACCGGCACGATGACAGCGGTCGCCAGCAGGTTGCGCCAGAGCGCGATGGCCAGGGCGGGCGCCTGCGTACCCGCCATCAGCGGACCCGATGCCGAGACACCGGCGATCCCGACGAGGGCGAGGAGGACGTTCACCGGCACAGTCTCGCGTACCCTGCGTCCATGGCTGACCCAGGTTCGCCGCCCGACCTCAGCACACCTCCCCTGCAGCTGGACGCGGCAACGGCCGCCCTCGTCGGCGAGCTCGCCAGGAAGTCGCCGCTCGCGTGGATCTCCTACGGCGGGCACCACCACCCGGTGTGGCACGTGTGGGACGGCGACGCGATAGCGGTGGTGTGCGGCGGGCAGGAGCAGCCGCTGCCCGCCGTCGAGGAGCAGGAGCACGTCGAGGTGCGGCTGCGGAGCAAGGCGACCCGGCACCTGCTGGTGACGATCACAGCGCGAGTCGACGCCGTCGCTGCGGGCTCGGCACAGTGGGAGGCGCTCGTGCCGGCCTTGATCGCGGGCCGTCTCAACGTACGTGACCGGGCCACTGCCGCCGAGCGTTGGGCAGCGTCCTCCCGGGTCCTTCGTCTGGTGCCGGTAGGAGTCATCGCCGCACCGGGTGCGTTGCCGCAGGACTCCCATCGCGCCCGCCCGGTCGCCACGCCTGCCACGACCGACGACCGGCAGCCGTACGTCGTGCACCGCCGCCAGGCAGCGGCGCCACCGTTGTCGGGCTAGCCTAGGTGGCGGGACGACGCAGGAGGCAAAGACCATGAGGAACCGCCGGGACAAGCGCGACGAGATCACCGACGCGGGTGAGTCCGATCTCACGATCGGGGCTCCTGCCGACCACGCCGCAGGTGCCACCGCGGTCGCGGTGTCGATGAAGCGGGCGCTGCGCCACATGGGCCCCAAGCGCACGGCCCAGACACTGCGTGACCTCAACCAGGCCGACGGCTTCGACTGCATGAGCTGCGCGTGGCCCGACCCCGATCCGGACAGTCGGCACGTGGCCGAGTTCTGCGAGAACGGCGCCAAGGCCGTTGCCGAAGAGGCAACCAAGGACCGCGCAACACCGGCGTTCTTCGCGCGGCACAGCATCGCCGACCTCGACGGCCACAGCGAGTACTGGCTCGGCCAGCAGGGCAGGATCACCCATCCCATGGTCAAGCGGCCCGGCGGCACCCACTACGAGCCGATCGACTGGGACGAGGCCTTCGCACTGATCGCCCAGCACCTGCGCGGGCTGGACTCCCCCGACGAAGCGGTCTTCTACACGTCCGGGCGCGCCTCGAACGAGGTGGCATTCGCGTACCAGCTGTTCGCCCGCGCTTACGGTACGAACAACCTGCCCGACTGCTCCAACATGTGCCACGAGTCGACCAGCATCGCCTTGCAGGAGTCCATCGGTATCGGCAAGGCCAGCGTGAGCCTTGAGGACGTGTACGCCGCCGAGCTCATCGTGATCGCCGGTCAGAATCCCGGCACCAACCACCCCCGCATGTTGTCGGCGCTGGAGATCGCCAAGCGCCGCGGGGCGAAGATCATCGCCATCAACCCGTTGCGGGAGACCGGATTCGTCAACTTCCGCAACCCGCAGGTGCGGCGCGGCGTCGTCGGCAAGGGGACCGACATCGCCGACCTGCACCTGCCCGTCGCGATCAACGGCGACCTCGCCCTGTTCCAGGCGATCGGCGCGCTGCTCACCGAATGGGGCGCCCTCGACACCGACTTCATCGAGAAGCACACCACGGGGTTCGAGGCGTGGAAGCAGCACGTCAGCGCCGTCGACTGGCCGCTGGTCGAGCAGACCACCTGCCTGAGCCGCGCACACATCACCGAGGCCGCAAAGATGATCGCGGACTCCGGCGCCACCGTCTACTGCTGGGCGATGGGTCTCACCCAACATCACAACGCCGTGGCCACGATCAAGGAGGTCGTCAACCTGGCCCTCGCCCAAGGCAACATCGGCCGGCCAGGTGCGGGGCTGTTCCCGGTGCGCGGTCACTCCAACGTCCAGGGCGACCGCACCATGGGAATCTGGGAACGCCCGCCGGCGCACTTCCTGGACGCACTGCGCGACGAGTTCGGGTTCGAGCCACCTCGCGAGCACGGCTTCGACACCGTCGACTCGATCCGCGCGTTCCGCGACGGCCAGGCCAAGGTATTCGTCGCGCTCGGAGGCAACTTCGTGCATGCCGCACCTGACACCGACGTCACGACGCGGGCCCTGCGCAACGCCGAGCTGACCGTACAGATCTCGACCAAGCCGAACCGCTCGCACCTGGTGTGTGGTGACACCGCGCTCATCCTGCCCACCAAGGGTCGTACGGAAAAGGACGTGCAGGCCGGCGGCGAGCAGTACGTGTCCGTCGAAGACTCGACCTGCTCGGTCCACGCCTCGCGCGGGCCGCTGGAACCCGCGAGCCCGGACCTGATGTCGGAGGTGGCGATCGTCACACGCATCGCCGAAGAGACTCTCGCGGACCGCCACGGCATCGAGTGGTCCGCGATGCGCGACGACTACGACACCATCAGGTCGCACATTGCCAACGTCGTCCCTGGCTGCGAGGACTATGCGGCCAGGGTCCACCGACCTGGCGGCTTCGTCATGCCTCACCCCCCGCGCGACTCGCGTACCTTCCGGACGCAGAGCGGGCTCGCGGAGTTCGTCGTGTCACCGGTGCAGGTGCTGCAGGTCCCGCGCAAGCACCTGCTGCTGCAGACCCTGCGCAGTCATGACCAGTTCAACACCACGATCTACGGCCTCAGTGACCGCTACCGGGGAGTGGAGGGTGGCCGCCGGGTCGTCTTCGTGCACCGGGACGACATCGCCGCGCTCGGGTTCGACGACGGTGACATGGTTGACCTGGTGTCGCACTGGAGCGAGGACGACGTGGAGCGCCGCGTCGAGGACTTCAGGATCGTCGAGTACGACACGCCGCGTGGCTCCGCGGCGGCGTACTACCCCGAGACCAACCCGCTCGTCCCGCTGGACTCGACCGCCGAGTACAGCAACACGCCGACCTCGAAGTCCGTCGTCATCTCGTTGGAGCCTGCCGGTTCGGTTCGCGGCCAGGCCACCGACGGGTCTGCGAGCCAGTCCGCGTCAGGTGCGGACAACGGCCACAAGTCCCGGCCCCAGCCGACACACCTGTCCTGACCGCTGTTCGTCTCACCGTTAGCCCCTGCATGCCCGCGCGACCTGCTGATCCCTTACCGTGACGCCATCACCACCCACTCAGTAAGGCGTCGTTCCGTGCCAGGGCGAAGGTCAAGCGCAATGGCAAACCGATTGCCACGGTCGGCTTCAACGCCGATACCGCCGGAAGCAAGACTGTCGACCGCTACACCTTCAGGCGCGGTGACGGTCGCGGCGAGTTCAAGATCGGGCCGTTCCACGTCACCGGGACGCGCAGTTCCGGCGGCGGATTCGACTACCAGGACGACACCAAGGGCACCTTCAAGGCCCGAAGGCGATCGACGGCGAACTCAAGATCACGGCCCGCGCAACAACAAGCGGGCGGCGGCCACGCCAAGAGCTACGGCGCCAACGGCTTCAAGGGGTACTACGGCAAGGGCAACCTGCAGTTCAGCCCCGGCGGCGGGTGGAACACGCTGAAGGTCCTCGACTGCAAGAACGGCGACAAGATCTACAAGTTCACCACGTCGAAGTTCCGCACCCTGCCGGCTCAAGATCGACAAGACCAACAAGCACACCGGCGGCGGCATCACGATCTAGACTGCGCGGGTCGCCAGTCACACCCGTACCAGGTTCTCCTGGTACGACCTCACTTCCTGACGGTTGCAACCCCGGTGAGCCTCCGCTGTACCAGGAGAACCTGGTACGGCGGAGGCTGTCGTGTGTGCCCCGGGGTGGGCGTCCGCACCGGTAGTGTTGGGCAACGTGACCACTGCACCCTCGCGGATCTTCCTTGCCCGCCTCGCGGGCCAGGTGGTCTTCGATCCCTCCGGCGACCAGGTCGGCAAGCTTCGCGACGTCGTCATCACGCTCCGCTCGGCCGGCCAGCTTCCCCGCGTCCTCGGCTTGGTCGTGGAGGTGCTCGGCCGCCGGCGGGTGTTCCTGCCCATCACGCGCGTCACCTCCCTCGAAGCCGGTCAGATCGTCACCACCGGCGTGCTCAACGTCCGCCGCTTCGAGCAACGCACCAGTGAGACGCTGGTCCTCGGTGAGCTCCTCGACCGTACGGTGACCCTCCCTGACGGGGACATCAAGGGCACCGTGTACGACGTGGCGATGCAGAAGGGCCGCAACAGCGAGTGGTTCGTCAGCCAGGTCGCGGTCCGTGAGGGAAGCAAGCGCTTCACCCGCCGTGGGCAGAGTCACGTCGTCGACTGGCCGGACGTCGCGGGCCTCGCCGCCGAGGAACCGGTCCAGGGTGCCACCCACCTGCTTGCGGTGATGGACGCGATGCGACCAGCGGACCTCGCCAACGCCCTGCGTGACCTGACGCTCAAACGTCGGATGGAGATCGTCGCCGAGCTCGGCGACGAGCGGCTCGCCGATGTCCTCGAGGAGCTGCCCGAGCTCGCCCAGGTGGAGATCCTCGGCGTCCTGGACACCGAGCGAGCGGCCCACGTGCTCGAGGAGATGCAGCCCGACGACGCCGCTGACCTGCTCGGCGAGCTCTCGGCGGAGGCCGCTGAGCAGCTGCTCGCCCTGATGGAACCCGACGACGCCGACGACGTCCGCCGGCTCCTGGTCTATGAGGAGAGGACCGCCGGCGGCATGATGACTACCGAACCGGTGATCCTGCCGCCGGACGCCACCCTCGCCGAGGCCCTGGCACGGGTACGTGAGCCTGAGCTCAGCCCGTCGCTCGCCGCCGCGGTCTACGTCAGCCGCGCGCCGTTGGAGACGCCGACGGGGCGGTTCCTCGGCATCGTGCACATCCAGCGGCTCCTGCGCGAGCCACCGTCAACGCTGGTCGGGGCGATCGTCGACAACGACATCGAGTGGCCCCGTCCCCAGAGCACGCTGCCCGCCGTTGCCCGGATCCTCGCGGCGTACAACCTGGTCGCCTGCCCGGTGGTGGACGAGAACGGACACCTCGTCGGAGCGCTGACCGTCGACGACGTGCTCGACCACCTGCTGCCCGAAGGGTGGCGCGACCACAACGGTGAGGAGGTCGCCGATGGCCTCCCATGAGGACCGCCTCGAGCGCCTCGACCAGCCCAAGGGCCTGAAGCGCCCGATCGTTCGCCGCCCCGACTACGACCCGGAGACGTTCGGCCGGTTCGCTGAGGGCTTCGCGAGGTTCATGGGCACGGCGCGGTTCTTGGTGTTCATGACGGTCGTCATCATCGTCTGGCTGCTGTGGAACACGCTCTGTCCACCGAGCCTGCGCTTCGACGGGTTCCCGTTCATCTTCTTGACGTTGATCTTGTCCTTGCAGGCGTCATACGCCGCACCGCTCATCTTGTTGGCGCAGAACAGGCAGGAGTCGCGGGACCGGGTGACGCAGGCGCAGGACCGCGAGGCGGCGACCCGTTCACACGCCGACATGGAGTACCTGGCCCGCGAGGTCGCCAGCCTGCGGCTGCGCTTGGGGGAGATCGCGACCCGCGACTTCCTGCGCTCGGAGCTCCGCGGGTTGTACGCCGATCTGGAAGGCAGCCGCGGGGAGCGCCGTCCACCTGACGCCGCCGGCGCCGCCGACCCAGCCACGGGCTGATTCGTGCGGCGCACGTAGCATCGAGGCATGGCACCGGTTTCCGAACCCCAGATCCGTGCGGTCCTCGCCACCGTCAACGACCCCGAGATCAAGCGCCCGATCACCGAGCTGGGGATGGTCGACAACGTCACCGTCGAGGGGCAACGGGTGGGTGTGCGCATCCTGCTCACCGTCACGGGATGCCCGATGAAGGAGACGCTGACACGTGAGGTGACCGCGGCCGTGCTGGGTCTGGACGCCTCGCTGGACGTCACCGTCGACCTCGGCGTGATGACCGACGAGCAGCGCAAGGGTCTGCAGGACGTCCTACGCGGCGGCCGCACCGAGCGTGAGGTCCCGTTCGCCAAGGCGGGATCGCTGACCAAGGTGTACGCGATTGCTTCGGGCAAGGGGGGCGTGGGAAAGTCGTCGGTGACGGTCAACCTTGCCCTCGCCATGGCTGCCCATGGGCTCAAGGTCGGCGTCCTCGATGCCGACGTCTACGGCCACTCCGTCCCCGACATGCTCGGGATCGGCGACGCCCGCCCGACTCAGGTCGAGGACATGATCATGCCGGTGCCCGTCAAGGGCATGAAGGTGATGAGCGTCGGCATGCTCAAGCCCCGCAAGGACCAGGTCGTCGCCTGGCGCGGACCGATGCTGGACCGGGCGCTGGTCCAGATGCTCAGCGACGTCTACTGGGGCGACCTCGACACCCTCTTGGTCGACCTGCCTCCGGGCACCGGCGACGTGGCGATCAGCCTCGGTCAGCACCTGCCCAACGCCGAGGTCGTCGTGGTGACCACACCCCAACCGGCGGCGGCGAGCGTCGCCGAGCGCGCCGGGACGATGGCCTCGATGATGCACCAACGCGTGGTGGGCGTGATCGAGAACATGTCCTACCTCGAGCTGCCCGCGACCGGTGAACGGATGGAGATCTTCGGCTCCGGCGGCGCCGAGCAGGTCGCTGCGACATTGAGCACGCGATTCGGCTACGACGTGCCTGTTCTGGGCCAGGTGCCCCTCGACCAGCGCTTGCGCATCGGCGGCGACGACGGCATCCCGATCGTCGAGGCCGCGCCGGAGACGACGGCCGCTCGGGTGCTCACCGACATCGCCACCCGCCTGGGCGGTCGCTCCCGCGGTCTGGCCGGCATGCAGCTCGGCCTGGCTCCCGCCAGCCGGCTCTGAGCGGCGGCGGCAATGTTCGGTATGGGATGGCCCGAGATCTTGGTGATCGTCATCGTCGCCACGCTCGTCTTCGGCCCCGACAAGCTCCCCGACCTCGCCCGACAAGCGGGTCGCTTCCTCAACACCGCCCGCAAGATGATCGACAACGCCAAGAACGACCTCGCCGGTGAGATGGGCGGGGACTTCGCCGGGATCAAGGATCTCAACCTTCGTGATCTCGACCCACGAGAGATCGTCCGCCGCAACATCATCGAGGCGATGGAGGCCGACGACACGCCGGCCGTGGACAAGGGCCGGCGACCGCTCGCCGATGGCGAACGCGCGCCGTACGACGCCGAAGCCACCTAGCGGCACTGAGCGCTCCCTCAGCCGAGCGGGTCCGCCCAGGCGCTGAGCTGCTCGATCCCCCGCCCGACCCGCTGCATCGGGCCGCCCTCGGTGCGTGCCTTGGGCAGCTCACCGATCACGTCGTTGAGCTGTGCGGGCTCCAGGTCGCTGACCGCGGTGAACACGACGCCCTCGTCCGACCAGGTCGCCACCGCGGGCGACCCCAGGCGTACCCACACCCGCGTGCCCTCGACAGTGGCCGGCTCGAAACCCGCCGGTCCGTCTTCTCCGAGGCTGCCGGACTGCTCGAACAGCGACAACGTCGACGACCCGTCGGTGTAGGTCAAGGTCACAACCCGTTCATGGCCGGCCCGGACGAACTCCGCCTGCACGCGTTCCAGGCCTTGAGCGAGACGCACGTGACACGGCCAGCCCGAGCGGGTCAGCGCCGACATCGTCTCGGTGGAGATCGCCTTGGCGGGGGGTTCGTCCGCAGCAGGCGTGGTCGATTCGGGCGGCTCCCCGGGAACGGCACGTGAAGGGAACGCACCGACGACGGCAGCCGGTGTCCGACTGCTGACCGCGAAGACCCCCAGCTCGATCGCCCGGGAGAAGACATCGGCGTCCGACGGCGGGGTCGGCTCGTCGCTCGCGGCGCTCGTGAACTGCGCGACGAAGGTGTCGACGGGCGGCGTGACCGTCCGCGTATCCTCGTGGGGCGGCGCGCCTACCAGGTAGGCGGCGGCGGTCACCGTGACCGAGGCGCCGGTAACGGCGACCAGCGCCCTGACCGCGTCCGAGCGCATCAGCCGGCGCACCAGCGAGCGACGGGGCGGGCAGGCGGCGGCGCGTACGCGGTCCATGTCGGCGAGGCAGGTCAGCAGCGACGCCGGAGGTGCGGGCGCAGCAGGCAGGCCGGTCATGCGGTGCTTGAGGAGCCGCTGCTGGTCAACCCTCGCGCGGCAGTCGGCGCAGGTGGCGAGGTGGTCGATGGCCTCCGCGTGCTCGTCGGCGGCCAGCTGGCCGTCGACGAACGCCGCTACCCGCTCACCTAGGTGCGCCATCAGACTCCGGGCGCCAGTGCGTCGAGAGGGCCGGCGAAGCGGGTACGCCCGGCCGCGGGAGCACGGTGCTGCAGGGCCGCACGCAGCTGGGTGCGGCCGCGGTGGATCCGTGAACGGACGGTGCCGAGCTTGACCCCGAGCGCGGCCGCGATCTCGTCGTACGACAGGCCCTCGATGTCGCACAGGACGACGGCGACGCGGAACTCCTCGGGAAGCGAGGCGAGTGCGGCCTCGATGTCGGGGTCGAGGTTGGCGTCGTGCCAGATGAACTCCGGCGACCGGTCGGCGCCGACGAGCCGGTCCTCGGCACCCTCGCCGAAACCGTCGAACCGGAACTTGCTGCGACGGCGCACGCGGTCCAGGAACAAGTTGGTGGTGATGCGGTGCAGCCAGCCCTCGAAAGAACCAGGCACGTACTTGTCGAGCGACCGGAAGACGCGGATGAAGACCTCTTGCGTCAGGTCCTCGGCGTCGTGCTGGTTGCCGGTCAAGCGGTACGCCAGGCGGTATACCCGCGCGGAGTGCTGCTCCACGATCTCGTCCCACGCCGGCACCGGCGGTGCCTGCGGTTCGTGCTCACGTGCTGCCATGGTGGCCTGTCTCCTTCGCGGCGAGGGCCGGAGTCCGATCCTTGCGCCACTACCTGAAGGAACGCACAGAATCGCGTGACTGTTCCCTGAGATCGCCGCCGATCGTCCGACACCGCCTCGGCCACGCCCACGCTGCCGTGGCTGACGGCATCCAGGCACTAGGCTGCTGGCACCGGTACGACGAAGGAGCCGATCATCGCCACCGACCCGATCACCCCCGCCAGCTGGGCCTACGCCGAAGAGTTCGTGGCCGAGGACGAGCACCTGGCGGCGGCGCGTTCGCGTGCCGAGGAGGTCGGCGTCGTCGGTATCGGCACCGGCGGCGGAGCAGCTTTGCGCTTCTTGGCATCGCTGATACAGGCGAGCTCGGTCGTGGAGATCGGCACCGGCACCGGTGTGTCCGGCCTGTGGATGCTGCGCGGCATGGCCTCCGGCGGCGTCCTGACGTCGGTGGACCTCGAGGCCGAGCACCAACGGTTCGCCCGCCAGACGTTCACCGAGGCAGGCATCGCCTCGCAGCGGTTTCGGCTGATCTCCGGTTCTGCTCTCGAGGTTCTCCCCCGGTTGACCGACGACCACTACGACCTGATCTTCGTCGACGGCGACAAGCGCGAGTACGCCGACTACTACTCCGAGGCGATGCGGCTGCTGCGCCCGGGCGGTCTCATCGCCTTCGACAACGCACTGTGGCACAACCGCGTCGCCGACCCCGCCCAGCGTGACCGCGAGACAGTGGCGGTGCGCGAGCTCGGCAAGGCGGTACGCGAGGACGAGCGCCTCATGAGTCTGCTGCTGCCGGTCGGTGACGGCCTGCTCATCGCCCAGCGAGTCGCGTGACCGCGCGCCCGTCTCAGTAACCGGCGCTTGAGGTGAAGCCGGCACCGCCCTCGGCGATGGCCACCACCTCGCACGGCTCGATCAGGATCGGAGGCGATCCGATGATGGCCGAGCCGGGTGCCGTATCGGCATCGTGGGTGAACCTCGTCTGGAACGCCTCCCGCTCAGCGCTGTCGGCGAAGACGTAGCACCCCTCGAACCATTCGCCCGCGCGTGCCCGCCAGGTCTTGAACGCCAACCCGGGCATGCCTTCGAAGCGCTCGTGGGAGGAGCTGCGTACGTACTCCCTCAACCGGTCCAAGGTGTCGACAGGTGCATCAGCCAGGGACCAGCGCACGGTCAAGCCCAGCTGCGGGTACTCCTGTCTCATACTGCCTTGAGCGCATCGCCCAGGTTGCTGGCTTCTTCGTTGTTGAGCTCGACAACGAGGCGTCCGCCGCCTTCGAGCGGGACCCGCATCACGATGCAACGCCCTTCCTTGGTGACCTCCAACGGTCCGTCCCCGGTCCGTGGCTTCATGGCCGCCATGCGTACCCCTCTCATCAGAGCGCCAGCCGTGCCCCTCTGTGGGAGACGGCGCGACGCAATCGCTGTGGACATTATCGCCCATGCGGCCATGCCGGCGCGAAAGCAGGTCGATCCGGGGGCAGCCCGAGTCCTCTGCTAAGCGGTGGGATAGGCGATCGTGGACATCAGCGCGTTCGCCGCCTGCCGTGAGTCCAGACGGGTGTGCTGCACCACAATCGGTACGTCGCTGCGCAGCAGCAGGCAGTAGTCGACCCCGACGGGCACCGGCTCGGGGCCATGCAGGTCGTTGAGCCGCTGGTGGTGGGCTCGGTGCGCCGCTATCTCGAGCGTGTACGGCCCGGCGGGGTCGCGGTCGGTGAAGAACACGACGATGTCGACGCGCGCCGCATGCCCGCCGGCGTTCAGGATGCAGACACTGTCGTGACTGAGCATCTCCGGCGCCGGGCCCGTGCTCCGCGGCGGGATGTAGCCGTCAGCCACGACCCACGTCGTCGCGCCGACGGCCGGTAGGTCCAACATGTCCATCGTCACCAGGCTCCGTTCAGAAGGTGTTAGCACTCTTGGCCATCAGGCCACCGTCGCAGACCAGCTGCGTCCCGGTGACGTACGACGCGTCGTCCGACAGCAGCCAGACGACCGCCGCGGCGACCTCGGACGGTGCGGCGACACGGCCGAGTGGGATCTGCTCGGCGGCCGCCGCCCGTATCCGGCGCAGTCCCTCGTGCGCGTCCTCGGTGCCCAGCAGCATCGGCGTGTCAGTGGCACCGGGCACGACGGCGTTGACCCGGATGCCGACGCTCGCATAGTCGATGGCTGCCGACCGTACGAACGCCGATACCCCGCCCTTGGAGGCGGCGTACGCGCTGTTGCCCCCGCCGGCGAAACCGACGAACGCGGCCGGCGAGGAGGTGCACACGACCGAACCCGGCGCGTCGCGCTGGGTGAGCCGGGAGATCGCCTCCCGACAGGTCAGGAAGACTCCGGTGAGGTTGACCTCGAGCACGCGGTGCCACTGCTCGACGTCGAAGGTGTGCAGTGGACCGTTCTTCTCGATACCGGCGTTGGCGAACACGCCGTCGACGGGCCCGACCGCCTCCTCCGCACGAGCGAACGCCGAGGCGACGGACTCCGGCGATGAGACGTCGCAACTGACACCGGTCGCGTCGGGCGCGCCGTTCTCGACTGCCTCGTCGGCGGCCGATGCCGCACCGGCTTCGTCGACGTCCAGCGCCGCGATCCGCGCCCCGCGCCGTGCGCAGGCAAGGACCACTGCTCGGCCGATCCCAGAGGCGGCGCCGGTCACGACGATCGTCCTACCGCGCATCTGGCGGGTTCTGCTGGTCGTCGGGACCGTCCAGGCGAGGCGCGTCCAGGTGGGTGTGGATATGTTGCTCGACTACTCGCAGGAGGTCGGGCTCTCGCCCGGCCACCAAGGCGTCGAGCAGCTCCTGGTGCTGCCGCGGGACCGCCATCGGGTCGTCGTGGGCCGGCGCGTCGCGGCGGAAGTAGGCGCGAACACGGGGCTGGATGGTGCGCCACATCTGCAGGCAGTGGGTCTGGTCCGACCGAACGATGACCAGCTCGTGAAACGCGATGTCGGCGTCGGCAAGCTCCTCGGTGGCACCCTCGCGGGCGGCCGTCTCCATCACCGTGACCAGGCGCTGCAGCTCTTCGAGGTCGTCACCGTTCAACCTCGGCAGCGCTTTGACGAACGCGAAGCGCTCCAACGTGATGCGGATCGGCACCAGGACCTGCTCAACCTCCTCCTGCGAGACGCCGAGGACCTCACTTCCGCGGTACGGGTACGACCTCGTCAGCCCCTCCTGCTCCAGCTGCCGCAGGGCCTCGCGAAGAGGCGCACGGCTCGTACCGAGCTGCTTGGCCAGCTCGACCTCGATCAGCCGATGCCCGGGTGGCAGCTGCCCGCTGGTGATCGCCTCACGGAGGATCTCCACCACGTGCTCGCGTCGGGACTGGGTCGGGACCTGGCGGACCAGGAGCTCATTCATCGAGGCCCCGCTCGCACAGGAAGAGGATCCGCATGGCCTGAACTCTACCATCAGTCGATTGTCGACAGTCGATTGGCGCCATGTTACGGTGACACTCTTGTCGGCCGTCCTGACGTCCCCCGCGACGCCGGCGAGCCGTGGAGCAGCCCCCGAGAAGGAGTTGACATGAAGATCCCCAACAGCACTGTCGCGCTGCTAGCCCTCAGTCTGGTGCTCACGGCGTGCAGCAGCACCACGACGGCGCCCGATGAAGGTGAGGACGCCGCACCATCGGCGGTCGCGGCGGCTGAGAAGGCCGCGCTCGCTGCCGCCGGGGGCGAAGAGCTCGGCGGGACTGTGTCGATGCTCGGCGTGCTGGGTGGCGCGGAGCTCGACGACTTCGAGGACGTGATCGCGCCGTTCGAGCGAGCGACCGGCGTCAAGGTGCAGTACGAAGGCTCGCGCGACTTCGGGGCGGTGCTGCAGACCCGCATCGACGGCGGCAACCCCCCTGACGTCGTCGCGACACCAGGTCTTGGTCAGATCGCCGACCTGGCGGACGAGGGCGAGGTCATCGACCTGCGGGGCGTGATCGGCGACGAGGCGTTGACGACCAACTTCTCCGACAGTCTCATCGAGACCGGGTCGCGTGACGGCAAGGTCTTCGGGATCTTCAACACCGTCGACGTGGGCGGCCTGATCTGGTACGACCCCAAGTTCTACGAGGGCCCCACCGAGCCAGCGAGCTGGGACGAGCTGCAGACGTGGGCGCAGAGCAACGTCGAGGAAGGCGAGACCCCGTGGTGCCTCGGTCTGGAGAGCGGCGCTGCGAGCGGATGGCCCGCCGCCGACTTCATCGACACCATCTTGCTCCGCCAGGCCGGGCCGGAGTTCCACGAGCAGTGGTGGAGGGGCGAGGTGCCCTGGACGGCACCAGAGGTCAAGGAGGCGTTCGAGACCTACGGCGAGCTGGCTCAGCCGGACAAGGTGTACGGCGGGACCACGACCGTTCTCAGCACCAACTTCGCCGAGGCCGCGGGTCCGATGTTCAAGGATCCGCCAGGCTGCTACCTGCACCAGCAGGCGACCTTCATGGGCGGCATCATCACCGACACCAACCCCAAGCTCGTCCCGGGAGAGGATCTGGATTTCTTCGCCGCTCCCGACTTCAACACCGAGTTCGCCGGCATCCAGTCGATCTCCGGTGAAGTGGTCTCGATGTTCGTCCAGAACGAGCAGTCCGAGGCACTGGTGAAGTATCTCGCCACTGCCGAGGCGGCGTCGCTCGTCGCGGCCACCGGTCGCTGGCTGTCGCCGAACAAGAACAGCGAGCCGGACGCGTACGAGAACATCTTCTTGCAGCGTGCGAGCGAGACGCTGCAGAAGTCCAGCGGCACCTACACCCTCGGCAACTCCCTGATGCCGCAGGAGCTCGTTGAGGCATTCTGGAAGGGTTCGTTGGAGTACGTGCAAGATCCCAGCCAGCTGGACACCATCCTCGCCACCTTGGACAAGACTCGCCAAGAGACCTACTAGGAGGGCGAGCAGCACGTCGTGACCTCGAACGTCCAGGTGAATGGAGATCGAGAACTGTGATCGCCGAACGGATCGGTCTCGTCCTGCTCGCGGTCAGCGCGACCGTCGTCATCGCCTGGGCATACCTGCTGTTCGGCGACCGGCTGATCAGCCGGTTGCCGCGGCGGCTCAACCGGCGGGTGATGCCCTGGCTGTTCGTCGCCCCCGCCGTCTTCGTGATCGGGTGTCTGCTGGTCTTTCCCGCCATCAGCACCGTGGTCCTGAGCCTTTTCGACAAGGACGGGTCGTCGTTCGTCGGCATGCAGAACTACACCGACATGTTGTCGAACGAGATCACCCAGGGCGCCCTGCGCAACACGGTCCTGTGGGTCATCGCGCTGCCCTCGTTGGCCGCGCTCCTTGGCCTGCTGGTTGCCGTGCTCGCCGAGCGGGTCCGGTACGGCACGCTGGTCAAGGCAACGCTGTTCCTGCCGATCGCGATCTCGCCGGTGGCGGCAGGGGTGATCTGGACGTTCATGTACGACTACCAGCCGCCCATCACCGAGCAGACGGGCACCATGAACGCTCTGGTGACGCTCGTCCCCGACACCGAGCCCATCGCGTGGTTGATCAGCCAAGCGACCAACAACTGGGCCCTCATCGCAGCGATGCTGTGGACCCAGGCCGGCTTCGCGATGGTGATCTTCTCCGCGGCCCTGGGATCTGTACCGGTCGAGCTGCACGAGGCTGCCCGCCTCGACGGCGCGTCGGAGTGGCACGTCTTCCGCCGGATCACGCTGCCGCTGCTCATCCCCACGGTCGTCGTCGTCATGACCGCGATGACCGTGATCGCCCTGAAGACCTTCGACATCGTCTACGTGATGACCAACGGGAACTACGGGACGGATGTGATCGCCACCGTGATGTACAAGGAGCTCTTCACTGCTCGCGACAACGGTACGGCGGGCGCCGTCGCGACCCTGCTGATGCTCGCCGTGCTCCCGATCATCTTCGTCAACATCCGGCAGTTCCGACTCGAGAACAAGGAGGCGTAGTGCTGCAACGCGTGAGCAGGTCGCGCCTGGCGGTGCCGAGCATCAGGCTGCGGCGCCTCCCGGTCCACCTGACGGTGCTGGTGATCGCCGCCATCTGGCTGATACCTGTGGTCGGCCTGACGGTCAGCTCGTTCAGGCCGGCGCTGTCCGTTGCCACGACCGGGTGGTGGAAGTCGTTCGCGCTGCCCGGGGACTACACGCTGGAGAACTACTCCAACGCCCTGGACAACAACGGGCTCGGCCTCAGCCTCTTCAACAGCCTCGCCGCGACCGTGCCAGCGACGGTCCTCACCGTCACGGTCGCCGCCGCCGCCGCGTACGGCCTGGCGTGCATGAAATTCCGGTTCAGGAACAGCGTGCTGCTGCTGACGGTCGGGCTGCTGATCGTCCCGATCCAGATCACGCTGGTGCCGCTGCTCAAGATCTTCAACTCACTCGGTCTGACCGGCAGCTTCCTGGGGCTGTGGCTCGCGCACCTGGGCTACAGCCTGCCGTTCGGGATCTACCTTCTGCACAAGTTCTTCTCCCAGCTCCCCCGTGACCTGTTCGAGGCCGCGGCGATGGACGGCGCCAGCGCCACCCAGGTCTTCTTCCAGATCGTGCTGCCGGTCTCTCGTCCGGCGTTGGCGTCGCTGGCGATCTTTGAGTTCGTCTGGAACTGGAACGACCTGCTGACCGCCCTGATCTTCCTCGGCGGCTTCCGCGAGGTCGCGCCCATGACCGTCACCGTGAGCAACATGGTCGCCTCCCGCGGCAACGGCTGGGAGGTCCTCACTGCTGCTGCCGTGCTCTCCATGGTCGTCCCGATGGCGATGTTCATCGCCATGCAGAAGCACTTCGTCCGAGGCATGCTCGCCGGTAGCACGACCGGCTGAGTCCGCCACGCCACCGTCCAGCCGGAGAGGAAGCAACAGATGCAGCCGACCGAGATGTCGACCGAGCGACGGAGCCCTGCTTCGTCCTGGTGGCGTGAAGCGGTGCTCTACGAGTGCCACCTGCCCAGCTTCCGCGACGGCAACGGCGACGGGATCGGCGACCTCGAGGGGCTCACCTCCTCCTTGGACTACCTCAAGCACACCTTGGGTGTTGACGCCATCTGGTGTGGCCCGTTCTTCCGCTCGCCACTGCTCGACCAGGGGTTCGACGTCTCGGACTACTGCGACGTCGAGCCGGTCTTCGGCAGCCTCGCAATCTTCGACCGCCTGATCAAGCACGCTCACGAGCGCGGGCTCAAGATCATCGTGGACTACATCCCCAACCACACCAGCAACGAGCATCCCTGGTTTCGCGAGTCGCGCTCCTCACTGACCAACGACAAGCGCGACTGGTACGTCTGGCGCGACCCTCGAGCAGACGGCTCACCGCCGAACAACTGGACCAGTGAGACCGGCGGCTCGGTCTGGGAGTGGGACGAGACGACGGGCCAGTACTACCTGCACTCGCACCTGGTGCAGCAGCCCGACCTCAACTGGCGCAACCCGCAGGTCCGCGCCGCCCTCTTCGACGTGCTGCGCTTCTGGCTCGACCGCGGCGCCGACGGCTTCCGGATCGACGTGGCCCACATGTTGATGAAGGATCCCGAGCTGCGCGACAACCCGCTTGCCGAAGGCGGCAACGACAACCCGTTCGACCTGCAGCACCCCGACTTCGGCACCCAGCTGCACGTCCACGACCGCCGGCACCCCGACACCCATGCCACGCTGGCCGAGATCCGCGGTGTGGTCGATGCCTACCCCGACCGCGTCACCATCGCCGAGATCGAGGCGATGTCGTGGCAGGACTGGGCGCTGTACTTCGGTTCGGACCACGACGGCATCCATCTGCCGTTCGCCTTCCGGCTCCTGGAGACCGTGTGGACCGCCGCGGACCTGCGCCGCGAGCTGTCCGCGCTCTACGCCGCCCTTCCGCCGGGCGCGTGGCCGGTCCTGGCCCTGGGCAACCACGACCGTACCCGGCTGGTCACCCGTCTGGGGCCGGAGCAGGCCAAGGTGGCGGCGGTGCTGCTGCTGACGCTGCAGGGGACGCCGTGCCTGTTGTACGGCGACGAGCTCGGGCTGGCGGACCAGTCGGTGCCTCGCGAACGCCAGCGCGACTACTTCGGACTCGCCGAGGGTGGCATCTCCCGCGACCCGACGCGTACCCCGATGCCGTGGAACGACGGAGTCAACTTCGGCTTCTCGACTGCACCGGAGGACGAGCTGTGGCTGCCACTCTCTCGCGTCGGGGCAACGGTCAACGTGGTGGCACAGCAGCAGCGCCCCACCTCCCATCTCGCGTTGTACCAGCGCCTGATCCGGATGCGGGTCGCCAGTCCAGCGCTCCACCAGGGCACGATCGACCTGCTTGACCCCGGTGGCTCAGACGGCGACGGTTCGGTGTTGACGTACGTCCGCCGGTGCGAGCGCGACGTCAAGGCGGTCGCGCTCAACCTGACCGGCGAACCGACCACGGTCGTTCTGCCGTCGGCGGGCACCGTGATCGTCTCCACCTCCGCGGCCATCGAGGGGCAGCGGACCGGCTCACACACACGGCTCGAACCCCACCAGGCGATCGTCGTCGACCTACCCCAGAAGGATGAGTGGCCATGAAGATCACCGATATCCGTGCCGCCGGGCTGCGGGGTGCGACCCCCAAAGGGGGCTGGGCCAACGAGATCAAGCCTGACGACGTGATCCACACCCTCATCACGGTGCACACCGACGAAGGACTCGTCGGGGTCGGGAGCGTGTTCTCCAGCCACGAACTGGTTCGCGCTGCGCTGGACGTCCTCGCCCCGGTGTACCTCGGTGCCAGCGCACTCGAGCCGGACAAGCTGAGCCAGACGATGCACCAACACACCTTCTGGCTGGGCCGCGGGGGCGCCATCACCCACACCGTCAGTGGGATCGACATAGCGGTGTGGGACATCCTCGGCCAGGCCACGGGGCAACCGGTGAGCCTGCTGCTCGGCGGACGGTACCGCGAGAGCGTACGCCCGTACGCGTCGGTCCTGATCGAGGAACCAGCGACGCTCGCTGACAATCTCAAGATGCTCTACTCGGTGGGCTTTCGTGCCTTCAAGATCGGGTGGGGCCACTTCGGACGGGTCAGCGAGGCAGCCGACGAGGCCGCGGTGCGTGCTGCCCGCGACGCCGTTGGCCCCGACAGCCTCCTCGCCGTCGATGCCGGCGGCTCCGACGCGTTCTGGCCCGGAGACCGCAAGTGGGCCGCTCGGACGGCCGACATGCTGGGGGACTACGGCGTCGCCTGGTTCGAGGAGGCGCTCCGCCCCGACGACCTGGAGGGGTACGCGCAGCTTCGCCGCACGTCGAAGGTCGCCATCGCCGGCGGTGAGGTCCTCACCCGGCGACAGGACTTCACCCGGTTCCTCACCGCAGGCGCCTTCGACATCGTCCAGCCCGACACCACCAAGGGCGGGGGCCTCAGTGAGTCGCGGCGCGTCGCCTGGCTCGCGGAGGAGCTCGGGGCACGCTTCATCCCGCACGGTTGGAACACCGCGGTCGGACTGGCCGCCGACCTGCACCTCGCCTCGGCGCTGCCCCACACCGAGCTCGTCGAGTACAGGACCGGCTCGGCCTACATCGACGAGCTCACCATCGACGGGTTCGAGCTCGACGACGAGGGCATGCTCGCGGTGCCGTCGGGTCCGGGCTTGGGCATCCACCTCGATCCGGTCGCCCTCGACCGGTACTCGCCGTCACACGGGCTCTTCGACGGCACCGTGTCGTGACGGCGGCACCTCTGACCTGGCGCTGACCCCTGGTCATGTCGATCGGCGGGTGCGGCACACTCTGAGGATGGCCGACCAGGACGACACCGTGACCTACACCGTTGCCGCGGACGTCGCAACGATCACGCTGCGACGTTCGGACACGATGAACAGCCTCGACCTGCAGACGAAGCTCGCGCTGCGCGACGCCGTGCACCGGGCGGCGTCAGATGATTCTGCCCGCTGCGTGGTGCTCACCGGGACGGGTCGAGCGTTCAGCGCCGGCCAGGACCTGAAGGAGCACGTTCGCGACCTGCGTGACCCCGACCGCTTGCTGTCCGACACCGTCGAGGAACACTTCAACCCGATCGTGACCGCCATCGCGACGATGCCCAAGCCCGTCATCGCGGCCGTCAACGGCGTAGCGGCCGGGGCCGGTGCGTCCCTCGCCTTCGCATGCGACTTCCGCGTCCTCGCCGACACCGCCGGCTTCAACCTCGCCTTCGCCGCCATCGCCCTGTCGTGCGACTCCGGAGTGTCGTGGACGCTCCCGCGGCTGGTCGGGCGGGCCAATGCGGTGGAGCTGTTGATGCTGCCTCGCACCATCGAGGCTGAAGAGGCGCTGAGCCTCGGGTTGGCCCATCAGGTGGTCGCTGCTGACGTCTTCGAGGACGCCGTCGCCGAGCTCGCGCAGCGCCTCGCCTCGGGCCCCACGCTGGCGCTCGCCTCGATCAAGCGGGTGCTCGCCTACTCCGCGACGCACGACCTGCCCGAGTCGCTCGCGCACGAGGCGCAGAAGATGGCGTTGACCGGGGCGTCGGTGGACCATCGCCGCGCCGTGGAGGCCTTCCTCGAGAAGCGGTCCCCCACCTTCGAAGGCCACTGACCCCCCGTTGAGATTGACGTTCTGTCGCAACAAACTCGTCAATCTCAACGGGGAATGGGCGCGATCAGCGGTCGGCGTGCGTGACAATCGGCGAGATGGTCATCGACGATCCCGGTCGCCTGCATCAGAGCGTAGGCGGTCGTCGGGCCCACGAACCGAAGACCTCTGCCTCGCAGGTCGACGGCCAGCGCGCGCGACTCGGCGGTCTGGGACGGTACGTCGGCGACCGTACGCGGCGGCGCGGACTCAGCGGTGGGGACGAAGCGTCTCACGACGTCGCCGAGCGGTTCGTCCATCTGCGCGATCGCGCGCGCATTGGTGATGGTGGCTTCGATCTTGGCCCGGTTGCGGATGATCCCGGGGTCCCCCAGCAACGCGTCGACGTTCGACTCGGTGAACGTAGCGACCACCGCTGCATCGAAGCCGGCGAAGACCGCGCGGAATCGCTCGCGCTTGCGCAGCACGACGGCCCACGACAAGCCCGACTGGAATGCCTCGAGCGTCACCCGCTCGAACAGGTCACGCTCCCCGGTCGCGGCGCGGCCCCACTCCTCGTCGTGGTAAGCCCGCATCTGTGGTGGACCGTCGCCCCACGGGCAGCGCAGCAGCCCGTCGTCCCCGCGGACGACTCCGCTCACGACACCGGGGCCCGACCGGCTCCGGACTCGAGCCGGTCCCGCAGTCGCCGCAACGCGTGCGCGAAACCGAGCTGCAGGGCGGGTCGGGCCGCCAGCCAGAGCACCGGCGCGGCCGGTCCCCCGGGCACCGCCACGTGCTCGGACCAGACGAATCTCGTCCCGGTGCCGGCCGCGGCGCAGGTGAAGGCGCCGGTGCCGCGCACGACCCGGCCGGTGTGGACGAGCTCGCACCGGTGTGGGGGCTCCCAGGCGGCGACCTCCATGGGGTCGTCGAACCCCAGTGGCCCCAGGGCCGTTCGCGCGATCACGGTGCTGCCCTCGGTGCGCACGGTCGTGAGCGGGATCCACTCCGACTGGCGTTTCCAGTCGGTCACGTACTCCCATACCGTCCTCGGCGGCGCCGCGATGTCGATCCCGCCCTCGAGGTCACCCAGCACGGTCGGTCTCCGTCGGGGCGGGGTCCGCGAGATCGGGCGGTAGGGGGGCTGCGCGCTCGGACCACTCCGCGCGGAGCCGCAGCAGCAAGGCGTCGACCTCGTCCATCCGGTAGCCGCGAACCGTGGTGGTGAAACGTACGTCGTCGAGGTCGCTGGCCACCAGTGGACGGTCGAACGGCAGGACGTCCGGACGGTCGTCGTGAACGGCGGCCATCGGTGCGCCCGCGCCGACTCCCACCACGACCGCACCACCGGCAACGAGGACGATAACGATAACGATGAACCAGGTCACGTACTTGATCGTGCCAGAAACCCTGGAACCTGCTGGGTTCAGGGGCTGAAGTACGACACGGCCTCGTCGATGTCGTCGGTCACGTGGATCATGGCGAAGTCGACCTCGGAGACGTTGCCCGCGACGAGGACGGTTTCGCGCAGCCAGTCCAGCAGCCCCTGCCAGAACGCCGAACCCACGAGTACCACCGGGAAGGACGTGACCTTCTGCGTCTGCGCGAGCGTGATGGCCTCGAAGAGCTCGTCCAGGGTCCCGAACCCGCCCGGCATGGCGACGAAACCTCTGGCGTACTTGACGAACATCGTCTTGCGCGCGAAGAAGTAGCGGAAGTTGATGCCGACGTCGACCCACTCGTTGAGCCCGGTCTCCCACGGCAGCTCGATGCCCAGTCCGACCGACACACCACCTGCCTGGCTCGCGCCCTTGTTGGCCGCTTCCATGACTCCCGGACCGCCGCCGGTGATGACGCCGTACCCCGCCTCCACCAGCCGGCGTCCGAGGAGCTCCGACAGCGCGTACATCGGGCTGGAGGACGCGACGCGCGCAGAGCCGAAGACGCTGACCGCCGGGCCGAGTTCGGCGAGGGCGCCGAACCCCTCGACGAACTCGGACTGGATGCGCAGCACCCGCCAGGGGTCGGTGTGGACCCAGTCGGCCGATCCGCGCGAGTCCAGCAGGTGCTGGTCGGTCGTGCCTGCCGGCACCTGGGCGCGACGTAGCCGTACCGGTCCGCCGAGGTGCTCGGGCGGGGCATCGGCTTCGGGCGGCACATCGCCAGGTCCGCTGCCGGTAGGCGGCGCGTGGTCCGAAGGTGGAGTCATGGGCGCAGGCTACGACAACCAGCCGACGAGCTGGTCCTCGAGCCGGCTGAGGTGCTCCAGGGGTACGTGCTCGTCCTGCTTGTGCGCCACCAGCGGGTCACCTGGCCCGAAGTTGACGGCCGGGACGCCGAGGGCGGTGAACTGTGCGACGTCGGTCCAGCCGAACTTCGGGTTGGCTCGGCCGCCGACGGCCGCGAGGAACGCCGCAGCGGCCGGCCGGTCCAGCCCGGGCATCGCACCCGGCGCGACGTCGGTGACGCTCACCTCGTACCCGGCGAAGACCTCGCGGACGTGCGCGATCGCCTGCTCAGGGGTCCGGTCCGGTGCGAACCGGTGGTTGATGCTGATGCGTGCATCGTCGGGGATGACGTTGCCCGCGACCCCACCGCTGATCCCGACCGCGTTGAGCCCCTCGTGGTAGGTGAGCCCATCGATCCGCGGCGTGCGAGGGACGTACTCCACGAGTCGCTGCAGGACCGGTGCCACGGCGTGGATGGCGTTGGAACCCATCCACGCCCGCGCGCTGTGGGCCCGCTCACCGCGTACGGTGACGTCGACCCGCAACGTGCCCTGACAACCCGCCTCGACGACGGCGTCGGACGGCTCCATCAAGATCGCGAAGTCGGCCACGAGCAGCTCGGGACGCTCGCGGGCGAGCCGGCCCAGTCCGTTGTGACGGGCCTCGATCTCCTCGGCTTCGTAGAAGACGAAGGTGATGTCGCGGCTCGGCGCTGGAAGGGTCGCAGCGAGCCTCAGCGCAACCGCGACGCCGCCCTTCATGTCGCACGAACCCAGACCGTAGAGCAGGTCGCCGTCCAGCCGCGACGGCAGGTTGGCGTTGACCGGCACGGTGTCGAGGTGGCCCGCGATCACGACCCGCTCGTCGCGGCCGAGGGTAGTGCGGGCGACGATGGTGTGGCCGAAGCGGACAACATCGAGGTGGCTGAGCGCCGCCAACGCTGCCTCGACGCTGTCAGCAATCTCCTGCTCCCCGGTGCTGACCGACTCGATGTCAACGAGTGCAGCGGTCAACGAGACGACGTCTTGTGCCAAGTCCAAGGTGGCCATGGCCCATTCCACCACTGCCTCCGGTCGAGCGTGCGCCCGCAGGTGCGCGTACCTTCTACCCTGACACTCTCAGAGCGCCCGAGGGAGACTCCATGCATTCGGTACGACAGGGATCGGGCGAGCCGCTGCTGCTCGTGCACGGGCTGGGCTCGACCCACCACACCTGGGACCTCGTCCTGCCGGCGCTGGCGGCAGAGCGCGAGGTCGTCTCGGTGGAACTGCCAGGGTTCGGCGAGACGCCGCCGCTGTCCACCGAGGTCACGATCGCTGCCCTGACCGACGCGGTCGAGGAGTTCGTCGACGCCGAGAGCCTGGCGGACGTGGACATCGTCGGCAGCTCCATGGGCGCCCGGATCGTGCTGGAGATGGCTCGCCGCGGACATCGCGGCACGGTCGTCGCCCTGGACCCGGGCGGCTTCTGGACCGATGGCGAGGTCACGATCTTCAACGCATCCATCAGGGCATCGACGGCTCTGCTCCGCGTCCTCGGGCCAGCGCTCCCGGCCATCACGCGCAGCGCCGTCGGGCGTACGGCGTTGCTGGCGCAGTTCTCCGCACACCCGTGGCGTCTGCCGGCCGATCTCGTGCTCACCGAGCTCGAGGGCTTCATCGCCTCGGCGAGCTTCGACGACGCGCTCACCTCACTCGTCCACGGCCCCAGGCAGGCCGGCGCACCGGCCGGCACGCTCAGCTGCCGCGTCGTGATCGGCTGGGGACGCCAGGACCGGGTCACCCCGCCCAGGCAGGCCCACCGCGCCATCGAGCTGTTCCCCGACGCCACGCTGCACTGGTTCGACAGCTGCGGCCACTTCCCGACCTGGGACCAGCCGGCGCAGGCTGCTTCGCTGATCCTGGACGCCATCGGCCACCCGGCCTGACTCAGAGGAGCGCATCCGCATGACAAGTGGGATCCTGGCCGGCGCCGCCGCGGGGGCTGCGGCCACCACCGCACTCAACGCCGTCACCTACATCGACATGGTCGTACGGGGAAGGCCGGTCAGCAGCACGCCGGAGGACACTATCGAGACGTTGTCCCAGAAGGCGGGGGTGCTCATCCCCGGTGATGAGCAGACCCGCGCCAACCGGGTCGCCGGCCTGGGTCCACTGGGAGGACTGGCGGCGGGCGTCGGTGTCGGGGTGGCGCTGGGCCTGGCGCGCTCGGCCGGCTGGCGTTCTGGTCCGGTGGGCACCACGCTGGTCGCCTCGGCTGGCGCACTGATGGCCGGCAACGGTCCGATGACCGTGCTGGGCGTGACGGACCCGCGTACCTGGTCGACGGCGGACTGGCTGAGCGACGTGGGCCCGCACGTGGCCTACGGCGCGGTCGCCGCGTACGTGCTGCGGGGACTGACCGACCGCTGACCTCGACCGCTGTCGATCAGGGCAGGCCGGTGGTGCCGACCGACTCGCGCCAGGTGGCAGTGCGCGCACCGTCACTCTCGTAGTGGAACCCGTCGACCTGATCGGCTTCGGTGACCACGAAGAGCACGCGGGCGTAGGCACATTTGCCCGCGGCGACGCGGCGTGACGCATCGATGCTCGGTGCTCCCTCCGTCGCCGGCGCCGGCGGGACGGTGCTCGTGACCTGCGACCCGTCGGACAGCAGCGCCGACCAACCGGAGCTGGACAGGGTCGTGGCCTGTCCCTCGCGGGCACACTCAGAGATCACCGCGGCGACCACCCGCTCGACGACGCCGTACGCAGTCCGGCCTCACGTGCCTCGGCCAGGTCGATCGGGTCGACGAGCTCGTTCACCTTGTGCGACCCGTAGTCGGTGTCGCGCCCCTCGCCGAACCCGACCGCTCCGGCGAGCATGTCGGCGTTGGTCGGCGCCGGCTCGGCCCGGTCGTCGCCACATCCCGCGCCGAGCAGCAGCACGACAGCGCTCAGGCAGCCTGCCCACCGCGATGGTCCGCGCACCTGCTGTCCTGCCTCAGCTACCACGGCCGGCATGCCCGTACGCGCTCGGTGCCCGGCTTGGCGTGGATGCGGCGCTTTGCCGAGTTGCTCGAACCGGAAGTGCTTGACAGCGTTCGTGCGCCAGAGCGAGTCCGGCGACAGTCCCGCGGCGATGAGCGCCTTGTCAAGCAGCTTGCCTGCCCCGACGAAGGGCTCGCCGGCGCGGTCCTCGGAGGCACCGGGGCTGCTCCCCCACCACCATCACCCGCGCACGTGCCGGGCCGGCACGTACGGTTGCGCCCCCGGCTCCTGCGGTGCGGCCCTGCGGCTCACGCGATCGTCCTCGGCACCTACGCGGCTCAGTCGCCGGTGACGAAGGCACAGAACTCGTTGCCCTCGGGGTCGGTCATCACGGTCCAGGAGATCTGCTCGTCGGGACGGCGCAGGACGGACGCACCGGCGGCCGCGAGCGCCTCGATGCCGCCGGGCGCGACGTCGACATCCCAGTGGATGCGATTCTTGATCGTCTTCGGCTCGGCCACGGCGCCGAAGACGAAGCCGTCGAACGGTGCACCAGGTACGGCGAACGACGTGTCGTGGTCGTCGTCGACCACCGCCTCGGTGCCCAGCACGCCCGCCCACCATCGGCCGATCGCCTCGGCGTCGACCGCGTCGATCCCGATCTCGTACAAGCGGTACATCGGCACCTCGTCCCGCTCGAACACACAGAGCTCCCCGCCCTCGGGGTCGGCCATGACGGTCCACGCGAACGGCCCCCAGTCCGGGAGCACGCTGGCGCCGAGCGCCGCGACGCCGCCGACCGACAACGCGTGGACGTCCAGGTGTACGCGCTGCTTGACGGTGTGGGGCTCTGGCACCGCGTTGAGCCAGACGCCGTGCTGCGGCGTCGGTCCGACTAGCTGGGCGTCGCCGTCGTCGTGGACGCGTACGTCGACGCCAAGCACCTGCGCCCAGAACGGCGTCATCATCGCCTCATCGACGACGTCGACACACAGGTCCTTGTACCGCGCGAGCGCCATGGTCGTCCCCTACTTCGCCAAGAAGGCCAGGAGGGCCGCGTTGAACTCTCGGGCGTGCGTCGCGTTGAGGCCGTGCGGCGCTCCTTGCACGAGCACCAGCTCGGCGTCGTCGATGCTCTCGTGCGCGCGCTTGCCGCTGACCTCGAACGGCACGATCGCATCGGCGTCCCCGTGGATCACCAGCGTCGGTATCCCAGCATCGCTCATCGCCTCGAGATCCCCGCGGAAGTCGGTACGACCGAAGGCGGCGACGCAGTCCAACGTGCCCTTGGGTGAGGCGAACTCGGCGATGGTCCGGTGGTAGTGCCGGTTCGGCTCACTGATCCGCGCCTCGCCGTCACCGACGTTGAAGAATCCCTTGGTGAACTCCTCCAGGAACGCGATCCTGTCCCCCCTCACGCCGGCCTCGAAAGCGCCGATCGCGTCGTCGTCCAGTCCGCCGTCGGGGTTGTCGTCGCTCCGGTACAGGTACGGCGGCACCGCGGCGGCCAGCACCGCCTTCGACACCCTCTCCGCGCCGTACGTACCGAGGTAGCGGGCCACCTCACCGCCACCCATGGAAAACCCCACCAGCGTTGCCCCGCTGACGTCGAGGTGCTCCAGCAGGGCCATGAGGTCGGCCGCGAACGTGTCGTAGTCGTAGCCACCCCACGGCTGCGACGACGCCCCGAAGCCGCGGCGGTCGTAGGTGATCACCCGGTAACCGGCGTCGACCAGCGCGGGCACCTGGTGCTCCCAGGACCGGCCGCTGAGCGGCCAGCCGTGGATGAGCACCACCGGAGCACCTGTCCCGTGGTCCTCGTAGTGGATGTCGACAGGGTTGTTGCGGTCGGAGCCGACGGTGAGCTTGGGCATCAGTGGTTCCTCTCGGTCGTGGCGGCAGCCGACGGCTGCCGTGTCGACCATAGGCACGCTCGGGCGTACTCGCACATCGCCCGGTTGTCGTACCTCGATACCGTTGTCCCATGACCGCAGATCCCGCACCCGACGCCTCGGCCTACGGGCTCGCCACGGTGACGGCGGACGGCACCGTGCTCGACGTGTGGTACCCCGAGCCCGTTCTGGGTCCGGTCGCCGCGATTGCTGCCCCGGCCTCGTTGACCGCGCTGGAAGCCGCCGATGACATCCGCGAGGTCCGCAAGGTCGTGGTATGCACGCTGGTCAGCGACCTGTCCGCACCGCCGGGGGACGCGTTCGACGCGTACCTGCGACTGCATCTGCTCTCGCACCGTCTGGTCCGCCCGCACGGACAGAACCTCGACGGAATCTTCGCCTTGCTCGCCAATGTCGCCTGGACCTCGCTCGGGCCGTGTGCGGTGGACGGCTTCGAGGCCACCCGCGCACGCGCCCGCGGCACCGGCCAGCACGTGCAGGTGATGAGTGTCGACAAGTTCCCGCGGATGACCGACTACGTGGTCCCGACCGGCGTCCGCATCGGCGACGCCGACCGCGTACGCCTGGGCGCGCACCTGGCCGAAGGCACCACCGTGATGCACGAGGGGTTCGTCAACTTCAACGCGGGTACGCTCGGGCACGCGATGATCGAGGGTCGGATCTCTGCCGGTGTGGTGGTCGGTGACGGTTCCGACGTCGGCGGGGGTGCGTCGATCATGGGAACGCTGTCCGGAGGCGGCAAGCAGGTGATCGGGATCGGGGCCAACTGCCTGGTCGGTGCGAACGCCGGGATCGGGATCTCGCTCGGCGACGGCTGCGTGGTGGCGGCCGGGTGTTACGTCACCGCCGGCACCAAGGTCACGCTGCCGGACGGACGGGTGGTCAAGGCTCTTGAGCTGTCGGGTCAGGACGGGCTGCAGTTCTGGACCAACAGCGAGAGCGGCGCCATCGAGGCGCGTCCCCGCAGCGGCGTCGCCACGGTGACGCTCAACAGCGCACTGCACGCCAACTGATGGCCCGCAAGCTTCTGGTGCTGCTGGGGTGTGTAGTCGTGGTCGTGGTCGCGGTCCTGGTCGTACGCGGCTCGGAGACACTCACCGGCTCGCGCGATGAGTTCTGCAGCGCCGAGGTCGACGGCGACCTGGTCGAGGTCGACCTGGCGCAGGCACGGTACGCGTCGCTGATCGCGGCGACCGCGGTGAAGCGCGGTATGCCCGCCCGCGCGACGACGATCGGGATCGCCACGGCGTACCAGGAGTCCAAGATCCGCAACCTCGACTACGGCGACCGTGACTCGCTGGGCCTGTTCCAGCAGCGCCCGTCGCAGGACTGGGGTACCCCTGCGCAGGTTCAGGACCCGCGCTACGCGGTCGACAAGTTCCTGCAGACGCTCGAGCAGGTCGACGGCTACGCCACGATGGAGGTCACCGAGGCGGCACAGGCCGTGCAGCGCTCTGCGTACGGCGACGCCTACGCCGAGCACGAGCCTTACGCCCGGGTCCTCGCCTCCGCGCTGAGCGGGAACAGTCCGGCGGCATTCACGTGCCAGGTGGACCCGCCTGCCGAAGGTGACCAAGAGATCGTCTCCAGTGGTCTCACGGTCACCGCGGACCAGGTGCGCGCGGACGTGCAAGCGAGCTTCGGGGCGGTGCCGAGCGGCGGTTACGCACCGGGCGGCGTCGACTCCGGACACAGCCCAGGCTCCGCGCACTACGACGGGCGCGCCATCGACTTCTTCTTCAAGCCCGTCTCGGACTCCTCGTTGACCAACGGGTGGGCACTCGCGCAGTACCTGGTGGCCAACGCCTCACGGCTCAAGGTGCAGACGGTGATCTTCGACGACCGGATCTGGACAGCGCAGCGTTCATCGTCGGGCTGGCGCGAGTACGACCCGCCTGCGCGTGCCGGCGCCTCCGAGACACTACGTCACCGCGACCACGTCCACGTCGACGTCGCCTGACCGCCGGGGTCGCGCTCGCCGCCCCGGCACCACCCTCCAACCACAGCCGTACCAGGTTCTCCTGGTACAGCGTCACTGCACCGACGTCGCAACCCAGGAGAAGTGACGCTACGCCAGGTGGAGTGGATCGACGGACGCCGCAGGCGCCCAGGGGGTCGACGATCGACGCTGGCTCCCCTACTCTTGATCCGAATGCGCGAAACCGAAGGTGGAGACTGGATGCAGATAACCACGGACCGGCCGCCGTCTCAGCGTGGCCCGGAGGAGTGGTTCACCGGTGTTGTCTGGCTCGACGAGATCATGGTCCCACCACCAGCATCACAGAGCCGACTTCGCGTCCTCAGCGTGCACTTCACACCCGGTGCCCGCACGGCCTGGCACCGACACCCCGTCGGCCAGGCCCTGTACGTCACCGAGGGCGCGGGACTGGTGCAACGCAGAGGCGATCGAGTACAGCCGATCCGTGCGGGTGACACGGTGTGGATCGAGCCCGGCGAATGGCACTGGCACGGCGCCGGACCGGAGACGTTCATGACCCATCTGGCGGTCCAGGAGACAGACGAAGCAGGCGCCGCGGCCGAGTGGGCCGAACATGTCAGCGCCGAGGACTACCCCGGATCCTGACGACACACCGAGCAGCGCGTACCGGAGGTCAGGGGCTCAGGCGGCGCCTTCGCCCTGCAGCGCGCGGTACGCGTACGCCGACGCGATCGAGACCACCGGCAACGCCGCGAGCACGCCGACCCCGCAGGCGAGGAAACCGAGGATGACGATGCCGATCGAGGCGAGGGCCAGCAACAGGCACGGGCCGATGCTCGCCGACACCAGGGTGACGCTCGACATCACCGCCGTGACGGGGCTCTGCTGCTTGTCGAGGACGAACATCAAGGTGAACCAGGACACGAACGCAAAGACGATGCCCGGCAGGACGAACAGGAGCAGCCCGATCAGCGTCAGCACGGTGGTGAGGAGACCGGCCAGCACCACGTCGACGATGTTGCCGAGCCGCAGGACCGACTCGAAGGACGCCTTGCGCCCGAACGTCTCGTCGAGCGAGCCGCGCACGACGGCGGCGTGCAACAGGGAGTTGATCACTGCAGTGGCCAGGGCGCTGCCAACGCCGGCAAGGGTGAAGGTGACGGCGAGGCTCGCGTCGGCGTCGGCATCGTCCGAGGCGTAGTCGAGCCCGCCGAAGGCGAAGTCGACGGTCACCGAGATGACGACGATGACGAGCATGATGAGCACCCACTGCACCGTGTTCGCCTTGAACCGGTTCCAGCCGTACGAGACGGCGGTCCCGACCGAGAAGACTCCCGCAGGAGGGTTGGTACTCATGCGAGCCGGGCGCAGCCGGCGGCTACGCGTTCGTCGGTCGCGGTGAAGGTGATCCGCACGTGCTGTGCGCCCGCTGCGCCGTAGAAGTCGCCGGGAGCAACGAGGATGCCGCGCTCGGCGAACCAGGCGACGGTGTCGCGGCACGGCTCGTCGCGGGTGACCCAGAGGTACAGCGAGCCTGCCGAGTGCTCTATCCGGAAGCCGGCACCCTCCAGCGCCTCGCGCAGCATGGCGCGCCGGCGCGCGTACAGTGCCCGCTGCTCGTCGACGTGCAGGTCGTCGTCGAGGGCGGCGACGCACGCGGCCTGCTGCGGGCCGGGCATCATCAGGCCGAGGTTCTTGCGCACCGCCAGCAGCTCGGCGACCACCTGCGGGTCTCCGGCGGCGAACCCGGCGCGGTAGCCGGCGATGTTCGACCTCTTGGACAGGGAGTGGACGGCGAGCACCCCCTCCAGCGATCCACCGTTGACGGAGTCGTGCAAGACCGACACCGGGCGTCCGCCCTCCCAGGAGCTCTCCAGGTAGCACTCGTCGCAGACGACGAGGGTGCCGCGCTCGCGTGCCCACGCCACCACCTTGGACAGGTGCGCGGTGGGCAGGACACGCCCGGTCGGGTTGGAGGGGGAGTTGAGCCACAGCAGGGCGGGCGCCTGCGGCCCGAGCGCGGTGGTCGAGTCACTGACGATGACGTCGCAGCCGGCCAGTCGCGCACCGACCTCGTACGTCGGGTAGGCGATCTGCGGGATCACGACGGCGTCGCCCGGGCCGAGACCGAGGTGCAGAGCGAGGCTGCTGATGAGCTCCTTCGAACCGATGGTCGCCAGCACGTCCGTGGCGTCGACGCCCTGGACGTCGAAGCGCCGGGCGAGCCAACCGACGTACGCCTCCCGCAGTGCCGGCGTACCGATGGTCGCGGGGTAGCCGGGTGAGTCAGTGGCGGCGGCCAGTGCGTGCCGGACCACGCTGGGCGTCGGGTCGACCGGGGTGCCGACGGAGAGGTCGACGATGCCGTCGGGGTGCGTCCGCGCTGTCCGCCGGTGGTCGGCGAGGGAGTCCCAGGGAAAGTCGGGCAACCGCGCCGAGACCGCGCGCGGCGGCGCCGGTGGGGTCACTCCTGGTTCTGCGGCGGCAACGCCGCGATGATCGGGTGGTCCTTGTCGATCACGCCGACCTTGGCCGCACCACCGGGCGAGCCCACGTCGTCGAAGAAGTCGACGTTGGCGGTGTAGTACTCCTTCCACTCCTCAGGAGTGTCGTCCTCGTAGAAGATCGCCTCCACGGGACAGACCGGTTCGCAAGCACCACAGTCGACACACTCATCGGGCTGGATGTAGAGCATGCGCTTGCCCTCGTAGATGCAGTCGACGGGGCATTCGTCGATACACCCCCTGTCCTTCACGTCCACGCATGGCTGCGCGATGACGTACGTCACGAGCGTCCTCCTTGGTCGTCGAGGGCCGAGTATGTCGTCCCTGACAGTAGTATCGCGCCCGAAAGCGTAGACGGCCGGTCCGGGTCCGTCTGTCGGAACGACCACGCGGGTGGCGACGGAGGCGACGTGGACTCGACGACTGTGGCGGTCGGCACCCGCGTCGTCGTGCGCCGGCTCCTGCGTGGCCGTGCGGGGCCCTCTGGCGGTCCGGCGATGACCGACGTCGTCGGCCGGGTGGTGGCACATACCGGCGAGGTGTTGCGGGTCGAGCGTCGCGACGGCGAGCTGGTCGACGTGGCCGTCGCCGACGTGGTCACGCTGAAGCAGGTCCCCGACGGAGCCGGTCGTCGGCGGACCCGCCCCGCCCGGTCCGTCGACGTCGACACGCTGACCCGGATCTGCACGCGGGGCTGGCCGCCGCTCCAGACCGCCCGGGTCGGTGACTGGGAGCTGCGTGCCGCGGGCGGCTTCACCGGGCGCGCCAACTCCGTCGCGCTGCACGGCGAGCCCGGCCTGCCCGCCTCCGAGGCACTGGCCGAGGTCATCGCGTTCTACGAGTCCTTGGACCTGCCACCCAAGGGGCAGGCGGTCGCCGGGTCGCCGGGCGAGCGGTTGTGCGTTGCCGAAGGCTGGGTCGCCGCGGGGGGCAGCCACCCGGGCGCGGTCGTCCAGGTCGCCGACCTCGATCCGGCAAGGGACTTCCCGCACGATCCTCGGGTGAGTGTCGTCGACACCGCCGTGGACGACTGGCTCGCGCTGTACGACCGTACCGGCGCCGTCGACCCCGCCGTCGCCCGCGCCGTGCTCGAGGGCTGTCCCGTCGTCGGCTTCGTTCGGCTCGAGGACGCCGGTGAGCTGGTGGCGATCGGCCGGGTGGCGGTGACCGGTGACTGGGCCGGGCTCGGCTGTGTCGAGGTCGCTGCCGCGCACCGCCGACGAGGCCACGCGAGGCGTGTCGTCGAGGCGTCCCTCGCCTGGGCGACCGCTCGCGGTGCGGTCAGCGCGTACCTGCAGACCATGCGGCACAACACCGCAGCCCTGCGGCTCTACCGGCCGTACGGCTTCGTCGACCACCACGACTACCGCTACCTCGTCCCGCCGCCCTGACCCTCAGTGTTGGGGTCTTCCTGGCACAGGACGGTGTCGGCGGCGGCGTACGACGCCGGGATCGACTCGCGCCTGACCTGCTCGCCGCCGCGCAGGAAGGTGCGATAGACGGTGACGTCGAACCCCGCGACACCGGTCTGCGGCACGCAACGGTCCGAGGCGTCGTAGATCAGACCGGGCGCCCGGCTGTTGGACCTGTCGGACACCCCGGCCTCGATGGTCCAGGTCTTGGTGCTCCACATGCTGACCGTCATCGCGCCTTCGCTGCTGGGCGTGCTCGGGGTGACCTTGGCCTCGATCAGCACGCCGTACTCGGTGTCGTTGCCGACCTGCAGGTCGACGTCCGGCCAGGCGACGGTGGCCTCGCGGCCGACGGGGTAGCGGTCGATGTAGAAACTGTGCGGGTTGTGCTCGATGTCCTCCAGCCCGGCGAAGAAGGCGGCGTTGTACGTCGTCGTCGCCACCTGCGAGACGCCGCCGCCGAGCTCCTCGCGGAACACCCCGTCGGCGATGATCGTGCCGACCGTGAAGCCGTTGGCCTTGGTGCGCTCGCCCACTGTGCCGTTGAAGCTGAACGTGTCGCCGGGTGCGAGGACGGTGCCGTTGATCAGCTCGGCCGCGCGGCCCTGGTTGATGTTGCGGTACTCCGCGTACGGGAAGCGCGTGGTGAACGTGCTGACCTTCTCGGTGATGCCGAGCTGTCGGGCGTCCTTGGTGGTGACGTCGGGCGCCACCCGCTGGGGGTCGATGTCGATGGTCCGATCCGCCCCGGACTTGGTGAGGGCGGGCAGGAGCCCCTCGGCGACGTCGTCGGGGGAGATGTCGACGCCCGCTCGGGCGGGTACGACGACCGGGCGGCCGTCTGCGAGCCGGACCGTCGCGTCCCGCGCCTCGTCGCCGAGCCCCCCGCTCTCCGCCACGGCACGGTTGAGGGGTTTCTCGAGCTTCTCGGCGTCGACAGTCGGTACGAGCTCGCCGCCCTCGACGGACACCGTCAGCGCCGGAGTGAAGTCAGCCACGGCCAACGTCAGCATGTCGTTGCCGACGGCGATGCTGATCGGACCCGACACCGCCGGCCTGGCGAAGTCTCGCATGGTCGCCTTGAGCGCCCCGTCGCCCACCTTGGGGTCGACGTCGCTCACCGGCACCATGGTGGCGCCGCGGTTGCCCAGGTAGCGATCGGTGATGAGCTGCTCGGTGGCGGCGGTGTCCACGGCCGTACCCGATCGTGGTTCGCGTACGACCGGCTCGGTGCCCGCGAAGGTGATCTGGGGCTCGACGGCAGGCTTGTCGACGGCGGCGGCGATCTTGGCCCCCGCGCGGCGAAGGGCGTCGGCGTCGGTGGCGACGACCGCCTCGACGCTCTGGTTGCCGATCACCACCTGGAGCATCTGCCAGGGGTTCCACGTGCTGCCGCCGCCGGCGTTCTCGACGGTCTCGGCCGCGTCGTAGGACAACCCCGCCTCCTCTGCCTTGATCTCGAACGTCTGCTCACCGCGGACCAGGGCGATCGGCTCGGCCGCGCGCTCTGCGAGGCGTTCCTCCAGCGTCGCCCGTGCATCGGCCGGAGTCATGGCCCCGATGCCGATCCCTTCGACCCGGGTGCCGACCGGCAGCCGGTCGCCGATGAGGAAGTGGCCGGCGAGGTAGAGGCCGACGAAGAGCAGCACGACGCCGCCGAGTGCGAGGCGGACCCCACGACGATCGCGGGTCCGGTCGCGCTCGTCCGGGTGCACAGGAGTCTCTGGTGTCATCTGTCTGCAGGATCCGGGTTCTTCTCGCTAGCGGTCGACCGGACCAACGATCCGTAGTGAGAACGGTAATACAGCAACGGCTCGTCCGCGTCATCGCTCGCCTGGGCGAAGACCACCTCGCCGACGACGAGCGTGTGGTCGCCGCCGCCGTAGGTCTGCCACGTCCGGCACTCGAGCCAGCCGAGCGCGTCGGACAGCAAGGCACAACCGGTACGGGCACCGCGGTGGTGGGAGTACGCGTCGAACTGGCCCTCCAGCGGCCGCCCGCGGGTCGCGAACCAGGTCGCAGCATCGCGGGCCCGCTGCTCCAGCACGGATACGCCCCAGGTGCCCGCAGCCAGGACGGCGTCGTGGAAGCGGTTCCTGCGGTCGACGGCGACCAGCACGAGCCGTGGGTCGAGCGACACCGAGCAGAAGGCACTCGCGGTCAGCGCGTGGTCGACGCCGCCCTGGACGGTGGAGACCACTGTCACGCCACTGGTGAACCTGCCGAGCACCTGCCGGAAGGCGGCGTCGTCGACGGGCTGATGCATCGTCACAGCCTAGGAGGTGTACGGCCGGGCCCCACGGCCGGAGCCCCGATCGCCCGCACCACCGCGGCCGTCACGACGAGCATGCCACCGAGGAGCAACCCGTATCCGCGAACGTCCGCGGCGAGCAGGTAGTCGCCCTCGTCGCGGGGTCGAAAGAGCACGATCATCGTCACGACCCAGCCGGCGCCGCAGGCCATCGCTCCGGCGGCGGGGCCGTCGGGGTACGCCGCGGCGCGGACCGTTGCGTACGTCGCCAGCAGGGCCAACGCGAGCCCCCACGGCAGCAGCACGCCGGCGACGTACCACGCCTGGCGGTAGGCGATGAGGCACAGGAGGGCGAGCAGGACGCCGAGCAGCACGAGGCCGGCGCGCAGCAACACCCGCGGGAGCGGTGACACCTCAGTCGAGCCCGGCGAACAGGTCGTCCTCCAGGCTCGTCCCGGGATCGGTGGGCCCCGGCGCTCCTCTTGCGAGCCGGTAGAACTCGGTGCCCCACACCCTGTTGCCGAAGTTGTTGGACAACGCGAAGAACGGGCCGTCGACGCTGATCTGCGTCGCGTGGGCCCGCATGGCCTCGATCTTGGCGTCGGCGAAGTCCTCGGCGTCGACCCGAGCGGACAGGGCTGCGTCCTCGACCACCATCGGCGGCAACGTGCCGTCGGGGTCCATTCCCTCGAAGCTGGTGGTGTCTCCCGCGTCGCGTAGGCGACGCAGCCCCTCGCGCATCCAGGTCGCCGACACCGCGGTCCAGTAGATCTTCGCAACATCCCAATGGTCCCCGAGGTCAGGTCGGAAAGACGCCACGGCGGCGAGCGCGGCGGCGTACGTCGCCACCCGGTGCGCCTG
>Ga0136612_10000005_pt1 | contig 42698 bp, 28 predicted proteins | sample AntDryUQ224A2306_2_FD_106644 | JGI IMG/M metagenome (GOLD analysis project Ga0136612, IMG submission 106644) | Polar desert sand microbial communities from Dry Valleys, Antarctica - metaG UQ224A (23.06) | ecosystem: Environmental > Terrestrial > Soil > Desert | place: Antarctica: Dry Valley... | reverse complement strand
AGTCTTTCGGACGCTGAGTTGCGGGTGCTCCTCTACATCGTGCGCCGGACATTTGGCTTCAAGAAGACCTCCGACGAGATCAGCCTCTCGCAAATGGTTGAAGGGATCACTACGGGAGACGGTCGCGTGCTCGATCGCGGCACCGGACTCTCCAAGGCCACTGTAGCTCGGGGTCTTGCCGCGTTGAAGGACAAGGGCATCATCATCGCTGTTCGTAACCGCAGCGCTGAGCGAGGAAACGAAGCCACGACGTATCGACTCCGGTTCAAGGGAGAGACGCTCACCCCCCTTGTCTCAGCAGCGAGACAAACAAGAAACAGTTTCACAATACACAGATGGGGATCTTTCGAATTTCGAAGGGTCTCACGACGATGTAATGACGGAGACTCACGATGAGCCAACACAGGATCATCCTGGTCGAGCACATGCCGAACCGACGAGGCAGAATGGCCGAGGCGAACCGCTACCCCTCGGTGAGATTCTCCACCGCCGCGCGCTGAGCCAGGGTCGATCCACCAATCCCGCAGACCATCGAACAGAAGGCGAGGGGACGCACCGAAAGACGGCCGCGCGCCGCCACCCCGATCGGACTGCTGGGGATCCGGAGGCGCGGGAGCAGTTGCGCGCGTTCCTGGCCGACTTCGCCATAGAACTGGGGGATGAGGCGCCCCTGGCTTCAACCATCACCCGCACGCTGCGGATCTTTACCACCGCTGGTGTTCCACCTGAGCGCTGGAGCGACGCGCTCTATCAGGCGCGGGGGCTGACCCAGGAACATACCGCGCAGATCCGCAAGCTCGCCACGGGCAGTCCGCAGGTTCGGCGCAAGAACAAGATGCCGTACTTCCTGGCCACCCTGGAACAGCTGGTGGGCTTGCGTCCGGCACCCTTATCCCCAGCGTCAGCATCAGACACATGACATATCCCATACGATCGGATTCCAAGAAACTATGCAGGTCTGATAGCGTTTTGGGATATGTTGGGTACTAAGAGTGTCTGCTGTTCCGTGTTCGAACATGCCATGTGATCGAGTCGCAAACGCCCTCAAAATGCCTCAAAGTCTGTACCGTTTTGATTACCGTTTAGGCGTGTCTTTCAACGGTACTTCTGGCGGTATGACGTGGGAACCGATGGTGCTGCTGCGCACAATGAGAGCAAGGGAGGAAAAGCGCGCCGTGGCGCGCCGAACCGGAGCGGGAGGGGGGTTCTCCGGCCGCTGGCGCTAAACCGCTCCTGACGTCGCATTTTGCCGGAGAACCCCCCTCCCGGTTTGCCTGCTGAGCGCCGCTGGCGCGGCGTGCGCTGACGCGCACCGAACCTGCTCGTTCACGGAACGTGTTCAAGCAGGGGCAGGCACTCCGGGATCCCCCCGATGGGGGAGAACAGGACCACGCGCCGGAATTCCTCCCTTGACCCTTCTTCCGGCGCGTGGCAGGGAATGGCTGCCGTGTGCAGATCGGATGAACGCCCGACATCAACGAGGAGACCGTGGCGGAGGGGATCACGAGCGCGGCTTGTGCGGAGCTTCAGAAGCCGGTTCACCAGCGCGTGGCTTCGGGGTGACCGCCGTCGCGTAGTACTCGCGCACGTCCCGACGGCGCCCGGTGGCCGGATCGGTCTTGGTCTTGGCATGCTCATACGCCACGACCTCTACCGCCGTACCTTTGTGGAGCGCGCCTTCGAGGGCGCGGGCCTTGGCATCGAAGACCACGGTCTGCCGCCACCCGGGCTTCTCCTGGCCGTCGATGGCCACGGCAACGGGGAACTCCATCACAAACCGCCCCTTCGGGGTCTGCTTGGTGCGCGGCTCGGCGCCCAGGCGCCCGGCATAGTGCACCCGCGATTGCGTCTCGGACGTCACCCCGGGGTCCTGGACACCCGTCTGTGAGGGCAAGGAATCGCCGCTAGAGCCATCATCGTCCTCACTTGGGGGAGCCGTCGATCGACGATGATCGACTCGTCTCCGGGGCCCTGATGACGTTCTGGGGGGATGAGACGATGCGTGAGCTGACCGGCGGCCGTGACAGTCAGGAGATGCTCGTGCGACTGAAAGATGAGACCATCCTCGCGCACGACTGGCTCTGGCTGGCGGAAGAACTCGTGTCGGGAATCGGCGGTGCTGAGACGGACGATGCCGGTGGTGCGCTCGGCGTGGGGTGGGAAGAGCTCCACGGTTAGGGCGCCTTCCGCCAGCGCGTAACGAACGCCTGGACCGTGCGCGATGTCGCGCGACGGTTCCGGATCTTGCCGCAAGGCGCCGGAAATGGCGCCGACGTCCCAGCTTCGCCGCGTTCCCTGGGGGTTGCCATCGAGTTGTCCGGAGAGAAGATCTGCCTCGTGCATGTGAGAGCATCATACCTGATTTATTGACATAATGAAATACATTCGATAGGATCCAGGGTGCCCCATGAGCACCGAACGCCCGACCCCGCATCCCAACCAGGGAGCCCACGCGCACGAGCACCCTTTGGCCTGTTGCGCTACCAGCAAGCCGGCCAAAACTCCGGAGCTCGTCGTTCCTGAGGCAGTGAGGCCACCGTCGGCTGCTCATGCTCTAGCGGACTCTGATCCTGCAGATCCGGCAGCTGAAGAGTCAGATGGAAGCTCGTTGAGGGCTTGCAGAATGAGGTCGCCACGCTCCCGTCGCCAGACCTGCTCCTCGACGTCGATCGCATGATCGGGAGCCGTAGCGAGGAGCCGGTCGATGTCCTCCGCTAACGCCAGACGTTGCTCCCGGGTACGCCGGCGCAATCGGGCCAGCACCTCGTGGCGGGCAATGGCCAGCAACCAGGTCGCGCAGCGGCCGCGCGTCTCATCGAACTGAGCAGCGCTGTGCCAAAGGCGAAGGAACGTCTCCTGCACGACCTCCTCGGCCTCGGCGGAACCGAGTAGGTGAGCGGCCATGACGTAGACCGGTCGGTCGTAGCGGTCGTAGAGCGCGGAAAAGGCGGTCAGGTCGCCATGAGCGACGCGCGTGACGAGCGCCTCGTCAGACGGCTCAGACGGTATTCGCCAAGACTCCGTCACAGCTGCCCCTGTCTGACCGAATCCTGAGGTCACGATTGTAGTCGGTGCGCGGCGAGACGCAGGTCGTGGCTCGTGTCTGATTTTCTGCGGGGCTATCCGCGGAGGTTCGGCAGGACGTCAACCCAGATACCGAAGGCAGCGATCGCGAGCAGCAGCGCCCCGGCCAGGCGACCCAACGCCTGGGCGTTGCCGGCCAGCCAGCGGGTCATGCCACGCTGGAGCGGCATCGCCACCAGCGGGAGGACGAGCAGTGGCCAGCCGAAACCGAGACCGAAGGCGAGGAAGTAGAGCAGGCTCTCGCTCAGCGCGGCCGCACTGCCGACTCCCAACACGAAGGCGCCGATGATGACCGGCCCCGTACAGGGCAGGGTCATCGGAGCGAGCAGTCCGCCGTAGAGGAACGATGCCGCGTACGGATTCGAGACCACCGGCGCATGAACGGTCGCCAACCGGGCGAAAGGGTTTCTCCCTAGAATCATGACGATGCCAAGGACGATGACAACTCCGTAGATCACCGGCAGCAGCCAGGGCAGGATGCGGCTGAACGACTGTCCGAGGATGAACAGCACGAACCCGATCGCGATCATCGTCGCCAGCACGCCGGCCAGGACGGACGCGCCGAGCAGCACCCCGCCGCGGCGGACGCGCTCGTTCTCCAGATTCCCAGCCAAGAAGGCGATCAGCCCCGGATAAAGCGGCAGCACGCAAACGTTGCCAAGGATCGCGGCGTTGCCGAGCAGAAACGCGCCAAGGTACGTGTTCACGATGGTGTCGAGTTCTGAGTCGCGGCGAAGAGGGCAAGCAGATCTTCTGGCGATTCGCTACCCGTGCGGACCTCACCGATCGTCCCATCGGGCGCCACGATCAGGTGTGGGGTGGCCGGAGGTACGGCAATCTCCTGCCCAAGCTCCTCGGCCATCGCCTGCAGCATCTCGGCCGGCATGACCGCGAAGATGAAAGGGAACTCGTTGGATGCGGCATAGTCGGCCAGGGTTTCCCGCGGCAGATCGATCTCGCTGCTGAGAGCGATGATGACGATCTCCTCGCGTTCCTCCTCTGAAAGCTGGGTGGTCGCCTCCTTTACCCGTGCCAATTGATCACGGCAGGGCGGACACCACGTCGCCATCGCCTCGAGGTAGACCGTCTTACCCGCGAAGTCGGCCAGCGCGAAGGTCTCCCCAGAGCAGGCATCGGTCAGCTCAGTGGTCATCCAGGCGGGAGCGGGCTCCGTGATCTCCCTAACGGCCGTACCTTCGGTCCCCTCCGGCGTTGCCGCCGGCGCAAGCCACAGGGCGCTGGCGCACTCGATCCGCGCATCCTGGGCGAGGACGGGCGCCGTTGCCGCCTGCGGGACAAGCCCGGCGACGGCGAGCGCGGCGATGAACGCGAAACGTCGAATCATGCGATCCGTTCCTCCCAGACAGGCAGGGCACCGACCGGAACCTCTTCCCAGTCGCTCCTGACAGTACAACGGCAACGGCGACAGCGCCGTAATGAAGCTTACAGATCGTCCCCCAGTGAGCGAGAACACCATCCCGCGCTGACACCAGAATCGACCCTCAATGAGATCTTCACCGCGGTAAGCACGCTTACCGTGCCGTCCTCGATGGAGGACTACTGTATGGTCTGGCGGGGGAAACCGCGGCGAGCGGTTCGGGAGATCGATGCGAGAGGGGCCCGGCCAACACCTCTTGCGCGTCAAAGGAGTTCACCCAGATGGACGCCGCGCAGCGCGCCTTGGATAAGCCACATCTGGCCTGCTTGTCCCGGCGCCAAGCACTGTGCCGGATGGGGATTGCCGGGCTGAGTCTCGCGTCTGGCTCCGCGAGACTCCCCCGTCGCTCTGGCACAGGATGACCAGTTGGCGTCTGGTGATTCCTTGAGCGGTGTGGAGTTGCCACCCGACGTGGGTCAGGCTGAGCTTCAGGTCTACGTGGAGGCGATTGGCCACAGCCTGCGTGGGTTGTTCCTCGACTATTGGCGTGCCAACGGCGCCGCCGCCGTCTACGGCGACCCGATCTCCGAGCCCTTCGCCGCCCCGAACGGCTACTACAGCCAGGCCTTTGAGCGCGGCATCTTCCAGTACCGGCCGGAGTTCCTCTACACCGCCGACCCGATCGTGCGCCTCATGCCGCTCGGCGAACTCGCCCTCCAAGACCGACCGGCCGGGTTTCGTCCGGCCGGGTGGTGGGGGATGGACAGCGACGCGCGCCTCGTCGCGGCGCAGCGCCCGCTGGACCCGATGGATGAGGCCGTCGCGCGCGTCCTGGCCGCGGGCGGCGTCTTCGTCGAGGCGATGGGTCACACGATCGGCGGGGAGATCCTCGCCTGGTATACCTTCAACGAGGGGGCGTTCTACCTCGGTGCCCCCCTGACCGAGCCGCTCGCCGATCGCGGACGGACGGTCCAGTACTTCGAAGGCGGACTCCTGCAGGCTGGGAAGGACGGCGTCGCCCTCGCCCCGCTCGCGGCCGAGCTCGCACCCCGCCTCGGGATCGACACAACGCCGATCGCGCGGGGCGATCTGCCGCCCTATGACGAACTGCTCTTCTGGACGGTGGACACCCCTAACCCGCTGGGAGATCCGTACGCGCCGGGCCCGAAGTGGATCGAGGTCAGTCTCGCCGAGCAGCGGCTGTGGGCCTACCAGGGTGATACCACGATCTCAAGTACCCTGGTCAGCACCGGCATCGAGCCGAACGGCACCGACCTCGGGCTCTTCCACGTGCGGCTCAAGTTCCCCGTGCAGGATATGCAGGGCTTCACCGACGCCACGGGCGAGGTCGTCGGCTTCGGAGACGCCCCGCCGGGTGCGATCCCCTACGAGGTCAAGGCCATCCCGCATGTCGTGTACTTCAACATGGAGGCCGAGGCGCTGCATGGCGCCTACTGGCACAGCAATTTCGGTCAGCAGATGAGCCACGGCTGCATCAACTTACCGCTCGATTTCGCCGCCTGGCTCTACGGTTGGGCACCGCTCGGGACCGGTGTCTGGGTTCATGACTAAGCCGCGTTCCGATGACGCCCGCGCAGACCAAGTACAGAGGGGTTCGTGCCTCCTGTCACACTTCGAGTACGCGGTTACCTAGGTGCACAATGTCGGCATCTCCACAGAAGGGATCGCGGTGGATCGCTGAGGGCTGAGGAGTGAGTGATAAGACAATGGCGGATTCGACGATCACGCTGTACGGCACGCTGTGGTGTGGCGACTGCAAGCGGGCCAAGAAGTTCTTGGGCGAGCAGCGCATTCACTACGAGAACATCGACGTCGAGGAGGACGCCGATGGTCTCGCGTTCATCGAGCGCGTCAACGGCGGCAAGCAGATCGTGCCGACGATCGTCTTCCCTGATGGCTCGATCCTGGTCGAGCCGTCCAACGCCGAACTGGCGGCGAAGCTCGACTTGCGCACGGCGGCAAAGCGGGAGTTCTACGACCTGATCGTCATCGGCAGCGGGCCGGCCGGGTTGACCGCCGCGCTCTACGCCGCGCGCGAGGGGATTGAGACGCTGGTCATCGAGCGCGGCGGCGTCGGCGAGCAGGTGGGGATCACCGAGCGGCTGGATAACTTCCCGGGCTTCCCTGAGGGGGTCTCCGGGGCCGAGTTTGCCGACCGGCTGCGCGCCTAGGTTCTGCGCCACCTGCGACGGCCCGTTCTACCGGGACAAGGAGGTCCTCGTGATCGGTGGCGGCAATTCGGCGGGGGAGGAGAGCATCTTCCTTACCCGGTTCGCCTCGAAGGTGACCATCGCCGTGCGCGGCGAGCGGATCACAGCGAGCCAGATCGTGCGCGAGAGCGTCGCCGACGATCCTTGCATCGAGGTAGTGACCAACGCGACGGTGGAGGAATTCAGAGGGGACGACCGGCTACGCGCGGTAGTGCTACGGGACACACGCACCGGGGAGCGGCGCGAGATCACCCCGGCCGGGGTCTTCGTCTTCATCGGCCTGACCCCGAACACCGGCTTCGTGCGCAACCTCGTGGCGAGCGACGAGCGCGGGTTCATCCTGACCGACGATGCGCTGCGGACGAACATCCCCGGCGTCTTCGCCGCGGGCGACTGCCGGGCGGGGAGCACCAACCAGGCGGCCTCGGCGGCGGGCGAAGGCGCGGCGGTCGCACTCAGCATCCGCCGCTACATCGAGCCGCTGGCGAGCGGGCTGCCCAGACGCTCGGCGGCGGAAGCCGAGGCGGTTTCCGCGGCAGTGGCGTGAGCGACATCGAGTCGGGAGGAGGTCGGGTGCGGGACGAACGAGGCGCCAACTTCGCATAGATCGAGCGCGACCACGTCCGGTCGCGGGTCTACGCGCCGTTCGACTGGCACCCCTTTGACACCTTCTCGCCGTACAACCCGCTCCGGAAAGCGGTCGCCGAGGCGCGCGTCGCTTTCATCACCACGGCCGGCGGCCACCTCCCCGACCAACCGCCGTTCGATACCGCCGCGGACGCCGGTGATCCCTCCTGGCGGGCGATTCCGGTCGAGACGCCGCTCGACGACCTAGTCCTCAGCCACGGCGGCTACGACACGCGCCGCGCCAGCGCGGACAAGAACGTCGTCCTCCCCCTCGACCCCCTCCGCGACCTCGCGGCCGAGGGTCGGCTCGGTTCCCTCGCGCCGCACGTCTACTCGTTCATGGGCTACATCGCTGACACCGACCGGCTACTGCGGGAGGAAGCGCCGGCCGTGGCCCAGCGTCTCCGTGCGGACGGGGTCGATCTGGTCCTCCTCGCGCCGACCTGACCGGTCTGCCAGCAGTCCGTGGGACTGATCCAGCGAACGCTCGACGCGGCGGGGCTGTGCACCCTGTCGATCACGCAGAACCTGGAGATCACCGCGATCATCATGCCGTCGCGGGCGCTCTACGTCGGTCACCCGTTCGGTCTGACGTTCGGGGCGCTCGGCGACCGCGAAACACAACGCGCGGTGCTCGCCGAGATGCTCGATGCGGCGGCCACGATGGAGCACCGCGGCATCCGCGACAGCGGGTTCGAGTGGGAGCGGGACGACCTCCGCCATCGCCAACTGCGGAAGCAGGGGCGCTGAGCCGCCTGTGCAAGCGACAGGACCCCGGCCTCCCCCGGCTCGATCACCTCTCCTGCTCGGACGCCGCGTTCGCTCCCGCTGCCCCTAATCGGCGCGACGTGGTGCGACGGCCCGTTCCACCACCCAACCGAGGACGGTGCCATAGAAGAAGGTGTGGGCGACGAACTGCACCGCCACATTACTCTCGTCGGGGAACCAGTTCCAGCCGGCGATGCGAGCGATCACGCAGAAGTTCACCAGCCAGATCAGGAACCCATAGACGCTGGCGGCGCCGATCAACGTGCCGGCGGGCTGCGAGAGAGTCGGCACGAGCGCGACGATTACCCCGAAGACGATGCCGAAGACGATCGAGAGCATCATGTGCACGACGAGACCGACGATCGCGGCAGTAATGAGGTCGTACGTCGGCATGAGTGCCTCCTGCCCGAGCACCATCGCCTCGATCATCCGCAGTGGCATGAAGAACGCGTCGCCGCCCATGAGGACGGCAGTGATGATCATCTCGAACAGCGCGAAGACGATCCCGGCGATCAAGCCGCCGAGCGCGCCGTGCTTGATCCAATCGCCCATCTCCGCGCGGGCCTGTCGCTGTGCGGGTGTCCCGGTTACCATAGTGGCTCCTCCATGTGGATCAACGCGTTGATGCCTTCCGAGCCAATCGCGGTGGCCACCAGGCCGGTGACTGATCCGCTCGGGGTCCGCCTCGTGCGTGCCTGTTAGGGTCGGGGCCGCGCCGAAAAACGGGGAAGGCCGCCGCGGACGAGCCGTCGTTGTCTCCCTCTGCTGGCGGTAAGGTTCCTTACGCATCCAAGCCCATCTTAGGGCTCATCGTCGGCTGAGAGACGAAGACGGGTAAGCACGCTTACAGCGTCCGGCCGTCACGACGTGATACGTTTCATGGCAAACGAGGAGTCGGGAGTCAGTGAACTTTCAGCGTATTCTGGACATCTACGTCGCTCCGGATTGTTTCGGCTGCGAGACGGCGCGCCACCTGGCGAACACAGTTCGGGACCTTGGTCTGCCGAATCTCGAAGTCCGGCTGCTGGACCTGAGCGCGCCGAACGTCATCCGCCCGCCAGCGGTCTTCGCGGTGCCGACCTACATCCTCGACGGCCGCGTGATCAGCCTCGGCAATCCCGAGGAGGACTGGCTCCTCGATCAGGTCGCTCCGCCTCTGCCCTCGCCAGGAGCCGCTGACTGATGCCTCCGACGACCGCGATCCAGCGCAAGCTCGCCGACCTGACCCGCCGCACAGGAACCCGGAAGGGGGTCCTCGCCAATGCCTGGAAGTCGCCGCGCGATGGCAAGATCATTGATGTTGCGGCGTCGAAACTGGGGTACTTGCTCAAGACGGAGGTCTTCCGGCCCCTCTCCGAGCCGGAGCGCACCTGGCTCGCCGAAAGCACGACGATGGTCAGCTGCGAACGCGGCCGGGTCTTCTACACCCCGGATGAACCGGACGAGGTCGTCTTCATCCTGAAGCGCGGGCGCGTCGATCTCTACCGGATTGCTGCCGACGGGCGGAAGCTCGTGGTCGCCACGCTGGGCCCCCATACGATCTTCGGCGAGATGGGCTTGCTGGGGCAGGGGATGTACGGGTGCTACGCCGAAGCGGCCGAAGACAGTCTGATCTGCGTGCTCAGCCGGTCAGACCTGCAGGCACTCATCCGGCGCAATCCGGACGTCGGGCTGCGCCTCCTGGCTGAGCTCGGCGCCCGGCTGCAGCAACGGGAGGAAGAGTTGGAGGCGCTCGCCTTCCGCGGTCTGCCGGCGCGGCTCGCCACTCTGCTCCTCCGAGAAGCCGATATCTATGGCACCATCGATGGCTACACCCATCAAGAACTCGCCGAGCGTTTGGGGACGTACCGGGAAACAGTGAGTCAACTCTTGGGTCGATTCCGCAGTGAGGGACTAGTCGCTGTCGAGCCGCGGCGCATTCGCCTCCTGGATCGGAGCGGACTGGAAGCGTACGCCAAGAGCTGATAAGGCCTGGTCGCAGCATGGCTACCTGCTACCAGCCGCGCCGTTGTGGCAAGGGCTGTATCGGATCTTGCCTCCGCTGACTCAATCGTCCATTGTCGATTGATCGTGCCCTGCTCCGTCAGCGGTCGCTCCCCGTTCGTTGGTCAGCCGATGCGCAGGAGGTGCTGCCGCGCGAAGATCGGCCCAACGTCGAGACCGAGGCGCACGTAGACCTCCTGGGGTATGCCAATATCGGCCAGATAAAGCTCGCCGGTCATCCCATGCCCCCACGGCGCCCAGGCTCCCCGCTTCGGGAGGGCCAGGGCAAGGGTCACGTCCGCTTGGATGCACGGATCGAAGACTGTGCCGATTGTCGCATCGAGCCCGGACGGGAGGTCGAGACTCAGCACCGGCGCTGGATGGTCGTTGGCCGCCCGGATCAACGCGGCCGTGTGCCCCGAGGGCGGGCCGGCGAGGGAATACCCAATCAGCGCGTCGACGATCAGGTCCGCCGCGGGGAGCGAACTCTCCGACGGTACATGGACCGGAACACCAAGCGCACGCAGGCTCCGCACTTGGTGCGCCGCGGCGCCGCGCAGGAACGCGGTCTCGCGGGTGACCCAGATCTCAACCTCGGCGCACCACCCGTGCAACCGTCTCGCCGCCGCCATGCCGCCCCCGCCGTTGCCACCGCTCCCAGCCAGCACCAGCACGCGTTTGCCGCGTGGATCGCCGCCGAGGAAGCGGTCGCGGGCGAGGATGGCGAGCGCGGAGCCCGCCAGCTCCATCATCTGCAGGAGATCGACGCCGAGTTCTTCGGTCATGATGCGGTCGACCTCCGCCATCTGTTCTGCCGTCGCGGCAGCGATCTGTGGTACGGGGCAGACGTGGGTGATCATCGAGCTTGTCCCATCGTGCAGCATCGGCAATCTCGCGAGACGGTGGGAGGATGGCTCCGTCGTCTCCACCTCCCCAGCGTAGTCGCCGCCTGCCACGCCGGCTGTAGGGAAGCTCACCATCGGGCGTGGGGCAGATGCCGACTTGCCAGCCATGGTCGAGGCGCTCGGCGCAATGGCCAGGCGACGCCGCGCGCCGTCTCCACGGCGGTGTTGCCGGTACCATTCCTGGTCGCGGCGGCCGCGCGGCGGAATCGTGCTACTTTTCGGCCTCTACGAGCTGCTCTTCGCCAAGCTGGCGGGTCTTGTGAATGGCGGTGGGGGCCGGAGTCCTGACCGGCGCGAGGTGAGGTTCCACATCCGACGACGAGCAGTACGCGCGGAGGATCGGCACGCCCATGGATGAGCGGCAGGCGATCGAGGCCTACAACTACGCGACATTCGAGGCTAGCGAGGAGGCCGTCTTCCCCGGCTTCCGGACCGCCTTGCCGGTCGGCTCGGCCGCTCCCGACATCGCAGTCACCGTCGCCGATATTGGCCAACCGGCCCGCCTAAGCGATTACTGGCGCGGGCACGACCTCGTGATCGAGTTCGGTTCGCTGACTTGACCGTACTGCGCGCTGGCGGCGCCAGCGCTCGATCAACTGGCGGCGGAGTACGCCTCGCGCGGGATCGCCTCGGTCTTCTTCTACACCCGGGAGGCCCATCCCGGTGAGCACTTCCCAGCCCACCGCACGTTCGCACAGAAGCTCGCCCACGCTCGTGCCTTCCAAGAGCGCTTCGGCATCGCGCGGCCGATCCTGGTCGACGACCTGATCGGCACGGGACACCGGCGGTACGGCCTGCTGCCGAACATGACCTACCTAGTCGGCCGCGACGGTCGAGTGCTCTTCCGGTCCGACTGGACCGATCCGCCGACGGTCGAGGCGGCGATGCGCTACCTGCTCGACGCCCGCGCGCGGCGCCGCGACGGCCTCCGGCTCTCGCCCTTCTTCGCCGAGTTCCTCGGCTACCGCTGGAGCGACCCAGCCGCATTCGAGCGCGGGCTGGCGGTGGCCGGACCGCAGGCGATTGCCGACTTTGCTCGGGCCCAAGACGAATGGATGCGCGAGCGCAGGGCCCAGGAGAAGCGGGTCGCGACGGAGGAGTAGGCAAGCGCCGATCCCATGCTATCGACTGGAGATCGCGATGGCCTCGCATTGCATTCATAGCGGGTGGCGTGCCACCCCGACAGCCGTGCTTGCGGGCGTTCGTGAGCACGGCTAGCCCTGGCATGAGGTGCTCGCGCTGCGGGCGCAGCCTCGCCCGCGGCGCGTACGACCTCGGGGGTGCTCGCTACTGCCTCCACTGCGCCACCCGCCACCGACCGCTCCTGCGGCGCTCGGTGCGCACAGCCCTCGTCGTGGGAACCATCCTCGTCGCCATCAACCAGGGAACCGTCCTCGCAGCTGGCGAGTTTCCCGATGCCCTCCTCTGGAAGATCCCGTTGACGTACCTCGTGCCGTTCTGTGTGGCCAGTTGGGGTGCCCTCGGCGCTGCCCGTCGCTGAAAGAGTACGACACAGTCCCAACCGGCAAGCCAACCAGCGTGTCGTCGCGCTGACACCAGCCCTGCCCCATAGCCGGTCCCTCGATGAGGAACGACCGCGTGCAGGAGAGGCGCCACCGGCCCCGAGCAGGGATGCTCGGGGCCGGGGCCTTGATGAGGGGGAAGTGGGCGCCGAGACAGCGGCAATTTCTGGGGAGCCGGTCCCGGCTGCTTCCAGTGTCCATCTCCTGCATGGGTCTGTCCGTAATCGGGCTTACACGGACCAACGCTTGGGCATGCTGCTCGTCTTGCGGATTGCCGATCGTGCGGCGCTGCCGATCTTGTAAGGGCGCTTACATCTGAACCGCCTTGGCAGGTGCATGCTGGATAGTGCGCCGCGTGGGGCGGCAGCCGCCTTACCGACGTGCACTTGGGCCAGGTGGGTGGCACAGCGAGAAGGAGACACCTCCCATGAACAGACAGTCTCGGTCGCGATTCTGGGGAACCGGGAGCCTGACTGCCGTCCTTCTTCTAGGCGCAGCGACGGAATCAGCGGTAATGGGTGAGGCGCGCTCAAGGCACACCAGCAATCGAGGTCGTCTCGCCCCAAGCCGGCGAGACGGTGACGAGCGACGACATCGACGTTCAGGTTGCGGTCAGCGACTTCACCGTCGACTGCACCAAGGCCGGTCGTACGAACGAGGACGGCGTCGGTCACATCCACCTGATGATCGACGGCATGAGCATGGCGCAGCTCGCCAATTTCTACTGCACGGACAGCTTCACCGTTCCTGGTGACGGCCTCACCCCGGGCAAACACACCTTGATCATCGACCTGGCCACGAACGACCACCTCGACATGATGGAGACAGCCCAGGAGGTCGAGTTCACCTACGAGCCGGCCAATCCCGTGTCGTTACCGGAGGCGCAGGACCTGGGAACGCCAGGCGTGAAGCTGGTGAGTCCTACTGATGGCGCCACTGTGCCGCCGCAATTCACGATCGACGTTGAGCCAGTGAACTTCGAGGCAACAGAGGACCTCGAAGGCAAGCAGAACGTTCCCGGGTACGGGCACTGGCACGTCTTCGTCGACACGCCGATGGGCGCCATGATGATGAAAGACGAGGAAATGGGGGGACGCCCATGGCCGAGGGCGAGACGGGCGAGATGCACATGATGGCCATGGGCGGCATGATTCTGATGCCGGGTACCAACAGCTTTGAGGTCGACCTCAGCGAGTGGGGTCCGGGCGAACACACCATCTTCATCGAGCCGGTGCAGAACGACCACACCAACTTCGCCGAATTCGGACACGTCGAGTTCACGGTCACCGTCGAACCGGCCACATAGCAATCCCATCGCAACCCTACGTACCGGCGGCCGCTGCGCGTCCAATTGCTCCGCAGCGGCCCTGGACGTCGGAAGAGCAGGAGAAAGACCCATGGAGCGGGACCAGATGCCAGCGACGAACGAGCAGGGAGCCTCCACCATTGACCGCCGACAACTGCTCCAGTGTGGTGCTGCCCTTGGCCTGGTCCTACCCATGGCCTGGTCCTACCCACGATCAGCACCCTCACCTCAACCGCCACAGCGCAGGAGGCGGCCAGCCCGTTCGCCTCACCCGTAACCGCGGTAACGGTGAAGATGAGGTCCCAACTGCGCTTCGAACCCGAGGAGGTGACGATCCAGCGCGGGGAGACGATCAGGTGGGTTAATGCGAGTCCTATTCCGCACACGACGACCGGCGATCCCGAGAAGAACCCGGTCAAGGAGACCCGTCCGGAGCTGGCAAGGCTTCCCCCAGGCGCGGAACCGTGGGACTCGGGGCTCCTCAATGAGGGGCAATCGTTCTCGCACACCTTCACGGCGACGGGCGAATACCAGTATTTCTGCATCCCGCATGTCCTGTCAGGGATGCTTGGTACAATCACCGTCGAAGAATGACGATACAGGGAGACGAAGGACATCATGCCGATTGACATTCAGCACGACGAGGTGCAGCGGCTCGTCGCGGCGGGCGCTCAGCTGGTCGACGTCCTGCCACGCGCGGAATACGACACCGAGCACATCGCTGGGGCGATCAACATCCCCCTCAAAGAACTCGACGCCCAGTCGACCGCGATCCTGGACCGGGATCGGCCCGTCATTGTCTATTGCTGGGACCTTCTCTGAGACATGAGCCCACGGGCCGCGTGGCGGCTCGAGAGCCTCGGCTTTCCGCAGGTCTATGAGTATGCCGCCGGCGAGGCGGATTGGCTCGCCTATGGCCTCCCCAGTGAGGGTCCTGATGCAGATACGCCACGTGCCGGGCAAATCGCGCGACGCGATGTGCCGACTTGCTCCTTGCAGGAGCGCCTGGGCGAGATCCGAGATCGGGTCGCGGCGGCTGGCTGGGACGAGTTTCTGGTGGTGAACGACCAGCAGGTGGTGCTCGGACGGCTACGCAGTGCGGCGCTCGAGGCTTCGGCCGACGCGACAGCCGAAGCGGTCATGGAACCGGGTCCGACCACCACCCGGCCCGATGAGCCCCTGGCGCGGATCGTGTCCCGGTTGCGTGACAAGCATGTCGACCGCATCATCGTTACCACCCCGGATGGTCGGCTGGTGGGAATCGCCGAGCGAAGGACAGCGGAGCGCGTCCTTGCCCAGCGCGAAGGTACGGAGGAGGATCATGACTGACTCGGTCGTTTATCGCTCGCGGATACGCATCGAACGGGTGAAGGGCCCGCATCGCCGCGCTTTCCTCCCCGTCCAAGTAGAGCCCGTCCATTTCGGCGTCCACTCGGCGGTTGCCGAACACTATGGCGTCGACCCGCACGTGCACGAGCCGCGCGACACGACGCTTGACTACCTCGTCGCCGCGGCCGCCGGCTGACTGACGGGCACCTTTGGCGGTGCGCTGGAAGCGCGCCAGATCCCAGCCGGCGAGGGGTTCCTCTCGTCTGAGACGACGGGCGAGATCGAGAAGGACGGTAACGTCCTGGTCATTCGCCGGATCCATGTCACCTACCAGCTGCGGCTGCAACCGGAACAGCGCGCGGCGGCAGAACGCGCGTACAGCGTCCACGCCGACAACTGTCCGGTCTACCGAACGATCCGCGGCTGCGTCGAGATCACCACATCGCTTGAGATGGAGTACCTCACCACGACGCATGACGACACGCAGGCCTGAGGAAGCTGCTGGCGTCAACCAGGCATGAGGGTGGACGGGAGTTCTGACCCTTAGCGTTGACTCATCCTGGCGGCTGCCACAAGCGACCCTCCGGCTGGAAGGCTGCCCAGGCGAACCAGAAGACGACGGTGTGGGGCACGGGGGTGAGGCGTCCGCCGGCCAGGTCGCCGACAGTGGCCAATCCCGAGACGTCCCAGGTCGACCCGGTCTCAGCATCTGTGAAGGTGTCCGCAGGACCAGGGCCGAAGCTGAGTCGCCGGTCGCCGAGGTCGCGGGAGAACACACCCGCTTGCCCGATGTCCCGACCGTCGACAACTTCCCGGGTGTCGACAGCCGAGCTCGCTCCTGGTGCCCAGAGCACGACGATCTCCTCACTATCGATCTGGTCCTCGATCACCCGCCGTTCCTGGAGGAGCGGGAAGGGGTAGGCCACACCTTGGTTCCCCACTACGACCCCGACGACGCGCTCCATCGGTGGCAGCCGATCGTCGGTCGACCCGTCAAAGAGGAACGGGCGGCTATCAATGTCGTCGTAGCCGGGGTAGGGATTGGTGCCGTATGGCCGGTCAAATCCAGTCTCTCTGGAGAGCACATCGCCCTCCGGATAGGCCTGCTTGAAGGCATCCCAGCTCACGATCTGCGCTGGAAGAAAGGTGAGGTGCGCACCGGTCAGTTCCCCGACGATGGCGTTGCCGCTGAATTGCTGCCACCACGACTCGGTTTGTCGGTCCCACATGACCAGGTCGCTGTGTCGCAGATTGCCGGTGGTGCCGAAGTCATACACCGTGCCACCTGGTTCGAGCCTACGGTCGTAGGCGACCGCGGAGTAGCAAAGGGGGCAGAAGGTTACTGCCACCGGGGTCTCGCCGAGGGTGTCGTTGACAATCTCGTGCCAGAGCAAGATCTGGAGGGGATAGGCTCGAGCAACCACACTCCCATCGTCCTGCTCCAGCGCGACCGCGATGACCGGCTCATCGGGAGCGAGCCAGGTATCTGCCTCAGCCTGAGAGACAGAGCGTGGGTTGTCGATCGGCGGGATGCCGTCTCGGGGCGGACCACCCGACTGGAACTCGGAGAGCGGGACAGAGTGTTTGGAGAAGTCAGTCTGCCAGCCGGCAGTGGAGACGCTCAAGGCATCATCCAGGTCGTCCTGGGCGCGGCTGTCGCGACCGACCATGGCCGCAGGGACACTAGCAGCCAGCGCCGCCGCGAGCAGGCGCCGGCGGTTAAGCCAACGATGATGTGCGTGAGCCATGGCGGGGATCCTCCGTGGGGTAGTGAGTGGGCATTGCGGTTCATCCCTCGGCGCAGGCGAGTATCCCACCCTGGGAGAAAGGGGGCGCCTATCCGGAGACGTGCGGGCGTCTCCGGATAGCGTCGCACTACACGGCGGGCGTGGCCGCCGCTTCGAATTGCGCCGGGTCGTACAGGTTCGGGGCGAGCACCGGCGACGGGCAGTTGACGACGAAACCGTCGGGATGGGTGTCAGGCGTGCCGTTGAAGAGCTGGAGCGTCCCCTCATTGACCGCATCCAGCACCTCGGCTTCGCTCTTCAGGACCGTCGCCTGTGCTGGATCCTTCCACATCAACGTGATGTGCGACCAGAATGGGCTCCAGATCGGGTCGCCCGCCTTGGCGTTGAACACCGATGGTTGGAACCCCATCGGCCCGGGCCCGGGCAGCCCGTTGCCGAAGACGTAGATCGGTGCCGTGGCCTTAGCCTCGAGGAGGAGCTGCGTCGGGGCGCTGCCGACGACGCCCATCATCGGCGCCATCGGCACTGCCGAGGTGTCGGTCGCAATGTAGCGGCTGCCTGGATAGCACTGATGGAGTTTGAACGTGACCAGGCCATTCGTGAGGTCTGGATCCTCGATCAGCGGTCCGGCGCCGAGCGGCATCGTCAGGTCGGGATCGACTGGGAGGCCACCATCCGGCCAGACGACGAGCGGGTAGTTGACGATAATGTCCGTCGCCTCAAGCGTGATCGTCCCGGTCGCCGCAGCGTCTTCAATCGCCGCCGCCGAGTCAAGCAGCTCGGGCTCCCCGCTGAAGCTGACGTCAACAACTTGGAAGGCGGGTGTATAGTCGTCGCGGCCGGGAACGGTGCTCAGCACGGGTCGCTGGGCTTCGGCACTATCCGCGAACGTGTAGAGGGTCGCGTATGACCCCTCAGCCTGGAGAGCATTGCGCAGGAGCGGCACGTAGACGAGTCCTTCGGCTTCGGCAAAGAGCTGATCGGAGGCATCCGTGCGGATGAACCAGGCATCGCCGCCGTCGAACCATCCTGGATGGAGCTTGAGCGTCACCGAGCTAAACGGCCCCGGCCAGCGGTCTTCCGGCGTCAAGGTGAACTCGACCACGTCGCCGAGGACGAACTCTGCCGCCTCGTCAGCCGGTGTTGCCTCTTGCGCATGGACTATGGGTAGCCGTCCATAGGCCAGGCCCACACCCAATCCGGCACCGACGCTGAGGGCCGTGCGCCGGGTGATCCGCACATCGTTATGCTGACCAATCATGTCGCATCCTTTCCCACCGGCGGACAATGACGCTGTGGGCTCGATCGAGGCCGGCCCTTGCCCGCGCCGTGTCCCCATCGTGCCGGTCGTCCAGACGATGTGCTGTAAGCACGCCTACACCGCACGGACGCCCGGAGACACCATCGGCTACGAATCGGAAGAGGCATTCAATCGCGCTTTCAAGCGGGCCATGGGTAACCCCTGGCCCAATAGCGCCGACACACCGCTCTAGCACGCGCCCGGTTCCTATAACGCCCCAGCCTGTTGAAAAAGTCCCCGGCCTCTGGTTCCGAGACCTTGGAGCGTCTGTTACTGCGCCAGTTTGTGCGGAAATCTTGCTCAAACCGGGGTGCTGAGGCACATACCAGCCCCGATGTGACCATGGCGGCCCTTTTTTCAACAGGCTGTTCTCTCCCTACAGCGACACTTAGCTTCCTTTCGGGGACAACTCCGCAAGGATGCGTGGCCAGAGGCCGGTGGCACACCAGAGCCGGTACCGCTGGTAGGCCGTCTCCCACTTGCCGTATTCCGTTGGCATCGCGCGCCACGAGGCGCCAGAGCGCACCACCCACAGGATGCCGGCGAGGACGGTCCGGTGGTCATGGCGCGGCCGCCCGGTCGTTGGCTTCTGGGGCGGGAGCAGCGGTTGGACCAGGCACCACTCGGCGTCGGTCAACGCCACCCCGGCAGCAGTTGCGGGCGGCGGGGCGGCGCGAGCGGGTGGTTGAGTCGCCTGGTGGAGCGTGCGCTGCGCGGCGTGGCAGCGAGCGTCGACCGCCTGGTGGGCCCGGCGCCATCGCGACCACGCGAGTCGGAAGGGCCGCTGCTCCGCGGCTTCGCCCATGACGAGGACCAGCCGGCGCACCTCCGGCACGGTGAGCGGGATCAGGCTAGGATCGGTGCCCCCTTTTCCGCGCGCTCTTCCCGCTGCGCCGCTTGCTGTATGACGACCAGGTAGGCGTGGGCCAGCAAGCAGAGGGTGGCATGACGGTGCCAGGCTTCCCACTTACGCACCTCGTACTGGTCGAGGCCGACCTCGCCTTTCGCTTGCGCGAAGCCATCCTCGATCTGCCAGCGCGTGGTGCACACGCGGATCAACTCCGCCTCAGTCGTCTCTTCCGGACCGAATGCGAGGAAGTACGCGTGCTCGTCCGGATCCTCAGCATCACACCGCACGAGCAGCCAGCGGCGCATCCCGGTAGCGCACTCTTCGGAGAGTTCCAGGCACGCCCAGGGACCGAGTGCCGGTGCCGGGCACAGCCGCTCTCCCAGCTGCTCGGCTCGTTCGCGTCGCCCCTGGTACCAGACCGCATTGGTCTTCGGAATCATCAGCGCGTAGGGACGCTCGCGCGCTTCGAGCCAGCGCCGCAACTCATGCGACCGACCGTAGAAGGCATCGGCAACGACCCAGCGCGCGGGAACATCTGCGTCGAAGGCCCGCGCGAGCATTTGCTGCGCCAACTCGATCTTGGTTGCAAAGCGGGTTGCCTCAGGAACACCCGCCTCGGTCCGGCGCTCCCGATCGCCCGTCCATTCCTGTGGCAGATACAGGGCGCGGTCGATGAACGCGGCACCGTCCTGCGCTGCGTAAGCCAGGAAGACGCCGACTTGGCAGTTCGCGGTGGCCCCGGCCGTGCCAGCGTATTGGCGCGCCACGCCGCAGGACCTCCGCCCCTTCTTGAGAAAGCCGGTCTCGTCCACGATGAGGACGCCAGTCGCCTCGTCGCCGAGGTGCGCGACGACGTAGTCTCGGAGGTCGTCGCGGACACCGTCGGTGTCCCAGGTGGCGGCACCTAGCAAGCGCTGCACCCCCCGCGGTCCCGGCTCGCCGATCGCCTCCGCGAGTTGCCATCCGTTCTTGCGCTCGACTCGTTCCAGCAGGCCCGCCAGGTAGCGCCCCGCCAGGTCGCGGGCTTCGGCGCGAGCGAAGCGGTGGCTGATCCGCGCGTGCAGCTCCTTCCAGGCGTCCGCGTACCGCGCGATCGCGGCCAGCCCGAGCCCGCCGGACACGTCCATGATCCCCTCTCCCCCTGGCGAAAGGCGGAAGCGTACTGCGGCGCCTGGCTAAATGTCGCTGTAGGGTCTCTTGTGCGACATGAGCATCAGGACGCCCTGCCGGCAGCCAAGTGGCGGTCCAATTCCAACACCGCCTCAGCCTCCGCGAGAGCCTGGTCCACGGTGAGCGCCCGGCCGGCGGCCGCCACCGCCTGGGCAGCGTTGCCGAGCGCTTCCGTGGCCCGCGCATGCGCCCGCTCGTAGTGATCACGGGCCGGCAGGGAGAACGCCGCGGCCTCAGATTTGAGCAGTGCCTCCGCCTTGGCAAAGAGGCGCGCTGCGGGCTGCCACGTTTCGCGCGCCGCGGCAAGCGTCGCCACGTCGGCTAGGCCCACCGCGATGGCGGCCCGGTTGTCCTGCTGCCGCAGCCGGGTCACTTCTTCGCGAAACCGCCTCGCCGCGTCGTCAAAGTCGCCCGCAGCGCAGGCGACCAAGCCGAGGTAGCGCAACGGATCGATTGATCCGTCGCGCCAGCCGATGCGGTCGTAGCACTCCACGGCGTCTAGTAGCAGACTACGGGCGCACGCATCATCACCTTGCACCCAGGCGATCAAACCGAGGTGAAAGCTCGCGTGGCCGGGCCAACTTTCATCTCCGACGTCGCGGAGATAGGCCTCATTGTCGCGGAAATAGGCCTCGCTGGCCGCGAAGAGCGTTTTGGCCTCGTCGTAGCGTCCCTGGTTTACCCGGACGCCGCCGAGCAGACTGCGCGCGATGGCGTAGCCGTAGGCCTCGCCGGTCTGCTCCCACCAAGCAAGACTCTCCGTCAGCAGCGCGGTCGCGCGTTCCGTCTCGCCGCAGACGTTGGCCAGCATCCCGCCGAAAGTCAGTGCCCAGGCCCGTGGCCGGGGCGAGGCAGCATCTGGGGGTGTCTGGAGCGCCTGATCGAGCCAGCGCCTCCCTTCGTTGAGATGGCCGCGGTAGTACCAGAAGGCGGCCAGGGCACCGGACAGACGGAGGAAGGTGTCGTGGTCGGCCGTGTCTCGCGACCGCGCGAGCGCCGCCCTCAGGTTGTCATGCTCGCGGGCGAGCACATCCAGCCAGGCTGGCTCGAAGTTCTCGGGGTTGCGCCGTTCGAGCAGCGCGAGGTAGTACCTAGTGCAGTCTCAGACGACCAGGTTGGGCATCGCCTTCGGGGTAGGGACACGGCATGCCGTGTCCCTACCCCGAAGGCGATGCCCAACCTGGTCGTCTGAGACTGCACTAGGTACTACCTCGCGCTGCTCGAACGGCGCAACCCCGAGAACTTCGAGCCAGCCTGGCTGGATGTGCTCGCCCGCGAGCATGACAACCTGAGGGCGGCGCTCGCGCGGTCGCGAGACACGGCCGACCACGACACCTTCCTCCGTCTGTCCGGTGCCCTGGCCGCCTTCTGGTACTACCGCGGCCATCTCAACGAAGGGAGGCGCTGGCTCGATCAGGCGCTCCAGACACCCCCAGATGCTGCCTCGCCCCGGCCACGGGCCTGGGCACTGACTTTCGGCGGGATGCTGGCCAACGTCTGCGGCGAGACGGAACGCGCGACCGCGCTGCTGACGGAGAGTCTTGCTTGGTGGGAGCAGACCGGCGAGGCCTACGGCTACGCCATCGCGCGCAGTCTGCTCGGCGGCGTCCGGGTAAACCAGGGACGCTACGACGAGGCCAAAACGCTCTTCGCGGCCAGCGAGGCCTATTTCCGCGACAATGAGGCCTATCTCCGCGACGTCGGAGATGAAAGTTGGCCCGGCCACGCGAGCTTTCACCTCGGTTTGATCGCCTGGGTGCAAGGTGATGATGCGTGCGCCCGTAGTCTGCTACTAGACGCCGTGGAGTGCTACGACCGCATCGGCTGGCGCGACGGATCAATCGATCCGTTGCGCTACCTCGGCTTGGTCGCCTGCGCTGCGGGCGACTTTGACGACGCGGCGAGGCGGTTTCGCGAAGAAGTGACCCGGCTGCGGCAGCAGGACAACCGGGCCGCCATCGCGGTGGGCCTAGCCGACGTGGCGACGCTTGCCGCGGCGCGCGAAACGTGGCAGCCCGCAGCGCGCCTCTTTGCCAAGGCGGAGGCACTGCTCAAATCTGAGGCCGCGGCGTTCTCCCTGCCGGCCCGTGATCACTACGAGCGGGCGCATGCGCGGGCCACGGAAGCGCTCGGCAACGCTGCCCAGGCGGTGGCGGCCGCCGGCCGGGCGCTCACCGTGGACCAGGCTCTCGCGGAGGCTGAGGCGGTGTTGGAATTGGACCGCCACTTGGCTGCCGGCAGGGCGTCCTGATGCTCATGTCGCACAAGAGACCCTACAGCGACATTTAGCCAGGCGCCGCAGTACGCTTCCGCCTTTCGCCAGGGGGAGAGGGGATCATGGACGTGTCCGGCGGGCTCGGGCTGGCCGCGATCGCGCGGTACGCGGACGCCTGGAAGGAGCTGCACGCGCGGATCAGCCACCGCTTCGCTCGCGCCGAAGCCCGCGACCTGGCGGGGCGCTACCTGGCGGGCCTGCTGGAACGAGTCGAGCGCAAGAACGGATGGCAACTCGCGGAGGCGATCGGCGAGCCGGGACCGCGGGGGGTGCAGCGCTTGCTAGGTGCCGCCACCTGGGACACCGACGGTGTCCGCGACGACCTCCGAGACTACGTCGTCGCGCACCTCGGCGACGAGGCGACTGGCGTCCTCATCGTGGACGAGACCGGCTTTCTCAAGAAGGGGCGGAGGTCCTGCGGCGTGGCGCGCCAATACGCTGGCACGGCCGGGGCCACCGCGAACTGCCAAGTCGGCGTCTTCCTGGCTTACGCAGCGCAGGACGGTGCCGCGTTCATCGACCGCGCCCTGTATCTGCCACAGGAATGGACGGGCGATCGGGAGCGCCGGACCGAGGCGGGTGTTCCTGAGGCAACCCGCTTTGCAACCAAGATCGAGTTGGCGCAGCAAATGCTCGCGCGGGCCTTCGACGCAGATGTTCCCGCGCGCTGGGTCGTTGCCGATGCCTTCTACGGTCGGTCGCATGAGTTGCGGCGCTGGCTCGAAGCGCGCGAGCGTCCCTACGCGCTGATGATTCCGAAGACCAATGCGGTCTGGTACCAGGGGCGACGCGAACGAGCCGAGCAGCTGGGAGAGCGGCTGTGCCCGGCACCGGCACTCGGTCCCTGGGCGTGCCTGGAACTCTCCGAAGAGTGCGCTACCGGGATGCGCCGCTGGCTGCTCGTGCGGTGTGATGCTGAGGATCCGGACGAGCACGCGTACTTCCTCGCATTCGGTCCGGAAGAGACGACTGAGGCGGAGTTGATCCGCGTGTGCACCACGCGCTGGCAGATCGAGGATGGCTTCGCGCAAGCGAAAGGCGAGGTCGGCCTCGACCAGTACGAGGTGCGTAAGTGGGAAGCCTGGCACCGTCATGCCACCCTCTGCTTGCTGGCCCACGCCTACCTGGTCGTCATACAGCAAGCGGCGCAGCGGGAAGAGCGCGCGGAAAAGGGGGCACCGATCCTAGCCTGATCCCGCTCACCGTGCCGGAGGTGCGCCGGCTGGTCCTCGTCATGGGCGAAGCCGCGGAGCAGCGGCCCTTCCGACTCGCGTGGTCGCGATGGCGCCGGGCCCACCAGGCGGTCGACGCTCGCTGCCACGCCGCGCAGCGCACGCTCCACCAGGCGACTCAACCACCCGCTCGCGCCGCCCCGCCGCCCGCAACTGCTGCCGGGGTGGCGTTGACCGACGCCGAGTGGTGCCTGGTCCAACCGCTGCTCCCGCCCCAGAAGCCAACGACCGGGCGGCCGCGCCATGACCACCGGACCGTCCTCGCCGGCATCCTGTGGGTGGTGCGCTCTGGCGCCTCGTGGCGCGCGATGCCAACGGAATACGGCAAGTGGGAGACGGCCTACCAGCGGTACCGGCTCTGGTGTGCCACCGGCCTCTGGCCACGCATCCTTGCGGAGTTGTCCCCGAAAGGAAGCTAAGTGTCGCTGTAGGGAGAGAACAGCCTGTTGAAAAAAGGGCCGCCATGGTCACATCGGGGCTGGTATGTGCCTCAGCACCCCGGTTTGAGCAAGATTTCCGCACAAACTGGCGCAGTAACAGACGCTCCAAGGTCTCGGAACCAGAGGCCGGGGACTTTTTCAACAGGCTGGGGCGTTATAGGAACCGGGCGCGTGCTAGAGCGGTGTGTCGGCGCTATTGGGCCAGGGGTTACCCATGGCCCGCTTGAAAGCGCGATTGAATGCCTCTTCCGATTCGTAGCCGATGGTGTCTCCGGGCGTCCGTGCGGTGTAGGCGTGCTTACAGCACATCGTCTGGACGACCGGCACGATGGGGACACGGCGCGGGCAAGGGCCGGCCTCGATCGAGCCCACAGCGTCATTGTCCGCCGGTGGGAAAGGATGCGACATGATTGGTCAGCATAACGATGTGCGGATCACCCGGCGCACGGCCCTCAGCGTCGGTGCCGGATTGGGTGTGGGCCTGGCCTATGGACGGCTACCCATAGTCCATGCGCAAGAGGCAACACCGGCTGACGAGGCGGCAGAGTTCGTCCTCGGCGACGTGGTCGAGTTCACCTTGACGCCGGAAGACCGCTGGCCGGGGCCGTTTAGCTCGGTGACGCTCAAGCTCCATCCAGGATGGTTCGACGGCGGCGATGCCTGGTTCATCCGCACGGATGCCTCCGATCAGCTCTTTGCCGAAGCCGAAGGACTCGTCTACGTGCCGCTCCTGCGCAATGCTCTCCAGGCTGAGGGGTCATACGCGACCCTCTACACGTTCGCGGATAGTGCCGAAGCCCAGCGACCCGTGCTGAGCACCGTTCCCGGCCGCGACGACTATACACCCGCCTTCCAAGTTGTTGACGTCAGCTTCAGCGGGGAGCCCGAGCTGCTTGACTCGGCGGCGGCGATTGAAGACGCTGCGGCGACCGGGACGATCACGCTTGAGGCGACGGACATTATCGTCAACTACCCGCTCGTCGTCTGGCCGGATGGTGGCCTCCCAGTCGATCCCGACCTGACGATGCCGCTCGGCGCCGGACCGCTGATCGAGGATCCAGACCTCACGAATGGCCTGGTCACGTTCAAACTCCATCAGTGCTATCCAGGCAGCCGCTACATTGCGACCGACACCTCGGCAGTGCCGATGGCGCCGATGATGGGCGTCGTCGGCAGCGCCCCGACGCAGCTCCTCCTCGAGGCTAAGGCCACGGCACCGATCTACGTCTTCGGCAACGGGCTGCCCGGGCCCGGGCCGATGGGGTTCCAACCATCGGTGTTCAACGCCAAGGCGGGCGACCCGATCTGGAGCCCATTCTGGTCGCACATCACGTTGATGTGGAAGGATCCAGCACAGGCGACGGTCCTGAAGAGCGAAGCCGAGGTGCTGGATGCGGTCAATGAGGGGACGCTCCAGCTCTTCAACGGCACGCCTGACACCCATCCCGACGGTTTCGTCGTCAACTGCCCGTCGCCGGTGCTCGCCCCGAACCTGTACGACCCGGCGCAATTCGAAGCGGCGGCCACGCCCGCCGTGTAGTGCGACGCTATCCGGAGACGCCCGCACGTCTCCGGATAGGCGCCCCCTTTCTCCCAGGGTGGGATACTCGCCTGCGCCGAGGGATGAACCGCAATGCCCACTCACTACCCCACGGAGGATCCCCGCCATGGCTCACGCACATCATCGTTGGCTTAACCGCCGGCGCCTGCTCGCGGCGGCGCTGGCTGCTAGTGTCCCTGCGGCCATGGTCGGTCGCGACAGCCGCGCCCAGGACGACCTGGATGATGCCTTGAGCGTCTCCACTGCCGGCTGGCAGACTGACTTCTCCAAACACTCTGTCCCGCTCTCCGAGTTCCAGTCGGGTGGTCCGCCCCGAGACGGCATCCCGCCGATCGACAACCCACGCTCTGTCTCTCAGGCTGAGGCAGATACCTGGCTCGCTCCCGATGAGCCGGTCATCGCGGTCGCGCTGGAGCAGGACGATGGGAGTGTGGTTGCTCGAGCCTATCCCCTCCAGATCTTGCTCTGGCACGAGATTGTCAACGACACCCTCGGCGAGACCCCGGTGGCAGTAACCTTCTGCCCCCTTTGCTACTCCGCGGTCGCCTACGACCGTAGGCTCGAACCAGGTGGCACGGTGTATGACTTCGGCACCACCGGCAATCTGCGACACAGCGACCTGGTCATGTGGGACCGACAAACCGAGTCGTGGTGGCAGCAATTCAGCGGCAACGCCATCGTCGGGGAACTGACCGGTGCGCACCTCACCTTTCTTCCAGCGCAGATCGTGAGCTGGGATGCCTTCAAGCAGGCCTATCCGGAGGGCGATGTGCTCTCCAGAGAGACTGGATTTGACCGGCCATACGGCACCAATCCCTACCCCGGCTACGACGACATTGATAGCCGCCCGTTCCTCTTTGACGGGTCGACCGACGATCGGCTGCCACCGATGGAGCGCGTCGTCGGGGTCGTAGTGGGGAACCAAGGTGTGGCCTACCCCTTCCCGCTCCTCCAGGAACGGCGGGTGATCGAGGACCAGATCGATAGTGAGGAGATCGTCGTGCTCTGGGCACCAGGAGCGAGCTCGGCTGTCGACACCCGGGAAGTTGTCGACGGTCGGGACATCGGGCAAGCGGGTGTGTTCTCCCGCGACCTCGGCGACCGGCGACTCAGCTTCGGCCCTGGTCCTGCGGACACCTTCACAGATGCTGAGACCGGGTCGACCTGGGACGTCTCGGGATTGGCCACTGTCGGCGACCTGGCCGGCGGACGCCTCACCCCCGTGCCCCACACCGTCGTCTTCTGGTTCGCCTGGGCAGCCTTCCAGCCGGAGGGTCGCTTGTGGCAGCCGCCAGGATGAGTCAACGCTAAGGGTCAGAACTCCCGTCCACCCTCATGCCTGGTTGACGCCAGCAGCTTCCTCAGGCCTGCGTGTCGTCATGCGTCGTGGTGAGGTACTCCATCTCAAGCGATGTGGTGATCTCGACGCAGCCGCGGATCGTTCGGTAGACCGGACAGTTGTCGGCGTGGACGCTGTACGCGCGTTCTGCCGCCGCGCGCTGTTCCGGTTGCAGCCGCAGCTGGTAGGTGACATGGATCCGGCGAATGACCAGGACGTTACCGTCCTTCTCGATCTCGCCCGTCGTCTCAGACGAGAGGAACCCCTCGCCGGCTGGGATCTGGCGCGCTTCCAGCGCACCGCCAAAGGTGCCCGTCAGTCAGCCGGCGGCCGCGGCGACGAGGTAGTCAAGCGTCGTGTCGCGCGGCTCGTGCACGTGCGGGTCGACGCCATAGTGTTCGGCAACCGCCGAGTGGACGCCGAAATGGACGGGCTCTACTTGGACGGGGAGGAAAGCGCGGCGATGCGGGCCCTTCACCCGTTCGATGCGTATCCGCGAGCGATAAACGACCGAGTCAGTCATGATCCTCCTCCGTACCTTCGCGCTGGGCAAGGACGCGCTCCGCTGTCCTTCGCTCGGCGATTCCCACCAGCCGACCATCCGGGGTGGTAACGATGATGCGGTCGACATGCTTGTCACGCAACCGGGACACGATCCGCGCCAGGGGCTCATCGGGCCGGGTGGTGGTCGGACCCGGTTCCATGACCGCTTCGGCTGTCGCGTCGGCCGAAGCCTCGAGCGCCGCACTGCGTAGCCGTCCGAGCACCACCTGCTGGTCGTTCACCACCAGAAACTCGTCCCAGCCAGCCGCCGCGACCCGATCTCGGATCTCGCCCAGGCGCTCCTGCAAGGAGCAAGTCGGCACATCGCGTCGCGCGATTTGCCCGGCACGTGGCGTATCTGCATCAGGACCCTCACTGGGGAGGCCATAGGCGAGCCAATCCGCCTCGCCGGCGGCATACTCATAGACCTGCGGAAAGCCGAGGCTCTCGAGCCGCCACGCGGCCCGTGGGCTCATGTCTCAGAGAAGGTCCCAGCAATAGACAATGACGGGCCGATCCCGGTCCAGGATCGCGGTCGACTGGGCGTCGAGTTCTTTGAGGGGGATGTTGATCGCCCCAGCGATGTGCTCGGTGTCGTATTCCGCGCGTGGCAGGACGTCGACCAGCTGAGCGCCCGCCGCGACGAGCCGCTGCACCTCGTCGTGCTGAATGTCAATCGGCATGATGTCCTTCGTCTCCCTGTATCGTCATTCTTCGACGGTGATTGTACCAAGCATCCCTGACAGGACATGCGGGATGCAGAAATACTGGTATTCGCCCGTCGCCGTGAAGGTGTGCGAGAACGATTGCCCCTCATTGAGGAGCCCCGAGTCCCACGGTTCCGCGCCTGGGGGAAGCCTTGCCAGCTCCGGACGGGTCTCCTTGACCGGGTTCTTCTCGGGATCGCCGGTCGTCGTGTGCGGAATAGGACTCGCATTAACCCACCTGATCGTCTCCCCGCGCTGGATCGTCACCTCCTCGGGTTCGAAGCGCAGTTGGGACCTCATCTTCACCGTTACCGCGGTTACGGGTGAGGCGAACGGGCTGGCCGCCTCCTGCGCTGTGGCGGTTGAGGTGAGGGTGCTGATCGTGGGTAGGACCAGGCCATGGGTAGGACCAGGCCAAGGGCAGCACCACACTGGAGCAGTTGTCGGCGGTCAATGGTGGAGGCTCCCTGCTCGTTCGTCGCTGGCATCTGGTCCCGCTCCATGGGTCTTTCTCCTGCTCTTCCGACGTCCAGGGCCGCTGCGGAGCAATTGGACGCGCAGCGGCCGCCGGTACGTAGGGTTGCGATGGGATTGCTATGTGGCCGGTTCGACGGTGACCGTGAACTCGACGTGTCCGAATTCGGCGAAGTTGGTGTGGTCGTTCTGCACCGGCTCGATGAAGATGGTGTGTTCGCCCGGACCCCACTCGCTGAGGTCGACCTCAAAGCTGTTGGTACCCGGCATCAGAATCATGCCGCCCATGGCCATCATGTGCATCTCGCCCGTCTCGCCCTCGGCCATGGGCGTCCCCCCATTTCCTCGTCTTTCATCATCATGGCGCCCATCGGCGTGTCGACGAAGACGTGCCAGTGCCCGTACCCGGGAACGTTCTGCTTGCCTTCGAGGTCCTCTGTTGCCTCGAAGTTCACTGGCTCAACGTCGATCGTGAATTGCGGCGGCACAGTGGCGCCATCAGTAGGACTCACCAGCTTCACGCCTGGCGTTCCCAGGTCCTGCGCCTCCGGTAACGACACGGGATTGGCCGGCTCGTAGGTGAACTCGACCTCCTGGGCTGTCTCCATCATGTCGAGGTGGTCGTTCGTGGCCAGGTCGATGATCAAGGTGTGTTTGCCCGGGGTGAGGCCGTCACCAGGAACGGTGAAGCTGTCCGTGCAGTAGAAATTGGCGAGCTGCGCCATGCTCATGCCGTCGATCATCAGGTGGATGTGACCGACGCCGTCCTCGTTCGTACGACCGGCCTTGGTGCAGTCGACGGTGAAGTCGCTGACCGCAACCTGAACGTCGATGTCGTCGCTCGTCACCGTCTCGCCGGCTTGGGGCGAGACGACCTCGATTGCTGGTGTGCCTTGAGCGCGCCTCACCCATTACCGCTGATTCCGTCGCTGCGCCTAGAAGAAGGACGGCAGTCAGGCTCCCGGTTCCCCAGAATCGCGACCGAGACTGTCTGTTCATGGGAGGTGTCTCCTTCTCGCTGTGCCACCCACCTGGCCCAAGTGCACGTCGGTAAGGCGGCTGCCGCCCCACGCGGCGCACTATCCAGCATGCACCTGCCAAGGCGGTTCAGATGTAAGCGCCCTTACAAGATCGGCAGCGCCGCACGATCGGCAATCCGCAAGACGAGCAGCATGCCCAAGCGTTGGTCCGTGTAAGCCCGATTACGGACAGACCCATGCAGGAGATGGACACTGGAAGCAGCCGGGACCGGCTCCCCAGAAATTGCCGCTGTCTCGGCGCCCACTTCCCCCTCATCAAGGCCCCGGCCCCGAGCATCCCTGCTCGGGGCCGGTGGCGCCTCTCCTGCACGCGGTCGTTCCTCATCGAGGGACCGGCTATGGGGCAGGGCTGGTGTCAGCGCGACGACACGCTGGTTGGCTTGCCGGTTGGGACTGTGTCGTACTCTTTCAGCGACGGGCAGCGCCGAGGGCACCCCAACTGGCCACACAGAACGGCACGAGGTACGTCAACGGGATCTTCCAGAGGAGGGCATCGGGAAACTCGCCAGCTGCGAGGACGGTTCCCTGGTTGATGGCGACGAGGATGGTTCCCACGACGAGGGCTGTGCGCACCGAGCGCCGCAGGAGCGGTCGGTGGCGGGTGGCGCAGTGGAGGCAGTAGCGAGCACCCCCGAGGTCGTACGCGCCGCGGGCGAGGCTGCGCCCGCAGCGCGAGCACCTCATGCCAGGGCTAGCCGTGCTCACGAACGCCCGCAAGCACGGCTGTCGGGGTGGCACGCCACCCGCTATGAATGCAATGCGAGGCCATCGCGATCTCCAGTCGATAGCATGGGATCGGCGCTTGCCTACTCCTCCGTCGCGACCCGCTTCTCCTGGGCCCTGCGCTCGCGCATCCATTCGTCTTGGGCCCGAGCAAAGTCGGCAATCGCCTGCGGTCCGGCCACCGCCAGCCCGCGCTCGAATGCGGCTGGGTCGCTCCAGCGGTAGCCGAGGAACTCGGCGAAGAAGGGCGAGAGCCGGAGGCCGTCGCGGCGCCGCGCGCGGGCGTCGAGCAGGTAGCGCATCGCCGCCTCGACCGTCGGCGGATCGGTCCAGTCGGACCGGAAGAGCACTCGACCGTCGCGGCCGACTAGGTAGGTCATGTTCGGCAGCAGGCCGTACCGCCGGTGTCCCGTGCCGATCAGGTCGTCGACCAGGATCGGCCGCGCGATGCCGAAGCGCTCTTGGAAGGCACGAGCGTGGGCGAGCTTCTGTGCGAACGTGCGGTGGGCTGGGAAGTGCTCACCGGGATGGGCCTCCCGGGTGTAGAAGAAGACCGAGGCGATCCCGCGCGAGGCGTACTCCGCCGCCAGTTGATCGAGCGCTGGCGCCGCCAGCGCGCAGTACGGTCAAGTCAGCGAACCGAACTCGATCACGAGGTCGTGCCCGCGCCAGTAATCGCTTAGGCGGGCCGGTTGGCCAATATCGGCGACGGTGACTGCGATGTCGGGAGCGGCCGAGCCGACCGGCAAGGCGGTCCGGAAGCCGGGGAAGACGGCCTCCTCGCTAGCCTCGAATGTCGCGTAGTTGTAGGCCTCGATCGCCTGCCGCTCATCCATGGGCGTGCCGATCCTCCGCGCGTACTGCTCGTCGTCGGATGTGGAACCTCACCTCGCGCCGGTCAGGACTCCGGCCCCCACCGCCATTCACAAGACCCGCCAGCTTGGCGAAGAGCAGCTCGTAGAGGCCGAAAAGTAGCACGATTCCGCCGCGCGGCCGCCGCGACCAGGAATGGTACCGGCAACACCGCCGTGGAGACGGCGCGCGGCGTCGCCTGGCCATTGCGCCGAGCGCCTCGACCATGGCTGGCAAGTCGGCATCTGCCCCACGCCCGATGGTGAGCTTCCCTACAGCCGGCGTGGCAGGCGGCGACTACGCTGGGGAGGTGGAGACGACGGAGCCATCCTCCCACCGTCTCGCGAGATTGCCGATGCTGCACGATGGGACAAGCTCGATGATCACCCACGTCTGCCCCGTACCACAGATCGCTGCCGCGACGGCAGAACAGATGGCGGAGGTCGACCGCATCATGACCGAAGAACTCGGCGTCGATCTCCTGCAGATGATGGAGCTGGCGGGCTCCGCGCTCGCCATCCTCGCCCGCGACCGCTTCCTCGGCGGCGATCCACGCGGCAAACGCGTGCTGGTGCTGGCTGGGAGCGGTGGCAACGGCGGGGGCGGCATGGCGGCGGCGAGACGGTTGCACGGGTGGTGCGCCGAGGTTGAGATCTGGGTCACCCGCGAGACCGCGTTCCTGCGCGGCGCCGCGGCGCACCAAGTGCGGAGCCTGCGTGCGCTTGGTGTTCCGGTCCATGTACCGTCGGAGAGTTCGCTCCCCGCGGCGGACCTGATCGTCGACGCGCTGATTGGGTATTCCCTCGCCGGCCCGCCCTCGGGGCACACGGCCGCGTTGATCCGGGCGGCCAACGACCATCCAGCGCCGGTGCTGAGTCTCGACCTCCCGTCCGGGCTCGATGCGACAATCGGCACAGTCTTCGATCCGTGCATCCAAGCGGACGTGACCCTTGCCCTGGCCCTCCCGAAGCGGGGAGCCTGGGCGCCGTGGGGGCATGGGATGACCGGCGAGCTTTATCTGGCCGATATTGGCATACCCCAGGAGGTCTACGTGCGCCTCGGTCTCGACGTTGGGCCGATCTTCGCGCGGCAGCACCTCCTGCGCATCGGCTGACCAACGAACGGGGAGCGACCGCTGACGGAGCAGGGCACGATCAATCGACAATGGACGATTGAGTCAGCGGAGGCAAGATCCGATACAGCCCTTGCCACAACGGCGCGGCTGGTAGCAGGTAGCCATGCTGCGACCAGGCCTTATCAGCTCTTGGCGTACGCTTCCAGTCCGCTCCGATCCAGGAGGCGAATGCGCCGCGGCTCGACAGCGACTAGTCCCTCACTGCGGAATCGACCCAAGAGTTGACTCACTGTTTCCCGGTACGTCCCCAAACGCTCGGCGAGTTCTTGATGGGTGTAGCCATCGATGGTGCCATAGATATCGGCTTCTCGGAGGAGCAGAGTGGCGAGCCGCGCCGGCAGACCGCGGAAGGCGAGCGCCTCCAACTCTTCCTCCCGTTGCTGCAGCCGGGCGCCGAGCTCAGCCAGGAGGCGCAGCCCGACGTCCGGATTGCGCCGGATGAGTGCCTGCAGGTCTGACCGGCTGAGCACGCAGATCAGACTGTCTTCGGCCGCTTCGGCGTAGCACCCGTACATCCCCTGCCCCAGCAAGCCCATCTCGCCGAAGATCGTATGGGGGCCCAGCGTGGCGACCACGAGCTTCCGCCCGTCGGCAGCAATCCGGTAGAGATCGACGCGCCCGCGCTTCAGGATGAAGACGACCTCGTCCGGTTCATCCGGGGTGTAGAAGACCCGGCCGCGTTCGCAGCTGACCATCGTCGTGCTTTCGGCGAGCCAGGTGCGCTCCGGCTCGGAGAGGGGCCGGAAGACCTCCGTCTTGAGCAAGTACCCCAGTTTCGACGCCGCAACATCAATGATCTTGCCATCGCGCGGCGACTTCCAGGCATTGGCGAGGACCCCCTTCCGGGTTCCTGTGCGGCGGGTCAGGTCGGCGAGCTTGCGCTGGATCGCGGTCGTCGGAGGCATCAGTCAGCGGCTCCTGGCGAGGGCAGAGGCGGAGCGACCTGATCGAGGAGCCAGTCCTCCTCGGGATTGCCGAGGCTGATCACGCGGCCGTCGAGGATGTAGGTCGGCACCGCGAAGACCGCTGGCGGGCGGATGACGTTCGGCGCGCTCAGGTCCAGCAGCCGGACTTCGAGATTCGGCAGACCAAGGTCCCGAACTGTGTTCGCCAGGTGGCGCGCCGTCTCGCAGCCGAAACAATCCGGAGCGACGTAGATGTCCAGAATACGCTGAAAGTTCACTGACTCCCGACTCCTCGTTTGCCATGAAACGTATCACGTCGTGACGGCCGGACGCTGTAAGCGTGCTTACCCGTCTTCGTCTCTCAGCCGACGATGAGCCCTAAGATGGGCTTGGATGCGTAAGGAACCTTACCGCCAGCAGAGGGAGACAACGACGGCTCGTCCGCGGCGGCCTTCCCCGTTTTTCGGCGCGGCCCCGACCCTAACAGGCACGCACGAGGCGGACCCCGAGCGGATCAGTCACCGGCCTGGTGGCCACCGCGATTGGCTCGGAAGGCATCAACGCGTTGATCCACATGGAGGAGCCACTATGGTAACCGGGACACCCGCACAGCGACAGGCCCGCGCGGAGATGGGCGATTGGATCAAGCACGGCGCGCTCGGCGGCTTGATCGCCGGGATCGTCTTCGCGCTGTTCGAGATGATCATCACTGCCGTCCTCATGGGCGGCGACGCGTTCTTCATGCCACTGCGGATGATCGAGGCGATGGTGCTCGGGCAGGAGGCACTCATGCCGACGTACGACCTCATTACTGCCGCGATCGTCGGTCTCGTCGTGCACATGATGCTCTCGATCGTCTTCGGCATCGTCTTCGGGGTAATCGTCGCGCTCGTGCCGACTCTCTCGCAGCCCGCCGGCACGTTGATCGGCGCCGCCAGCGTCTATGGGTTCCTGATCTGGCTGGTGAACTTCTGCGTGATCGCTCGCATCGCCGGCTGGAACTGGTTCCCCGACGAGAGTAATGTGGCGGTGCAGTTCGTCGCCCACACCTTCTTCTATGGCACCGTCCTCGGTTGGGTGGTGGAACGGGCCGTCGCACCACGTCGCGCCGATTAGGGGCAGCGGGAGCGAACGCGGCGTCCGAGCAGGAGAGGTGATCGAGCCGGGGGAGGCCGGGGTCCTGTCGCTTGCACAGGCGGCTCAGCGCCCCTGCTTCCGCAGTTGGCGATGGCGGAGGTCGTCCCGCTCCCACTCGAACCCGCTGTCGCGGATGCCGCGGTGCTCCATCGTGGCCGCCGCATCGAGCATCTCGGCGAGCACCGCGCGTTGTGTTTCGCGGTCGCCGAGCGCCCCGAACGTCAGACCGAACGGGTGACCGACGTAGAGCGCCCGCGACGGCATGATGATCGCGGTGATCTCCAGGTTCTGCGTGATCGACAGGGTGCACAGCCCCGCCGCGTCGAGCGTTCGCTGGATCAGTCCCACGGACTGCTGGCAGACCGGTCAGGTCGGCGCGAGGAGGACCAGATCGACCCCGTCCGCACGGAGACGCTGGGCCACGGCCGGCGCTTCCTCCCGCAGTAGCCGGTCGGTGTCAGCGATGTAGCCCATGAACGAGTAGACGTGCGGCGCGAGGGAACCGAGCCGACCCTCGGCCGCGAGGTCGCGGAGGGGGTCGAGGGGGAGGACGACGTTCTTGTCCGCGCTGGCGCGGCGCGTGTCGTAGCCGCCGTGGCTGAGGACTAGGTCGTCGAGCGGCGTCTCGACCGGAATCGCCCGCCAGGAGGGATCACCGGCGTCCGCGGCGGTATCGAACGGCGGTTGGTCGGGGAGGTGGCCGCCGGCCGTGGTGATGAAAGCGACGCGCGCCTCGGCGACCGCTTTCCGGAGCGGGTTGTACGGCGAGAAGGTGTCAAAGGGGTGCCAGTCGAACGGCGCGTAGACCCGCGACCGGACGTGGTCGCGCTCGATCTATGCGAAGTTGGCGCCTCGTTCGTCCCGCACCCGACCTCCTCCCGACTCGATGTCGCTCACGCCACTGCCGCGGAAACCGCCTCGGCTTCCGCCGCCGAGCGTCTGGGCAGCCCGCTCGCCAGCGGCTCGATGTAGCGGCGGATGCTGAGTGCGACCGCCGCGCCTTCGCCCGCCGCCGAGGCCGCCTGGTTGGTGCTCCCCGCCCGGCAGTCGCCCGCGGCGAAGACGCCGGGGATGTTCGTCCGCAGCGCATCGTCGGTCAGGATGAACCCGCGCTCGTCGCTCGCCACGAGGTTGCGCACGAAGCCGGTGTTCGGGGTCAGGCCGATGAAGACGAAGACCCCGGCCGGGGTGATCTCGCGCCGCTCCCCGGTGCGTGTGTCCCGTAGCACTACCGCGCGTAGCCGGTCGTCCCCTCTGAATTCCTCCACCGTCGCGTTGGTCACTACCTCGATGCAAGGATCGTCGGCGACGCTCTCGCGCACGATCTGGCTCGCTGTGATCCGCTCGCCGCGCACGGCGATGGTCACCTTCGAGGCGAACCGGGTAAGGAAGATGCTCTCCTCCCCCGCCGAATTGCCGCCACCGATCACGAGGACCTCCTTGTCCCGGTAGAACGGGCCGTCGCAGGTGGCGCAGAACCTAGGCGCGCAGCCGGTCGGCAAACTCGGCCCCGGAGACCCCCTCAGGGAAGCCCGGGAAGTTATCCAGCCGCTCGGTGATCCCCACCTGCTCGCCGACGCCGCCGCGCTCGATGACCAGCGTCTCAATCCCCTCGCGCGCGGCGTAGAGCGCGGCGGTCAACCCGGCCGGCCCGCTGCCGATGACGATCAGGTCGTAGAACTCCCGCTTTGCCGCCGTGCGCAAGTCGAGCTTCGCCGCCAGTTCGGCGTTGGACGGCTCGACCAGGATCGAGCCATCAGGGAAGACGATCGTCGGCACGATCTGCTTGCCGCCGTTGACGCGCTCGATGAACGCGAGACCATCGGCGTCCTCCTCGACGTCGATGTTCTCGTAGTGAATGCGCTGCTCGCCCAAGAACTTCTTGGCCCGCTTGCAGTCGCCACACCACAGCGTGCCGTACAGCGTGATCGTCGAATCCGCCATTGTCTTATCACTCACTCCTCAGCCCTCAGCGATCCACCGCGATCCCTTCTGTGGAGATGCCGACATTGTGCACCTAGGTAACCGCGTACTCGAAGTGTGACAGGAGGCACGAACCCCTCTGTACTTGGTCTGCGCGGGCGTCATCGGAACGCGGCTTAGTCATGAACCCAGACACCGGTCCCGAGCGGTGCCCAACCGTAGAGCCAGGCGGCGAAATCGAGCGGTAAGTTGATGCAGCCGTGGCTCATCTGCTGACCGAAATTGCTGTGCCAGTAGGCGCCATGCAGCGCCTCGGCCTCCATGTTGAAGTACACGACATGCGGGATGGCCTTGACCTCGTAGGGGATCGCACCCGGCGGGGCGTCTCCGAAGCCGACGACCTCGCCCGTGGCGTCGGTGAAGCCCTGCATATCCTGCACGGGGAACTTGAGCCGCACGTGGAAGAGCCCGAGGTCGGTGCCGTTCGGCTCGATGCCGGTGCTGACCAGGGTACTTGAGATCGTGGTATCACCCTGGTAGGCCCACAGCCGCTGCTCGGCGAGACTGACCTCGATCCACTTCGGGCCCGGCGCGTACGGATCTCCCAGCGGGTTAGGGGTGTCCACCGTCCAGAAGAGCAGTTCGTCATAGGGCGGCAGATCGCCCCGCGCGATCGGCGTTGTGTCGATCCCGAGGCGGGGTGCGAGCTCGGCCGCGAGCGGGGCGAGGGCGACGCCGTCCTTCCCAGCCTGCAGGAGTCCGCCTTCGAAGTACTGGACCGTCCGTCCGCGATCGGCGAGCGGCTCGGTCAGGGGGGCACCGAGGTAGAACGCCCCCTCGTTGAAGGTATACCAGGCGAGGATCTCCCCGCCGATCGTGTGACCCATCGCCTCGACGAAGACGCCGCCCGCGGCCAGGACGCGCGCGACGGCCTCATCCATCGGGTCCAGCGGGCGCTGCGCCGCGACGAGGCGCGCGTCGCTGTCCATCCCCCACCACCCGGCCGGACGAAACCCGGCCGGTCGGTCTTGGAGGGCGAGTTCGCCGAGCGGCATGAGGCGCACGATCGGGTCGGCGGTGTAGAGGAACTCCGGCCGGTACTGGAAGATGCCGCGCTCAAAGGCCTGGCTGTAGTAGCCGTTCGGGGCGGCGAAGGGCTCGGAGATCGGGTCGCCGTAGACGGCGGCGGCGCCGTTGGCACGCCAATAGTCGAGGAACAACCCACGCAGGCTGTGGCCAATCGCCTCCACGTAGACCTGAAGCTCAGCCTGACCCACGTCGGGTGGCAACTCCACACCGCTCAAGGAATCACCAGACGCCAACTGGTCATCCTGTGCCAGAGCGACGGGGGAGTCTCGCGGAGCCAGACGCGAGACTCAGCCCGGCAATCCCCATCCGGCACAGTGCTTGGCGCCGGGACAAGCAGGCCAGATGTGGCTTATCCAAGGCGCGCTGCGCGGCGTCCATCTGGGTGAACTCCTTTGACGCGCAAGAGGTGTTGGCCGGGCCCCTCTCGCATCGATCTCCCGAACCGCTCGCCGCGGTTTCCCCCGCCAGACCATACAGTAGTCCTCCATCGAGGACGGCACGGTAAGCGTGCTTACCGCGGTGAAGATCTCATTGAGGGTCGATTCTGGTGTCAGCGCGGGATGGTGTTCTCGCTCACTGGGGGACGATCTGTAAGCTTCATTACGGCGCTGTCGCCGTTGCCGTTGTACTGTCAGGAGCGACTGGGAAGAGGTTCCGGTCGGTGCCCTGCCTGTCTGGGAGGAACGGATCGCATGATTCGACGTTTCGCGTTCATCGCCGCGCTCGCCGTCGCCGGGCTTGTCCCGCAGGCGGCAACGGCGCCCGTCCTCGCCCAGGATGCGCGGATCGAGTGCGCCAGCGCCCTGTGGCTTGCGCCGGCGGCAACGCCGGAGGGGACCGAAGGTACGGCCGTTAGGGAGATCACGGAGCCCGCTCCCGCCTGGATGACCACTGAGCTGACCGATGCCTGCTCTGGGGAGACCTTCGCGCTGGCCGACTTCGCGGGTAAGACGGTCTACCTCGAGGCGATGGCGACGTGGTGTCCGCCCTGCCGTGATCAATTGGCACGGGTAAAGGAGGCGACCACCCAGCTTTCAGAGGAGGAACGCGAGGAGATCGTCATCATCGCTCTCAGCAGCGAGATCGATCTGCCGCGGGAAACCCTGGCCGACTATGCCGCATCCAACGAGTTCCCTTTCATCTTCGCGGTCATGCCGGCCGAGATGCTGCAGGCGATGGCCGAGGAGCTTGGGCAGGAGATTGCCGTACCTCCGGCCACCCCACACCTGATCGTGGCGCCCGATGGGACGATCGGTGAGGTCCGCACGGGTAGCGAATCGCCAGAAGATCTGCTTGCCCTCTTCGCCGCGACTCAGAACTCGACACCATCGTGAACACGTACCTTGGCGCGTTTCTGCTCGGCAACGCCGCGATCCTTGGCAACGTTTGCGTGCTGCCGCTTTATCCGGGGCTGATCGCCTTCTTGGCTGGGAATCTGGAGAACGAGCGCGTCCGCCGCGGCGGGGTGCTGCTCGGCGCGTCCGTCCTGGCCGGCGTGCTGGCGACGATGATCGCGATCGGGTTCGTGCTGTTCATCCTCGGACAGTCGTTCAGCCGCATCCTGCCCTGGCTGCTGCCGGTGATCTACGGAGTTGTCATCGTCCTTGGCATCGTCATGATTCTAGGGAGAAACCCTTTCGCCCGGTTGGCGACCGTTCATGCGCCGGTGGTCTCGAATCCGTACGCGGCATCGTTCCTCTACGGCGGACTGCTCGCTCCGATGACCCTGCCCTGTACGGGGCCGGTCATCATCGGCGCCTTCGTGTTGGGAGTCGGCAGTGCGGCCGCGCTGAGCGAGAGCCTGCTCTACTTCCTCGCCTTCGGTCTCGGTTTCGGCTGGCCACTGCTCGTCCTCCCGCTGGTGGCGATGCCGCTCCAGCGTGGCATGACCCGCTGGCTGGCCGGCAACGCCCAGGCGTTGGGTCGCCTGGCCGGGGCGCTGCTGCTCGCGATCGCTGCCTTCGGTATCTGGGTTGACGTCCTGCCGAACCTCCGCGGATAGCCCCGCAGAAAATCAGACACGAGCCACGACCTGCGTCTCGCCGCGCACCGACTACAATCGTGACCTCAGGATTCGGTCAGACAGGGGCAGCTGTGACGGAGTCTTGGCGAATACCGTCTGAGCCGTCTGACGAGGCGCTCGTCACGCGCGTCGCTCATGGCGACCTGACCGCCTTTTCCGCGCTCTACGACCGCTACGACCGACCGGTCTACGTCATGGCCGCTCACCTACTCGGTTCCGCCGAGGCCGAGGAGGTCGTGCAGGAGACGTTCCTTCGCCTTTGGCACAGCGCTGCTCAGTTCGATGAGACGCGCGGCCGCTGCGCGACCTGGTTGCTGGCCATTGCCCGCCACGAGGTGCTGGCCCGATTGCGCCGGCGTACCCGGGAGCAACGTCTGGCGTTAGCGGAGGACATCGACCGGCTCCTCGCTACGGCTCCCGATCATGCGATCGACGTCGAGGAGCAGGTCTGGCGACGGGAGCGTGGCGACCTCATTCTGCAAGCCCTCAACGAGCTTCCATCTGACTCTTCAGCTGCCGGATCTGCAGGATCAGAGTCCGCTAGAGCATGAGCAGCCGACGGTGGCCTCACTGCCTCAGGAACGACGAGCTCCGGAGTTTTGGCCGGCTTGCTGGTAGCGCAACAGGCCAAAGGGTGCTCGTGCGCGTGGGCTCCCTGGTTGGGATGCGGGGTCGGGCGTTCGGTGCTCATGGGGCACCCTGGATCCTATCGAATGTATTTCATTATGTCAATAAATCAGGTATGATGCTCTCACATGCACGAGGCAGATCTTCTCTCCGGACAACTCGATGGCAACCCCCAGGGAACGCGGCGAAGCTGGGACGTCGGCGCCATTTCCGGCGCCTTGCGGCAAGATCCGGAACCGTCGCGCGACATCGCGCACGGTCCAGGCGTTCGTTACGCGCTGGCGGAAGGCGCCCTAACCGTGGAGCTCTTCCCACCCCACGCCGAGCGCACCACCGGCATCGTCCGTCTCAGCACCGCCGATTCCCGACACGAGTTCTTCCGCCAGCCAGAGCCAGTCGTGCGCGAGGATGGTCTCATCTTTCAGTCGCACGAGCATCTCCTGACTGTCACGGCCGCCGGTCAGCTCACGCATCGTCTCATCCCCCCAGAACGTCATCAGGGCCCCGGAGACGAGTCGATCATCGTCGATCGACGGCTCCCCCAAGTGAGGACGATGATGGCTCTAGCGGCGATTCCTTGCCCTCACAGACGGGTGTCCAGGACCCCGGGGTGACGTCCGAGACGCAATCGCGGGTGCACTATGCCGGGCGCCTGGGCGCCGAGCCGCGCACCAAGCAGACCCCGAAGGGGCGGTTTGTGATGGAGTTCCCCGTTGCCGTGGCCATCGACGGCCAGGAGAAGCCCGGGTGGCGGCAGACCGTGGTCTTCGATGCCAAGGCCCGCGCCCTCGAAGGCGCGCTCCACAAAGGTACGGCGGTAGAGGTCGTGGCGTATGAGCATGCCAAGACCAAGACCGATCCGGCCACCGGGCGCCGTCGGGACGTGCGCGAGTACTACGCGACGGCGGTCACCCCGAAGCCACGCGCTGGTGAACCGGCTTCTGAAGCTCCGCACAAGCCGCGCTCGTGATCCCCTCCGCCACGGTCTCCTCGTTGATGTCGGGCGTTCATCCGATCTGCACACGGCAGCCATTCCCTGCCACGCGCCGGAAGAAGGGTCAAGGGAGGAATTCCGGCGCGTGGTCCTGTTCTCCCCCATCGGGGGGATCCCGGAGTGCCTGCCCCTGCTTGAACACGTTCCGTGAACGAGCAGGTTCGGTGCGCGTCAGCGCACGCCGCGCCAGCGGCGCTCAGCAGGCAAACCGGGAGGGGGGTTCTCCGGCAAAATGCGACGTCAGGAGCGGTTTAGCGCCAGCGGCCGGAGAACCCCCCTCCCGCTCCGGTTCGGCGCGCCACGGCGCGCTTTTCCTCCCTTGCTCTCATTGTGCGCAGCAGCACCATCGGTTCCCACGTCATACCGCCAGAAGTACCGTTGAAAGACACGCCTAAACGGTAATCAAAACGGTACAGACTTTGAGGCATTTTGAGGGCGTTTGCGACTCGATCACATGGCATGTTCGAACACGGAACAGCAGACACTCTTAGTACCCAACATATCCCAAAACGCTATCAGACCTGCATAGTTTCTTGGAATCCGATCGTATGGGATATGTCATGTGTCTGATGCTGACGCTGGGGATAAGGGTGCCGGACGCAAGCCCACCAGCTGTTCCAGGGTGGCCAGGAAGTACGGCATCTTGTTCTTGCGCCGAACCTGCGGACTGCCCGTGGCGAGCTTGCGGATCTGCGCGGTATGTTCCTGGGTCAGCCCCCGCGCCTGATAGAGCGCGTCGCTCCAGCGCTCAGGTGGAACACCAGCGGTGGTAAAGATCCGCAGCGTGCGGGTGATGGTTGAAGCCAGGGGCGCCTCATCCCCCAGTTCTATGGCGAAGTCGGCCAGGAACGCGCGCAACTGCTCCCGCGCCTCCGGATCCCCAGCAGTCCGATCGGGGTGGCGGCGCGCGGCCGTCTTTCGGTGCGTCCCCTCGCCTTCTGTTCGATGGTCTGCGGGATTGGTGGATCGACCCTGGCTCAGCGCGCGGCGGTGGAGAATCTCACCGAGGGGTAGCGGTTCGCCTCGGCCATTCTGCCTCGTCGGTTCGGCATGTGCTCGACCAGGATGATCCTGTGTTGGCTCATCGTGAGTCTCCGTCATTACATCGTCGTGAGACCCTTCGAAATTCGAAAGATCCCCATCTGTGTATTGTGAAACTGTTTCTTGTTTGTCTCGCTGCTGAGACAAGGGGGGTGAGCGTCTCTCCCTTGAACCGGAGTCGATACGTCGTGGCTTCGTTTCCTCGCTCAGCGCTGCGGTTACGAACAGCGATGATGATGCCCTTGTCCTTCAACGCGGCAAGACCCCGAGCTACAGTGGCCTTGGAGAGTCCGGTGCCGCGATCGAGCACGCGACCGTCTCCCGTAGTGATCCCTTCAACCATTTGCGAGAGGCTGATCTCGTCGGAGGTCTTCTTGAAGCCAAATGTCCGGCGCACGATGTAGAGGAGCACCCGCAACTCAGCGTCCGAAAGACT
>Ga0136612_10000004_pt1 | contig 46251 bp, 38 predicted proteins | sample AntDryUQ224A2306_2_FD_106644 | JGI IMG/M metagenome (GOLD analysis project Ga0136612, IMG submission 106644) | Polar desert sand microbial communities from Dry Valleys, Antarctica - metaG UQ224A (23.06) | ecosystem: Environmental > Terrestrial > Soil > Desert | place: Antarctica: Dry Valley... | reverse complement strand
TGTCCGGTTCGCCACGACGGCAACGGTAACGTGGGCGACCGAGCGCGGAGCCGGCCCCGGCACCGCCCGCCGAAGGAGGATCATGGACAAGCAATCCGGAGCCGAATCCGACGTCCCCGACGACGAGGCTGAAGCGACTGGCCGACCCACCGGTGGAGATCCCGAATCCCAGGGCGGTGACAGTAATTCGACCACCGGCGCCGGGGAGTCCGGCGTCTTCGTCGGCCGTACCGCCGGTCAGGACGAGGGTTACGCCGGCCAGACCGGAGCCGAGGCTCGCGGTGCCGAGCAATCCCGCGATCCCGAGGACACCTGAACACGCTGCCTCAGGGCAGATCACTCCGCGATCAACGACTCCGGCGGAGCCGGTTTCACGCCGGTGACCAAGGCGTTGTAGAACAGTCCGGCCGGCACGAAACGTGACAGGACTCGGCTGTCCAGCGCCGACAGGGCCAGCCATGAGCGATAGGCGAAGTTCGCCCATCCGAAACCGAGCTTGCCCAGGGGCACGGCGGCCTCGAATGTGCGTACCGGCCAGCCGAACCAGGCAGCGGTCAACTCCTCGGTACGGACCACCACATCCACCGCACCGGCCACGATTGCCATCCTGCGTAGGTGGGCCGGCACGAAGGTGTGCTGATCCACTACGGCTTCCAGCGCGGCCGCCTCGGAGGATTCCTCGAGTTCGGCCTGCGGACGCCGCCATTTCTCGAGCCCGGGGAGCCGCGTAGCCCGGGTACAGGCCCACCACGTTGCCTGCCCGAGCCGTCGAGCGACCTTGTCCCCCCACTTCGTCGGCTCCCCGGCGAACACGAATCGACCACCCGGCTTGAGCACCCGCAGCGTCTCTCGCAATGACCGTTCGACGTCGGGCAAGTGATGCAGAAACGCGTGTCCGACAACCAGATCGAAGCTCTCGTCCTCGTACGGGATGAACTCCGCGTCGGCGATCCGGCCATCGACGGATAACCCGAGACCCTTTGCGTTGCGCAAGGCCGCGGCCACCATGCCCGGTGAGATGTCGGTGACGCTGCCGTGTTGGATCACGCCGGCTTGCATTAGATTTAAGGTGAAAAAGCCTGTGCCGCAACCGAGTTCTAGAGCATGCGGGTACGGCCAACCTCCTCGCCCGGCAATCGCCACGAACCGATCGGCTGCATAGTTGATGCACCGTTCGTCGTAGGAGATCGACCATTTCTCGTCGTAGGTCGTGCTCTCCCAGTCGTGGTAGAGCACGTTGGCCTGTTTGGGATCCCCGCGGGCCGCCTCTATCTCGGCTCGGCTGACGCCGGTCACGCGACGCCGGTCCCGGAGGTCATCGCCGAAGTCCTAGCGCCCGGTGAACTCGGCCTTGCCAGGACCGTTCTCGACGAAGGAATCCATGCCGAGCTTCTGGTCCTCGGTGGCGAACAAGGCCGCGAACAAAGTGCTCTCGAGCCTCAATCCACTGGCGAGGTCGCCGTCGAGGCCACCGTCGATTGCGGCCTTTGCCGCCCGCAACGCCGCGGCGGGACCTCTCGCGAATTTTTCGGCCATCTGCATCGCAGTGTCGTAGACGTCGTCCGGACCGACGACGACGTCCACCATCCCGATCGCCAGCGCCTCCTCCGCGCCCACGAAACGCCCTGTGTAGACGATGTCCTTGGCCTTGGCCGGCCCCACCAAGCGGGCGAGGCGCTGTGTCCCACCGGCTCCCGGGATGATGCCCAACAGGATCTCGGGTTGGCCGACCTTGGCGTTGTCCCCGGCGATCCGGAAATCGCAGCACAACGCGAGTTCGTACCCGCCACCGAGCGCATAGCCGGTGATGGCGGCGATGGTCGGCTTTGGGATGGCCGCGACCGCGCTGAACGACCCGGAGAGCTCATGGGCTCGCGAGGCCATGTCGTTGTAGCCCATGGAGCTCATTTCCTTGATATCGGCCCCGGCGGCGAACACCTTCTCCCCGCCGTACACGATCACCGCGCGCACGTCCGCGCGTGCACCCGCCTCGAGTGCGCAGCCGCGGATCTCCTCCTGCAACTGCCGGTTGAGCGCGTTCATCGGCGGGCGCGAGAGTCGGATGGTCCCGATCCCGTCGGCCACCTCCAGGGTGACGAACTCCGCACTTGTCACACGAGCCTCCGCTACTTGGTCGATCCTCTGGCCAACTCCCCGAGCCTAGCCAGGCGGGAGGGTCGCTCAGGCGGCCGTAGGCTTGTGCATGTGGCGGCCGCAGCGGGAATCAGGGCGACCCTGCGCGATACCTGGCGGGTGCTGCTCAAGGAGCTGTCCGCGTTCGGGGTCGTCGGCGCGATCAACTTCGCCTTGGACGTCGCGCTGTTCCAGTTCATGTACGTCGTCATCGGCGCGGAGGCACTGGTCGCCAAGATCGTGTCAACCTCCATCACCACCACCACGGCCTACTTCATGCACCGGCACTGGTCCTTCGCCCATCGGGAACGGACCGGAATCCGACGGGAGTACCCGATCTTCTTCCTGGTCAACGCGCTGACCTTGGCCCTGAGCCTGGTGATGATCGGCGTGGTTCGGTATCCACTCGGCCAGACAAGTGTGCTGGTGCTACAGCTGACGAACATCGCTTCGATTGCGATCGGAACCGTGATCCGTTTTCTTGCCTACAAGCGCTGGGTCTTCCCCCCACGTAGGTAACCGTTGACCGGCCCCCGCACCGAAAGCCAGACCGGTCGCTCCCCCGCCGGACCGGGATCCAACGATCTCGCGGTGACCACGGCGCCCGACGACAGCGAGATCGCAAGCAGGGCGTCATGACCGAGGAAGGACTGCTGGCCGGCGGTAGCAGCCACGGCCGGGCCGTACTCGGTGCTCGGAGCCGCGCTTCCGTTCCGGTCGGTGACAACGAACTGCTCCGGGCGGATCAGCGCAATCCCCGAACCATCCGGGGGGAGCGGTGCGCGTAGTGGCAGCCTGCCCACTTCGGTCTCGGCGAACCCGCCGGTGAAGGTGGCCCGCACCTTGACTGCATCGCCCACGAACTCGGCCACGTCGAGGTCACTGGGCGCTCTGTAGACGGTGATCGGGTCGGCGGCCTGAACGATGCCGCCATGCTGCATCACGGCGACCAGGTCAGCAGAGGACAGCGCCTCCTCCTGGTCATGGGTGACCAGGACGGCCGTGGCGCCATCGGCACGCATCGCGGCTGAGACAACCGATCTGACCTCTCCGCGTAGGCCGGCATCCAATGAACTGAACGGTTCGTCCAGCAGCACCAGGGCCGGCCGGGGCGCCAGCGCACGCGCAACGGCGACGCGCTGCTGCTGCCCGCCGGACAGTTCGTGGGGCATCCGGTCGACCAGGTGGGCCAGACCGACCAGATCCAACACCTCGAGTACCCGAACGGACCGGTCGCCGCGGCGGCCAAGGCCGTATCCGACATTGCGGCGCACGCTCAGGTGCGGGAACAGGGCGCCCTCCTGCGGGACGAATCCGATGGCGCGCCGCTCCGGCGGAACCTCTCCGGAGGGACCGGCGACGACCGGCCACCGATCCGGACCTCTCCCGCGTCGGGCGCCTCGAACCCGGCGAGGATCCGAAGCAGGGTGGTCTTCCCGCAGCCCGAGGGCCCGAGCACCGCCGCGATCGATCCTTGGGCCACGTCGAGGGACAGGTTGCGCAGAACGGGCGTACGGCCGAAGGACTTGTCGACACCCGACACGCTGAGTGCGCTCATGCCTGTGGCTCGAGGTCGGCAAGCCCGCCGGTGCGTCGACGGTCGCGACCCAGCAGGTAGGTGGGCACGACCGAAACCAGCATCAAGAGGGCGGCGTAGGGGGCAGCAGCGGCATAGGAGCGGGTGGAAGTCTCGGTCCACAGCCGGATGGCGAGGGTGTCCATGCCGGTTGGATGCAGCACCAGGGTCGCCGTCAACTCCTTCATCGCCGCCAGGAACACCAGCGCCGTCCCGGCTGCGATTCCCGGTGCGGCCAGCGGAAGGGTGATCGTACGAAGCACCTGCCGGGGCCTGCGGCCCAGGGACCGGGATACCTCTTCGAACACCGGTGGGCTTTGCGCAGCCGAGGCGCGGACCGCCCCGACGGCGAGCGGGAGGAAGAGCACCGCATAGGCGAACAGCACCAGCGGAACAGTCAGGTACAGGCCGAAGGCGTACCGCACGGTGAAGAACACCAGCGACAGGGCGATCACGATCGCCGGGACGGCATGGCCCAGATAGGTAGCCCGCTCCAGCAAGCCCGGTAGCCGGCCGGTGTACCGAGCTGCGAGCAGGCCGACAGGGAGCGCGAGCAACATCGTGACCACCGCCCCTCCACCGGCCAGGACCAGGGACCCGCCCACCGCCACCATGATGCGAGGCAGGTCCAACTCTCCGGACCGGCCGACCGAGAGCCAATAGGCCATGCTGAGCAGGGGTACGCCGAGTGCCGTGGCAGCCAGCAGACCCAGCCCGCCGTAGGCCGCAGTACGCATGCGCCCCAGCGAGATCCGCGCCGAGAGACGCGCTGCACCAGATCCCAGTCGGGCGTAGCGCGCCCGACCGCGAGTCCGCGCCTCGGCCAGAACGATCACTGCGGTCACCAGAACCAACATGCCGGACAGGACAACGGCCGGGGTTCGATCGAAGCTCGAGTTGAACGAGGTGAAGATGACCCGGGTGAAGGTGTCGTAGCGCAGGATCGACACCGCACCGAAGTCCGACAGCGTGTAGAGGGAGACCAGCAGCGCGCCAGCTGCCACGGCGGGGCGCAGTTGCGGCAGGGTGACTCGCCAGAAAGTGGCGTACGGGCCGATGCCGAGGGACCGGGAGGTCTCCTCCATCGCGGGGTCCAGGCGGCGTAGGGCCGCCGCCGTGGGTAGATACACGTACGGGAAGCAGGACAGGCTCAGCACGATCACCGCACCGGAAAATCCAGCGAGATCGGGAAAGGCGGAGATCCAGCTGAATGCGGCCACATAGGACGGGATCGCCAATGGCAGGGCGGCCAGGACGCCCCAGATCCGGCGGCCACGCAGCGTCGTGCGTTCGATCAGCCATGCGGCGCCGACGCCGAGGACGACCGATACTGCGGTGACCGTCGCAGCGAGCCCGACGCTGGAGGCGAGCAGCATCAGGCTGCGCGGCCGGACCACCTGGGCGAGCAGGACCGCTGGATCGGCGCGGGCAGCGACCACCACCAGGTAGCCCAAGGGCAGCAGCGCGACCGCCGCCGCCACGCAGGCTGGCGCGGTCAGCAGCGCCGGTAGGCGCCGCCGACCGCGCAGCCGGGTGCCGCGCCCGTCATTCCGCAGGCCGGTAAGGGTCAGGTCAGGCCCACCTCGTTGATCAGCTCCAGGGTGGCACCCAAGCTGTCCAGATCGGACAGGTCGAGGTCGGGCGCGTCGAGCTGGTCCAGGGTCGGCAGTCCGGCCGGCGACGCGACGCCGTCGACCATCGGGTACTCGTAGGTGGTGTCGGCAAAGTAATTCTGTGCAGACTCCGAGAGCATGAAGTCCAGCAGCGCTTGGGCGTCCTCGCCGCGGTCGGTTCCGCTGACCACTCCTGCGCCGCTGATGTTGACCAGTGACCCCGCGCCACCGTCATCGAGGAAGAGATTCTCGGCCACGACGTTCTCGGCACCGACCTCGGCGGCCAGTTCGTAGAGGTAGTAGTGGTTGATCAGACCCATCGATATCTCACCTGAATCGACAGCGGCCAGTACATCGCCGTTGCCCTCGTAGGTCTGCACATCGTTGGCGACCAGCCCGTCGAGGAATTCGCGGGCGGCATCCTCACCGTCGAGCACCCGGATCGCGGTGATGAAGGCCTGAAAAGAGGCGTTGGTCGGCGCGATGCCGACCTGGCCGGACCAGCGCTCGTCCAGCACGTCGTCGATGGAGGTCGGCTGATCTTCCTCGGGTACGAGTTCGGGGTTGATGGCGATGACGCGCGCGCGACCGGTCAGGGCGACCCAGTTGTCCTCGTCGGCCCGATAGATGTCCTCGACCAGGCTGAGGCTTTCCTCGGGTAGAGCTGCCAGGCAGCCTGCGTTGCCGAGGGCGCCCAACGCGCCGGCGTCCTGAGAGAGGAAGAAGTCCGCAGGGCTCTGATCACCCTCTTCGAGCAACTGGGCGGTCATTGCGGCGGTGTTGCCGTACCGCACGGACAGTTCGATGCCGGTCTCCTCGGTGAACTGCTCCAGCAGCGGCGCGACCAGATCCTCGCTACGGCCGGAATAGACAACCAGTGCTTCCTCGTCGACCTCGGCAGCTGCGACCGCCTCATCCACCTCGCCATAGCTGACCTCGCCTGCCGTGCACGCCTGGCTCGGCGCGCCACTGTCGTTCCCACCCGCGCCATCGGCTCCGGCGCCACTCTCGCCACAGGCACTCAGGCCGACGAGCAGCAGCGCGCTTGTCATAGCCACGCTGACAGTGCTGGACCGGCGCCGGCCGGATCCCAGGATCGTGCGCACAGGACCTCCAGATGTAGGGATGATCCCGTCCGGGACCGTTGCTCTGGAGAACCCTAGTTAGGTGAGGCTCACCTAGCAAGAGGCCGCCTTCACTCAGCCGTGCTTGCGACGGGCGAAGTATCGATCCCCGGATCGAGTCAGCCGAAGAGGCAGCCCGAAGGTGTCGGAAAGGTTGCTCGAAGTCACGACGTCCCGGATCAGGCCCGCAGCCACGATGGCGCCGTCTCGAAGCAGCATCGCGTGGCTGAACGAAGCGGGGATCTCCTCCACATGGTGGGTCACCATGATCAGCGTCGGCGCATCTGGATCGTCGGCGATGCTCGACAGTCTCAACAGAAGATCCTCGCGTCCACCGAGGTCCAATCCGGCCGCCGGCTCGTCGAGCAGCATGATCTCCGGGTCCGGCATCAGCGCACGAGCTATCTGCACCCGCTTGCGCTCGCCCTCGGACAGCGTTCCGAACGGCCGGTCGGCGAATCCGGCAACGCCCATCAGGTCGAGCAGGTGGACGGCCCGATCGAGGTCCTCGGCCTCGTAGCGCTCGCGCCAACGGCCCAGTACGGCATATCCGGCGCTGACGACGAGATCACGCACGATCTCCCCGGGTGGCACCCGGGAGGCGATGGCGGCGCTGGCGAACCCGATCCGTGGGCGGAGTTCGAAGACGTCGGTGAGGCCCAGCGGCTCGCCGAGCAGCCGAATCTCACCGCTGGTCGGATGCAGCAGGGCCGCAGCAAGCTGTAACAACGTCGTCTTGCCCGCGCCGTTGGGCCCGAGAATCACCCAGCGCTCGTCCAGTTCGACGGTCCAGGACACGTCGTCCAACAGTGTGGTAGCGCCGCGGACGACGCTGACCCCGGCCATCTCGATCACGAGGTCAACCGCATCGCGTACACCGTCCGCCGAAACCGCGACGCCTCGATGCCTACCCACCTGACCCATCAAACCAGCGGCCCTCTCAGAGCCGGTTCGGCGCGGCATTCCGAGCCTGCGGGATGGTCGTTAGAGTGCAGACATGTCGCAACGCTGCGAGGTCCAGTCGGGGCCCGGTCTGGTCGCCAGAGGCGCCGGTGTGGTCTGGGTCGGTCCGGACTGCGACCGGGAGTTCGCCGAGGTTCTGCTCTCGTGTGCACAGCTCACCGGCGCCGGTTCGGCCGGCGTTCTCAGGGCGGTGGCCGCTCAGGCCTCCCACGGCGCGGGGTCCTTCGCAGTCGCGGTCCCCAACGGATCGGGATGGACCGCCCTGTGGCGCGGCGACGGCCGGGTTCACGATGGGCACGATGAACTCGAGGGGACAGCCGCCAGCGGAAGTTGGCTGGCGTCCGCGTTCGGCGGGGACGGACACATCACCGTCGGCACACCGCCGCGAGGTTCTGCAGCAGCCGGTAGCTCGGCAGAGCTGACCGAGCTGACCGACCTCACTGCGGGCGTTGTGCCGGGCGGCAGAGCGCTGCTCATCGCCGAAGCGGCAGCGGGCTCGGACTCGGGCCAGGCGCGGCCGTCCTCAGCTGCGGCACCCTCCTCCGCCGCGCCCTCCTCCGCGGCAGCCGCGGCCGTCGCTCCGGCGGCGCCCGACCCAGAACCCGAACCGCGTGGCACCGAGGCCGCCGCCCCGAACTCCGGCGACGTTTCCACGCAGATGTGGTCGGCCTCGACGCCGACTCCTCAGCTGCTCTTCGACGACGGCAAGCACCTCAGCATCGACAGCGATCTGGTGCTCGGACGCCGGCCCGAGCAGCACGACATGGTGGTCAACAGCGGCGCTCGGCCGATCGCCATCGAGGACACCCAGAACGTACTGTCCAGCGCCCACGCGGCCATTCAGGTCCGTGGCAACGAGGTCTATCTGCTCGACCTCGGCTCGTTGAACGGAACGCACATCGCCTCGGCCTCGGCCTCGGAATGGACCCGACTGGATGCCGGTGTCGCCCGGCGCCTGGAAGAAGGTGATCGGCTCCTGCTGGGCTGGACGATCATCACCTTCGCTCTCGGCCCGCAAGCCTGACCTTCGCCTAGCGAGGGAAACCTCAGAGCGGTAGCGGGCGCTCGTCGACAACCCGCTTCATCACCAGGGTCGAGTTCATCCGCGCCACACCGGGCAGTACGGACAGCGTGTCGTCCTGCAGTTGCTGATAGTCCGCGAGGTCAGCAGTCACGATCCGCAGCAGGTAATCCGGGTCTCCGAAGAGTCGCTGCGCCAAGAGAACGTTCGGAATCCGGGTGACAGCCTCCTCGAAGCCGAGCAGCGTCTCCCGGTCCTCCTGGCGCATCGTGACGAACACCAGCGCCTCGAACGTCAGGCCAAGGGCGACCGGGTCCACGACAGCGCGGTAGCCGCGGATCGCACATAGCGTTCTACGGATGGCACCCGATGAACGCCCCAGGAAGCGAGAAGTTCGTGCCCCTCAGCGCAGTGCTCGGCTTCTGGGCCGTCGCAGCCCTGCTCATCATCGTGCCGGGACCCGATTGGGCGTTCGCGATCGGCGCGGGCGTGCGTGGGCACGTCGTCCCCGCGGCCACCGGGATCGTGCTCGGCTACCTCACCATGACGATCGTGGTCGCCGCGGCGTCGGCGCGCTCGTCGCGTCCAGCCCGATCGCGCTGACCGCCCTGACCGTCATCGGCGGGGTGTACCTCATCTGGCTCGGCACAACCGCCATCGCCCACCCCGCCCAGCCACCGGCCGCCGACTTCTCCGAGGTTTCCGAGCATGCCCCGCGCACCCCGGCAACCACTGTCGCCCAGGGCATCGGGGTCAGCGGGCTGAACCCCAAGGGTTTGCTCATCTTCGTCGCGATGCTGCCCCAGTTCACCGCGCCGGAGGCGGCGTGGCCGGTCGCAGTCCAGATGGGCGCCCTCGGCCTTGTCTTCACGTTCACCTGTGCCGCGGTGTACCTGATCGTCGGTGCCTGCGCCCAGCGCGTCCTGCGCTCCCGGCCGGCCACCGCCCGCATCGTGTCGCGGGTGTCCGGCACCTGCATGATCGCTCTCGGCGGGGCGCTCCTCGCCGAGAACTTCCTGACGTGAACGGGTGGACGCCCGAAGACGACCGGTGAGCCCGAATCCGTGATAGCGGCGGGTTCCTGGGTTCAGTTGGCTGCTGTAACGACCAAGCCGAGTTCGGCGGGTCCGGTCAGCGCTGGGTGGGCAGGAAGCACCCGCACCGTGTAACCGAACGGGCCGCTGCGAGTCAGCGGCACCTCTCCGACGTACCAGTGCTGGTCGCCGTCGCTGCACTCGAACCGCATCGGGCTGGTCGTCACATCGTGGAGTTGTTCGTGGTCGTCAACCCGGCCGTACACCGCTTGGACGTCGACGTCCGCGGGTGACAGGCCAGGCAGTTCGACCTGGGCGCGCATGATCAGCGGCGCACCGAGCTCGGGAGTGTCGCCGTCCCCCGAAGCCTCGACGTGTGCAACGCGTACGCCGGGCCAGGCCTGCGTCACGGCGCAACGCCACGCTGCGAAAGCCGCAGCGGCGGCGAACCCGTTGGGGGAGAAAGCAGCCGACGCCGTCGCGGCCGGAGCGTAGAGCTCGGTGACGTAGTCGCAGACCATCCGGGTGGCAAGGACTTTGGGACCGAGCGTGGTCAAAGTGTGCCGAACCATCTCGACCCATCGGCTGGGTATACCGCCCTCGTCGATGCTGTAGAAGCTCGGCAGTACCTGCTTGCCGAGCAGGTCGTAGATCGCCTCGGCCTCGAGATCGTCCCGGCGGGTGGGGTCCTCGACCCCGTCGGCCGTCGGGATCGCCCAGCCATTGCGCCCGTCGTACATCTCGTCCCACCAACCGTCGCGGATCGAGAGATTCAGGCCGCCGTTGAGTGCCGATTTCATACCCGAGGTGCCACAGGCCTCCAGCGGGCGCAGCGGATTGTTCAGCCAGACGTCGCAGCCCCAGTAGAGGTAGCGGGCCATTCCGATGTCGTAGTCGGGCAGAAAGGCGATCCGGCCGCGTACCTCGGGATCGTCGGTGAAGCGGACCATCTCCTGGATCAGCTTCTTGCCACCCTCGTCAGCTGGGTGACTCTTGCCGGCGATCACCAACTGCAGCGGCCGCTCCGGGTCGAGCAGGAGGCCCCGTAGGCGTTCAGGGTCTCGTAGTATCAGGGTCAGCCGCTTGTACGACGGGACCCGGCGCGCGAACCCGATGGTCAGGACGTCGGGATCGAAAACGGAGTCGACCCAGGCCAACTCGGCCGGATGCGTCCCCCGTGCGGCAGCCGAAGACCGTAGCCGCCGACGTATCTCGGTGATCAGCTGACCTCGCAGTTCGCGGCGCAACTTCCAAACATCCTGCGCCGCAATCTCATCGGGCCATTCGCCCCTTCCGCTCAGTTCCTGGATCTCGCGAGCCACCCAGGTCGGGTCGTGGACTCCGTTCGTGATCGAGCTGATCGGGATCTCGTCGTCGTCGAAGCCCGGCCAGAGGCTTGCGAACATGTCCCGGCTGACTTGGCCGTGCAGCTTGCTGACGCCGTTCGCCCGCCCGGACAGCCGCAATCCCATGTGCGCCATGTTGAATTTGTCCCGGTCCTCCTCGGCGCCGAGGGCCAGTAGCCGATCGACCGGGATGCCGGCACCGAAGGTCGCGAACTGCGCCTCGATCAGCGACCGTGGAAACCGGTCGATGCCGGCCGGGACAGGGGTATGAGTGGTGAAGACCGTTCCGGCGCGTACCGCTTCTATGGCTTCGTCGAAGCTGAGCTTCGGGCCGCGCTCGGTGAGTTCGCGAATCCGCTCGATGCCCAGAAAGCCGGCGTGCCCTTCATTCGTATGGAAAACCTCCGGCTCCGGGTGCCCGCTGAGCGCACAGTAGGCGCGGATGGCGCGGACACCGCCTATCCCGAGCAACAGCTCTTGGCGCAGGCGGTGATCCTCTCCCCCGCCGTAGAGCCGGTCGGTGACGCCGCGCTCAGCAGCGGTGTTCTCCTCGATGTCGGAGTCGAGCAGCAACAGCGGAATCCGGCCGACCTGCGCGATCCACACCTGGGCATACAGCCGCCCGCCGTCGGGAAGCTCCACCGTGACCCGCACCGCCGAGCCGTCGTCGTCCCTGGCCAGTGCCAACGGAAGTCCGTGCGGATCGAGGGCCGGATAGTGCTCGAGTTGCCAGCCATCGGCCGACAGGCTCTGGCTGAAGTACCCCGACCGGTACAGCAGGCCCACCCCGATCAGGGGTACCCCGAGGTCAGAAGCCGCCTTGAGGTGGTCGCCGGCCAGGATCCCGAGACCGCCGGAGTACTGCGGGAGGACTGCGGTAATCCCGAACTCAGGCGAGAAGTACGCGATCGCATTCGGCCAGCGGGTGAGCGGCAGATCCTGCTTGATGTCGGCTTCGTCGGTGACCGTCTGGTACCAGCGCGGCTCGCGGAGATAGGCGCGCAGGTCCTCGGCTGCCGCGTGCAGCCGCTCGAGAAACGCCCCGTCCGCGGCAAGCCCGGCCAGTCGCTGTGAACTGACCTGGCCCAGCAGCCGAACGGGATCACCGTCGCAGGCCTGCCAGACCTTGGGATCCACCGTCTCGAACAGATCGCGAGTGGGCGCGTGCCACGACCAGCGCAGATTCATCACCAACTCGCTCAGCGGGATGAGCTCCTGCGGCAGGGCGGCACGGACGGTCAGTCGACGAAGGGCCTTCACGAGCGGAGAAACTACCGGGCGACCCGACCCGGCCGCCGGGGCGAGGCCGTTCGAGCTGACCCGTTGGGTCAACTACGCTCATGGACCATGCCTGAGACGCCTGCGCTGCGCCTCTTGGTCGTGACACCGGCGTGGAACGAGGAGGAGTGCATCACCGGCACCATCCGCGAGATCCAGGCTGCGGTCCCGGATGCCGACGTCCTGGTGGTCGACGACGGCTCGGCTGATCGAACGGTCGACCGGGCCCGCGCAGCCGGCGCCGAAGTGCTCGTCCTTCCCTTCAATCTCGGCGTCGGTGCAGCGATGCGGGCCGGCTTCAAGTTCGCGTTGCATCATCATTACGACGCGGTGATCCAGGTGGACGCGGACGGTCAGCACGACCCGAGCGAGATCATGGACATCGTCGGTCGGCTCTCCCGACCCGGGTTTGAGAGCGTCCCTGGGCAGGCCGATGTCGTGGTCGGCGCCCGCTTCGCGGACAAGGGAATCTACCGGGTGCGGGGACCGCGGCGTTGGGCGATGACCCTGCTGTCCATGGTCCTCACCCGAATGGCGAAAACGAAGCTCACCGACACGACGTCTGGTTTCCGGGCGGCCAATCGCCGAGCGATCTCGCTGTATTCGCGTCACTATCCGGCTGAGTTTCTGGGCGACACCATCGAGTCCCTGGTGATCGCCATGCGAGCCGGACTCACCGTCACTCAGGTGCCGGTGCACATGCGACCACGTGCGGGAGGGAAGCCCAGCAAGTCGCCGATCGGAGCCGCCGTGTATCTCTTTCGGGCTGCGCTGATCCTGCTTCTGGCCAGAATCCGTCGTTGGCCGACCATGGAGATGCTCGATCCGGACCACCCGGTGCCGGTTCGATGAATTACGTGGTGGCCATCGTCGGCGCTGTCGTCGTCCTCGGATTCATGCTCGAACTGTTGCGGCGCCGACAACTTTCGGAGAAGTACGCCGCTCTCTGGCTGCTCGTCGGTACGGGCATGCTCGTCTTGCTCGTGGCCCCCGGGCTACTGCAGGACGCATCCGAAGCCCTGGGCTTCGAGGTCCCGGCCAACTTTCTCTTCCTGGTGGCGCTGACCCTCCTGCTCGGCGTCTCGGTCCACCTGTCCTGGGAGCTGTCCCGCCTCGAGGACGAGACGCGGTCGCTGGCTGAGGACCTTGCCCTGCTGCGCAGCAGTGTGGAACGGCTGGAACTCCGTAGCCGGCCGTCGAGGGATGCCTCTGCGGACAAGGAGGCGTCCCAGCTGGACAACACCGCGCAGTGAACGGCCACAAGGAGGGGGCAGCTCACGACACAGGTGATGCCCTGCCCACGGCGTTCGCATCTGCAGTGCAGCCATCGGCGCCGGGCGCGGTGCGCGAGGGACTGATCGTGCTGATCGCCTCGTTGATCGGCCACCTCGGGAACTTCCTTTTCTACGTCGTTGCCGCCCGCAACCTCGAGCCTGGCGAATTCGCCGCGTTGGCGTCTTTGACATCGCTGGCGCTGATCGTGCTCATCCCGATCAGCGGCGTGCAGGCCGCGATGGCCAGGGATGTCGCACAGTCCCGGGCACGCGGTGACAGCGACGAGGTGAGCGCGATGATCCGGTGGCTGTTCTGCCGCGTCCTTGCTACCCAGATCGCCCTGTTCGCCCTGTTCGCCGCCGTCACGCCGGTCAGTGCGTTCCTGTTCGGCCTGAGCGAGCCCAGGGTATGGCTCCTGGCCGCCGTGTGGTTCGCCCTCGGAGCCGGTGTCCAGGCATTGCTGGGTCCGATCCAAGGGCTCAGCGGCTTTCGCACCGTGGGTTGGGTGCTGGCCGGTCCACTCGGGATCCTGCGGTTGGCTTTTCTGGTCCCACTGGTGCTGGTGCTGGGGCTGAGCGGGGCGATGCTCGCGTTGATCCTGGCCACCCTCGTCGGCTTCGCCACGGTGCTGTGGTCCCTACGCGGCACGCTCCGGCCGATCCGTGGGTTGACGAAAGCCCGACATCCCGGCGATGCGACGCGGCTGCTCGGGCTGCCGGTGGCGTGCCTGCTGGCGTTCGCGGCCATCACCAACGTCGACATCGTCACGGCAAAGATCAGACTGGCACCGGAGATGGCGGCTACATATTCCTCAGCGGCTCTGCTGGGCAAGGTGGCCCTGTATGCGACCGTGTCCCTGGGTTTCGTGCTGCTGCCCAAGGTGAGCGAACGCATCGCCAGAGGTTTGGATTACACCCAGGCAACCCTGCTGACCTTGCTGGCCGTCGTCGGCGTGGGGCTGCTGACCGCGGTGACCTTTCTGCTGGCCTCCGACCGACTCATCGTGGCGATATTCGGAGCGGCGTACGAGCAGGCGGGTCCCCTGATCTTTCCGATCACCCTGATCATGACCGGCGCCGGTGTCCTCAACGTCCATCTCACCGTGGCCATCGCCCGGCGTGATCGGCGTTTCGGCTTCGCCTTTGTCGGGCTCGCGCTCATCCACTTCGCGGCCCTGCTGGTCTTCGGAAAGTCCACCGGCGGCCTTATCGTGGCTAACGCGATCGTCATCGGTATCGCGATCACGCTCGTGGAACTGTTCTCGACGCACGGGGTGGGCCGGATGCTCCTGAGTCGTCGAATTCCGGCGGGTCAGAGCAGCCGGCGTACGACGGCCCAGTAGCCGGCGACCACCGGATTCAGCACCGACATCATCCTGGGCACGTCGATGTTTGCCGCGTCGAGCCGAGAACTGAACAGACCAGCGAGTTCTCGGTCGCTGATCGTGCGCTCGCTCTGCAGCTGCGCTCGTCGGCTCCGGATCCAGCCGAGATTGCCGGCCACCCAGCGCCATCCGGCCCACTTCTGCGACCACCACCCGCCAGCAATCGCAGCAAGAGCGACCGCTATCTCGAAGGCAATCAACAGCGGGGACAGGAGGAGCAGCAGCCGTCCGCTATAGGCAGTGGCGACCAGCACAAGTCGATTGCGCTCGACCAGGTAGAGCTTCGTCGGGGTCCGGGAGAACTCGTAGTGGTGCAGCACCACCGCATCCGGGACGTAGACAACCGACAACCCGCGTTGCCAACAGCGCAGGCTCAACTCGGTGTCCTCGTGGTAGGCGAAGTACTCGGGTGCAAAGCCGCCAAGGTCTTCCCAGAGGCTGCGGCGCAGCACTATGGCAGCTCCGCTGGCGCAGGCCACCGACCGGCGATTCTGGTGCTGGGTGGCGGCTTGGCCGTGTGAGCCAGACCAGACCAGCCCGGTGAGGTGCAGCGGGTTGCCGGCCGAGTTCATCGTGTCCGGCGCGTCAGCCAGCCGCAGACTGCTGGTCGCGATACCGACACCCGACTCAGCGGCGACCTCGACAAGCTTGGCCAGGGCGTTCTCGGACACCAGTGCGTCGGAGTTGACCAGCGCCAGATATTCACCGTTCACCCCGGCCGCTCCCAGGTTGCAGCCACCCGCGAACCCGGTGTTCTCTCGTGGCGTCAGCACGCGGACGCCTGGTAGCCCCGATACCCGTGCAACGGCATCGGGGCTGGCACCGTTGTCGACCAGCACCACTTGGAGATCCAGGCTCTGGCCATGGCCGTCCTCGGAGGACAGGACCGCCCGTACGGCCTTGTCGAGGTAGGGCTCCTCGCCGTAGGCGAGAAGAACCACTGAGAGCAAGGGCGAGTCCTCGCGCGAGCGGAATGACAGTCCTGCCTCGCCTTGTGAATCGCTCACTGTCAGTCCGCCTCGGCTCGCCGCACGAGCCGCGAGCCTAGCGAGCCGCGTCCCGCGATCCTGCCGAGCCACGTCCGCGGTTAGGCTCGACCAGTGAAACGCCGCACTGATCGCTCCTCCCGAAACGCCGCTCCGTTTGGCCCGAGCTCGACCGGTGAGGACACCGCAGGAGCCGATTACACGGTCCGTCTACAGCGCCTGGAGACGGCGCGCTGGAAGCAGGTCCTCGACGTTCAGGCTCCTTATCGGTGGAACATTCGCCGGCTCAACCTCGGCCGGGTTCTCGAGATCGGCTGCGGCATCGGGCGCAACCTCGAGCATCTGGGTGGCAACGGCGTCGGCGTGGACCACAACGCTGCCTCGATCGCCATCGCTCGGGAGCGGGGCCTGGCCGCCTTCACAGTCGCTGACTTCCACGCCTCGACGCATGCGCGGGATGGTGCATTCGACTCTCTGTTGTTGGCGCATGTGATCGAGCACGTGGGTGAGCAGGAAGGCCTCGCCATCGTCCGGGAGTACCTGGACTATCTGCGTCCAGCGGGCAGGGTCGTCTTCATCTGCCCGCAGGAGAAGGGCTATACGACCGACTCGACGCACGTCCGATTCTGCGGGTTTCCCGAACTTCACCGACTTGTCAACCTGCTGGGGCTTCGCGCGGACAAGGAGTACTCGTTCCCGTTACCGCGCATCGCCGGAAAAATCTTTCCCTACAACGAATTCGTCGTCGTGGCGAGTAAGCCCTAACCAGGCAACCTTCCGTCAGCTGCTCACGGCTGGCCCGATCACAACGCGCGGGTCGGCCGTCGGCGAGGCGACCCCCACGGAGGTTCCGGACGCGTCACTTATGTCCCAATCGTCACATTGGACACTTGCGCCACAACAGTTGAGCACGCAAACTGATCGCGGCCCACGGTGTGTCGGCTTGACCTCTCTGATTTGGGGACTATCTTGCTTCGTCGCTTATCGCTGCTATTGATCTCTTCGGCGTTGATGACCCCTGCCCTCCTGATCCTCCCCGTCTGGGCTGATGAGGAACCGGTCCCCGTACCGGTCGCCTCTGACGTCGAGGAAGTGCCGATGGGAACGGTCACGGCCCCCGAGGGCGATGCCGAGGTCCAGCCGGGGACGACCGAACCGGTCCCAGGGGCCGAGACCGCACCGACCCTGGCCGTCTCGCAGCCCGAGACTGCCCAGTTCTCCGCGGTCGGCGTCACCTGGCTGCTGGACGAGGCAGTCGTGGCGACTCAGGTCAACATCCGGGTCCGCGACGCCGCCGGCGGATGGGGCGATTGGTTCAACGTCGAGATCGACGCGATGGGGACGGACGGGAATCCGGGCGCGCTGGCCGCTGGAGAACTGCGCGGCGGCACCGAGCCGGTGTGGACCGGTGAACGTGTGGGCGTCGAGGTCGAGATCCTGACCCTGTCCGGGGCGGCTCCGCAGGACGTGACTACGGTGCTGATCGATCCCCATCAGTCCGTTGCCGATACAAACCTCAACAACCCAGAGGTTCAGGACACGGCGAACGCAGCCACTGTGATGCCCGCCATCTACTCCCGGGCCCAATGGGGCGCCGACGAGAAGATCATGCACTGGGATCCGGAGTACGCGCCCACGATCAAGGCAGCAACCATCCACCACACCGCTGACAGCAACAGCTACACAGCCGACCAAGTACCCGCGATGCTGCGATCCATCTACCAGTACCACGCGGTCAGCCGAGGTTGGGGGGACATCGGCTACAACGTGATCGTCGACAAGTTCGGCCGGGCCTGGGAGGGACGCCAGGGCGGACTGGCCAGCACCGTCATTGGCGCACATGCCGGGGGCTTCAACACCTCCACCTTCGGCGTGTCCATGATCGGCAACTACGACGTAGTCGACACCCCCGCGGAAATGATCACCATGGTGGTGAATGTGGTCTCGTGGAAGCTCGGTCTTTACGGCGTCAATCCTCGCGGTACCACGACGCTGGTCTCCGGTGGCGGTGGCACTGCAAAGTACGCGGCCGGCGTCTCGGTGACGCTTCCCACGATCTTCGGCCATCGGGACGTCGGGAGTACCACTTGTCCTGGGCAGTACGGGTTCGCGCGACTACCGGAGATCCGGGAGAAGGTCGCGTCCATGATGGCGGTCGGGGCGGGCGTGCAGTCCGCAGCGCTCCTGCGCAACACCCTGTCCGAAGGACCAGCCGAATTCAGTCTGCCGCGCGGGCAGTGGGGCGACGTCGTGCTGCGCTGCGACTGGAACGGGGACGGCTATGACGATGTCGGCATCTACCGGCAGGGCCAGTTCTTCCTGTTCAACGACAACATATCCACGACCACCCACTTCGCCAGCTTCGCCTTCGGGAACACGCGCGGGGACATACCCGTGTGCGGGGACTACGACGGAGACGGCGTCGACAGTGTCGGCGTGTTCCGCATTGGGACCTTCTATCTGCGTAACACCAACAGCACGGGCCCGGCCGAGGGGGTCGTGTACTTCGGATCGGTGTCGGCCATCCCGTTGATCGGCGACTGGAACGGGGACGGCTACGACACACCGGGTGTCTACCAGGATCTGTCGTTTCACCTGACGAATAGCAATCTCCGGCCCACCACCGAGCAGCGGTTCAGCCTCGGTGACATGGGCGACGTTCCCCTGGCCGGGGACTGGAACGGCGACGGCATCGACACTGTCGGCGTCTGGCGTAAAGCGACCTTCTACCTGGCCGACAGCTTCTCGGGCGGACGCGCCGACATCGCGCTGTACTACGGCATCGACACCGACACGCCCCTGGTCGGAGACTGGGACGGCAATGGAATCGACACAGTGGGAGTCGCACGTGGATATTGACCTGCGGCACTACGACGTCCGTCCGCTGTCGGGACTGCAGCGGACTGGCCGCCGATTGCGCAGCCTGCTCCTGCTGATAGCACTCACGCTGCTGGGCAGCCTGATCGTCGACGCTTCGCCTGATTCGGCCGAGGCAGCCATGCCCCTCACCTTGAACGGTCATGGATACGGTCACGGCCGCGGGATGGGGCAGTGGGGTGCCTACGGCTACGCACTCAACTACGCCTGGTCGCACACAACCATCCTGTCGCACTACTACGGGGGCACCAGCCTTGGCACTGAACCGAATTCGACGATCTCGGTGCGGCTGTACGCGCAGGACGGCAGGGACCTCGTCATCAGTTCCGGCCGCCCGTTCACCGTCGGGGGAATTCTGGTCGCCGGCGGCTCTGCGGCGCGCTTGTCGATCCGTTCGGACGGAAAGTTTCTCCTCAACACGCGTTATGCCTGCGGCGGGGCAGACGTCTGGTCGACAGTGATCTCGAGCTCCCGTGTCCAGTCCACAGTGGCTGATTCGGGCAACGATCTGAATGCGATGCTCAGCCTTTGCCTGCCAACAGAGACCCGGCAGTACCGCGGTGAAATGGCCCTGGTCAACGACGGCGGCTCTTCCCGCACCGTGAACACCGTCTTCATGGACGAGTATCTGCGCGGCGTGGTGCCCAGTGAGGTCCCGGCGAGTTGGAGCGACGGCGGAGGGGGTTTGGGGGCCAATGCCGTCCGCGCACAAGCCGTGGCGGCCCGCTCCTACGCCTACGCCGAGAACCGATCGAGCTACGCGAAGACGTGCGACACCACCTCGTGCCAGGTCTACAGCGGCGCCGGACGCAACGGCGCGAGCCTCGAGGATCCACGAACAACGGCGGCCATCACGGCCACCTACAACCAAGTCCTTCGTGGCTCGAACGGGTCCATCGTTCGAACCGAATTCAGCTCCTCGACCGGCGGATACTCCGCCGGCGGAGCCTTTCCCGCGGTCCGCGACGACGGCGATGTCGTCTCGCCGTACCACAACTGGGTCGCGTCCTTCTCCGCAACCGAGGCGGGCAGTGCCCTCGGCGTAGGGACACTGCTCGACTTCGACGTGACCAGCCGCAACGGTCTCGGCGCCGAGGGCGGCCGGGTCCTGTCGGTACGCGTAAGCGGTACGTCCGGAACTGTGCAACTGACCGGCAGCGACGTACGGACTCGGCTGGGGCTCAAGTCCGACTGGTTCACGCCTACCGGCATGTGTGACAACCCGGCGCTCTACGCCCGCTCGACGAACACCAGCGGCGTCGCCACCGAGGTGATTCCGTACGGCGACTGCGGCGACATTCTGCTGCGCTGCGACTGGGACGGCAACGGCTCTGACACCCCCGGCGTCTTTCGAAACGGGACATGGTTCCTCAGCAACGACAATGTCACCGCAGAGCGGGTCTTCGGCTTCGGCAACGCCACTGATCAACCCATCTGCGGCGACTGGGACGGGGACGGAGTCGACAGCGTCGGGGCCTACCGGTCGGGGACGGTCTACCTGCGCAATGCCAACTCCGCTGGGCCAGCCAGCGGTTCGTTCACCTTCGGGACCGCCGGTGACATCGCGGTCACCGGGAACTGGAACGCAGATGCCTACGACACGCTGGGCGTCTATCGCGCCGGCGAATTCTTCCTCACCAACAACAATCTGCGTCCAGCGACCGACGTCCGTCTCTATCTCGGCGCAGCCGGCGATCAGCCGATCGCAGGGGATTGGGATGGCGATGGCACCGGGGGTGTCGGCGTGTTTCGCGCCGGGATGTTCTACCTGCGCAATGTCTTGATGTCGGGGCCACATGACTTGGCGGTTGCCTTCGGCGATGCCGGGGACCGCGCGGTACCCGGAGACCTCACCGGTCGCGAAGTGGACACGGTGGGGATCGCGCGCGGTTACTAGGCGGGCCCGTTCACCTGTCGGTGTTCGAGCCGCCCGGAACTGGCACGGTTATCCCGACTTGAGCACGAAGATGGAGGACTCGCCTGCTCCGGGTGGCACCAGAAGCCGCCCGGCCAGGTATTGAGCGAAGGCCGGGACGGAGAAGCGGGCCGCCTCCCATATCCGGGCACCATCGGCGTACGGCGGATTCCACATGCCGTCACTGCCCTCTCCGACCACGCCGAGCCCGCGGTCGGCAAAGAACCGACGCCACTGATCGTGGCTCTTGAGATTGATGTGCGTCGGGTCAGAGAACCCATCCCAGGACTCGCCCAGCATGTCGTGTGCCCGCCCACCGAGGTCCGGCGTAACGATCAGGAGCCGGCCTCCCGGACGCAATGCCCGCTTCCATACCGAGATGATCTCGTCTGCCGCGTCGTCATCGACATGTTCGACCACGTGGATCGCGGTCAACGTGCTGATCGAGCCGTCGGGAATCTGGGCCATCGAGGTCACAACCGTGCACCCCGGCGCTGTCTCACGGGCGCGAGCGGCGGAGTACTCCGAGATCTCGAATCCCGATGCAGGGCCGATTGCCGAGAGCCGGCGCAGAAGATGGCCTGTGCCGCAGCCAAAGTCGAAGTACGGCCCGGCCGCGCCGTAGCGGCGTACCAACCGGACGTAGAAGCCCAGGGCGGGCCGGTCACCGATCTGGCCGTTGCCCTCGTAGTACGACTGGTCGTACGGACCGAGATCCGGCCGGTCGGACTCCGCATCGGAGGTCGAACCCTGATCGGTGCTCACTTTCCCGCCGGTTCTATCGGCTTGACCGCGGTGTAGCGGCGACTGAGCCATCGCCGACCGGCCGACTCGTCCGGATCGGTGGCCACTACCCGCAACCCACGCGAGTACAGCAGAGCCTGCACTCGGGTCTCCGAAATGCCGTGCATGGACATTCCCCGCAGCCGGTTGAGCAGCGCCTGGGGGACGACTTGGAGCGCGAATCCAATCGCACCGGGAGCTGGATTGACGGGTAACTGAAAGTGGACGGCCCCCCCGGGCTTCACGATCCGCGCGAACTCCGCGATGTATGCGCGCGTCAGCACCGGGCCGACGTGCTGCAACACGATGTTGGAATGTACGAGGTCGAACTGATCGTCAGCGAATATGCGCAGATCCTCAGCCACGTTGGTCTGAAAGGTGCACCGGTCGCGGTGGGGAGCCAGTTCAGCAGCGCGCTTCACCATCTCGGCGGAGATGTCGACTCCGTCCACGTGCTCGTAATGGTCCGCGAGAGCATTGGTGAGCCGGCCGACGCCGCAGCCGAAGTCCAGGGCGCGCTTTCGCTGGTCGGCGACTCCGAGTTCGTCGAGACGCTCGATCAATCGTTCGATTTCGACCCTGCCGTGAGCGTAGAAGTCGTCGGGCCTCCAGCGGCCGCCGGACTTGTCGGGATCGGTGAGTACTGCCCACATCGGATCCGTGCGTCCGTGTTCGTCCCAACGCGACCGGAGCCGTTCCACCCGCGTACTCACGCCGGATGCCGCACCCGCATCCTGCGCTGATGTCATGTTGCCCTTCCCTTGTGGGGTTTCTGTCCAACCGAGGACTCTACGGTCTCAGCGCGTCGACCGTCTCGCCGACCGAAGCACAGCCTCGTAGGCATCGACCACCGTGCCGAGCGAAAAGGCTGCGCGCGCGCGTTCGGCATACTCCTGCCGGTTCCACGTCCGGTCGCGCAGCCGGGTCAGCCCACGACGTATTCCGGCGACATCCTTGATCTCGGCCAGGACACCGAAGCCGGTCTCAGCGACCGGGACACGCACGCCGGGCAGGTTGCTGGCCAGCACCGGGACGCCCGACATCATTGCCTCGACCTGAACGATGCCGAACGCCTCGAACGGGTTCACCGATGGCAGGGCAAAGGCGTCCAGGGACGCGTAGAAATCTGAGATCTCGGCGTCGGTCAGGAATCCGAGCAACTTGATGCGCTCGTCACCGTCGATACTGGCTCGGACCCGATCGATGACGCTTCCGCCGGCCACTGCCGAGAAGTCGCCCGCGATCAGCAGGCGCAGGGACGGATCCTCGATGCCGCGGACTGCCTCGACGAGAAACTCGATTCCCTTCTCCTCGACGATCCGGCCCAGGAAGCCGACGTGGAAGCCCGAGCCGTCGCGGTACCGGGCAACTCCTGCGTTTCGGTCGTGGCACGGCGGCGGGATCGCCACTGCGCCATGCAATTGCGGTGCCAGACGGCTGTGTTCGGCGTAGTCATGGCTGGTCACCACCACCGAGGAACTGCGGCGCAGCGTGATCCGGCTGGATGTGTCGATCGTCAGCCGTTGCGCGTCGTTGAGCCGACCCAGGGGAAGGCTGACGTCGCAGTGGTAGCTCGTGACGACCGGGCATCGCGAGAACCTCGCGATCAGCCCGGCCTCGAGCATCGGGAGGTGGATGTTGGCCACGGCCGCGTGACCGGTGACGGCGATCGCCCGCCGCACGAAGTCCGGACTGATCGGGCCCTTGCCGATCGTGGTCAACACCTTCCCCCGCTCGACGTCGACGCCGTTCACGACCTCGGTCAGCGCAAGGTCGGGATCATGACGCGTCGTCACCACCCGAACCCGCCAATCGCGCTGAACGAGGGCCTCTGCAATGTCGCGAGCGACGTTGGTCAGCCCGCTGACGTAGGGCGAGTAGTAGTTCAGTATCAAGGCGAGATCGAAGGCCCGTTCGTGCGACCCGGTCATGGAAAGATCTCGCCGGCTTCCGATGGCGAGGATGCGCCATGTCGCCGTGCCGTTCTCCACAGGCGTCCGACAGCGAGGATCAGCCCGACTGCCGAGCCCACCGCGAAAGCCAACTCAGCCCGCAGCACCAGATCGGACACAGCTAGGAACGCGACCGCCCCCCCCAGGAGGCCGAGCGTCCAGACCAGCCCCACGTCACGGTGTCGTCCAGCGCCGACGAGCGCCTGGGCGGCGACGATGAGTCCGAGATAGAGCATCGCCCCACCAACCATGAGCGCCACGTCGCGCCCGCCTAGGGCGTAACGGGGTCCGAAGACGATCTCGATGACCCGGGGACCGGCAATCCAGGCCATCCCTGCTGCGAGCACGGCCGCAGCGAACGCCCCCAGACCGATGCGGACCGCCAACCGTTGCCTGTGTCGATCTCCACCGTCGGACAGCGGGCGGGTGAACAGCGGGACCAGAGCGCTCTGCATAGGAACGGCGATGAACAGGAACAGCCGCGCCAGGGTGAAGGTGGCCGCGAATCGGCCGACCAGATCGGCCTCCCCCACGCTGGCAACCGCGACAACCAGGATCGGCGGCGCATTGAGCAGGATCTGAGAGCTGATCGATCCAGCGATCAGATGTCCGACCGTCCGGCCGGTTTGCAGTGCGGAGTTTGCAGGGACTTCCGGCTGCCCTGCGACGCGGTTGGCCAACCGATACGTCCACACCAGGATGGGTAGATGCGCGACCCCGATCGCGGCGACCAGTGCTAGTGCGTAGCCGCCAGCAGCAGCCCCCGCCGACGTGCTCACGACAACAACCGCTGCGAAACCAAGTCGCAGGACGGAGTCCCCAAAAAGGATTCCGCCGTGTATCGCGATCCGGCCGGTGCCGATAAGGGTCCCGCGAACCAGGAACTGCACGACGCACACCAGGCACAGGAAGAGCAGCGCACCGACGATCTGAGGATCGGCAAGGGCCGGCATCAGCCAGGGGACCAATCCGCCGATCAGGACTGCCGAGAGGACCGCGATCCCGGCCGCGACGACCGCGTTGGACCTGAACACCTCGCGGCCAGTGTGGCCACTCTGGAACTGACGGGCCATCTCCTGCTCGACCGGCAGGAAACCGCCGAAGCTGATCAGCAGAACGATCGAGACGAACGAGACGAATCGTCCGTACTCGGCCTCGCTGAGCACTCGAGCGAGCAACGCGAGATGAACGTTGACCAGCAGACCGGCCGCGATCAACCAGACGACCACCCAGGCCAGTGACCGACCGGTAGACACTCGCGCCTGCAACGACGCGGGGATCGGGTCCAGCCCTCCCGGTGCGGGAGCGTTCAGGGGCGCGCTGGACAGGGTCACACCCCCATCCAAGGTAGAGTTTTGATCGAACGACGGCGCGTCCGACCTTTTCGAATTGTTGGTAGGACCTAACTTAGCGAAGCAGCGGCCCTGAGTTGGCCGCGTCATGAACCGAGAGGATCCTGCGCCCTGAGGTCCGTCGCTAAGCGCGTCAACGATCGACTCGAGGCCTGTGACGAGGATCGCCTCGAGCGACCCCCCCAGGACCATCGGTCGAGCAAGTGGGCCTCGGTCGCGTTGATCGCCGGACTGATGGCCGTCGGCTTGGCCATTTTCTTGCCGCTGGCCCCGGTGAACATGAGTATGCCGGCGGTGACATGGCCGCAGGAGACGAGCGCGCCGGAGTCCACCAGCCTGCAGTTGGCCAACCAGACCCCGCGTGGACTCGAGGTCCGATTCAGCTGTCAGACCGCCCGGGCCGCCGAAGCGACCCCTGATGGGATCCTGCTGGCCACGATCAGCCCCGAACAGCCCACGGCCGCTGAGAGCGGTCTGGTCATCCGCGTGCTCGACGGACGGCTGCAGATCGACGCGGTCGACGAGCGCTTGGTAGACGATGAATTGCCCGCGGATGAGTGCGCTTACCAGGTCAACGGAGGATCGGCTGGACTCACGGCTTCCCGCGATGGGATCGAACTCGCGAGCACGCCGGATCTGCCCCAGATCGACGTTCTTGCCACGTCGCTGACAGCACTTCCCGACGCCGGCCCGGACGACCTCTCGGTCAGGGTGCTCATCGACAACCAGATGGCCAGCAGCCCCACCCTGGTCAAGACCGCGTTGCTCGTGCTGATGCTGGTGGCCGCTGCGGTCGCACTGTGGGCCCTCGTCCAACTCGACCGGCGACCCCGAGGCGATTTCGATGTCAACGACCGCGTCGAGAATCACTCGCCAGCCGACGACAGTCCGGTTGAACCACGTTCGGGGCGATCACCGCCACAGCGTTCGTTGCTCGTCGTGGACACGCTGGTCGTCCTGACCTTGATCGTCTGGCTCTTCTTGGCACCGACGACTGACGATGACGGGTACTACTCAGCAATGGCGCGCAACGCGCCCTTCGAGGGGTACGTCGGCAACTACTATCAGTTGCTCAACCAGAACTTCACCCCGTTCACCTGGTTCTACAACGTCCTGAGCCTATGGCAGGGCGTCGGGAACAGCGCGGTCATTCTCCGGATCCCTGCGCTCGTGTGCGGTGTCGTGACCTGGGCACTGTTGCGGCGCTTCGTGCTCGGCGGCCAGTCGCTGCCCGCCGCTGTCCGCTCCTGTCCACGGGCCAGGCCTGGCGCCTTGGCTGCCATCGCCCTGGTTTTCCTGGCGTGGTGGATGCCCTACAACATGGGCGTCCGACCGGAGGCCGTCGTCGCGGGCATGGCACTGGCGAGTCTGTTGGGCGTGGTGACCGGCATCGAGAAGCGCCAGCTGACACCGGTCGCGCTCGCTGTTGGGGCCGCCGGCCTTGGCTTCACCGCCCATCCGACCGGCTTCCTCTGCCTTGCCCCGCTGATCGTGGGGGCGCCCAAGATCTGGGCCCTGCTGCGAGCCGACGGCGCGCTGCGAGCCACGGTCGCCCGAACGGTCGCCGTCCTCGCGCCCGGGGCTCTTGCCAGTGCCGCCAGTTTTTCGGATGGAACGCTGCACGACTTCCTCCGCGGACAGGAGATCTTCCTGTCCATCCAAAACCAGAACTCAATGTTCGACGAATGGCAGCGTTACGCCTTTTTGCTCAATCAGATCCCGATGGGGAGCTACGCGAGACGCACGGCGGTGCTGATCGCGATCATTTCGCTGGTCTGGTTTCTCGTAGTCCTCGTGATGGCACGGATGCGACGCATCGAGGTCCCGCCCCGTCTGGTGACCGCAGGTCTCACCCTTGGTGTTGGGTTCTTCCTGTTGTGGCTGACGCCGAGCAAGTGGACACATCATTTCGGGGCCATGGCCGGGATTGGCCCTGCCTTTCTGGGTCTCTTTCTGGTGGGACTCCCAGTTCTGATCCGATATCTACGCGAAGGCGGGATGCGCCTGCCCACGGCCGTGACGGTCTTCGCGGCGGTTTCGACGATCGCGGTAATTGCGTTGGCAATGCACGGTCCCAACGACTGGGCGCACAGCTGGTTGCTGGGGATGCCGGACCCCGGCAAGAGCCCTGACGTCGCCTTCGTCGAACTGGACAGTGTGCTCTGGTGGGCCGTCGGGCTCGGGCTGCTCATCGGGGTCATGCGGCTTGTCGTGTCGCGTCGTCACCTCGACGCGTGGCGCGGCTTGACCGCTGTAGCGGCTATTCCTGCGCTGGTCCTGGTGTTTCTCCTCATCTCGTTGAGCTACCTCGGCGGTAGCTTCGCGATGGCCACCGTCCGAACCCTGGACACCTACTCCCCCTATGCGTCGGCCGTCCAAGATCCGTTGGCCAGAGACTGCGATGCGGCCGGCGGCATCGATGTACTGGATGAATCCACGGCGGTACCGCTGTCTCGGAGCAGCGTCATCTCCGAGCCGGTCGAGCCGGCCTCCGGGTTCGTCCGCAACGGCGGCTTCTTCGCCGGCATGCCTCCCGCCGACGCTCCTGGGACGGGGATGGCCGCCGATCTCTGGGGCAGCCTGACCGGAGCTGACGGTGAGGACGGTGTTGGATCCTTCACCTCGGCTTGGTTCGAGCTGCCCGAGGGACTGGCTGACGGCGAAAGGCTCGTCCTGACCGCCAGCGGGCAACTCGACGACGGCAACGAATTGGTACTGCAGTATGCGGCGCGCGGCGGGCAGGAGATCTTGTCCGAGCAGGAGATCACCGACGATGTGAACTCGCCGTTCTGGCGGTCCTTCGATCTCAACGCCGACGACGATGAGGCTCAGTTGGTCCGACTTGTCGCTCGCGACGTCTCCGGCGGGGTCGGCGGCTGGTTGGCCTTCACCGGTCCCAGCGTCCAGCAGATGACCAGCTTGCAGTCGTATCTGCCGGAGGAGGCGGCAGTCGGGGTCGGGTGGCCCATCGCGTTCCTGTTCCCTTGCCAGCGGCAGCCGCAGATCAGCAACGGGATAGCCGAGCCGATCGAGTACGCCGTTGTCGTCGACTGGCTGGGCATGGATGGCATCTATGAAAACACCTGGGTGCTGCAACGTGGCGGCCTCTACGCCCCCGCGTTGCGCACCGCGTCGATCACCAAAGTCATCGCTGAAATCCGCGGTGCACCTGAGATCCAGTCGTTGTCCGTGTACCGCGTGGACCGGCGGTACGCGACCGCGGCATACGACCTCGATCGTGACTCGGTGACCGTGATGGGCTGGCAGGAGCCGCCTTCTGCCTAGCCTGCGTCGGGCTGAGACCGCCGGTCTCCACTCGATCCAACAAGCCCTGTCCATGCCGCGAGTGGTAAGCACCGCGAGGATTCTGTCTCGCGTGGGTGAGCACGCCGTCGGCTGGCTGGCCATCGGTGGCGTCGGCATCGCCTTGTCGCATGGCGACCGACGCCGGGCGTGGGTCCGCGCCACGGGGTCGGTGGCCACAGCGCACGCCGGCGCGGTGCTCGTCAAGCGGGTGGCCCGCCGTCCCCGGCCCGACGACCCGCGTATCCAGGTTCTGGTAGGTACCCCCAGCAGGCTTAGCTTCCCATCAGCGCACGTCACGTCGACGACTGCTGCAGCCGTGGCTTACCGACCACTCCTGGCGGTGGGAGCGGTGGCGCCGGCAGCCGTGGTCACGACGATGGCGATCTCCCGCTTGGTTCTCGGAGTTCACTTCCCAACTGACGTGGCCGTCGGTGCGCTGGGCGGCTGGGCCGTGGTGGTCACGCTGCGCCGGGTGCGAGCGTGAGACGGTGACCCTGTGAGTGTTGACGCATCCAAGGCCCCGGCGGCCCCATCACAACGCCTACTTCCTGGTCTGGTCAGCGCAGTTCGTCCACGCCAGTGGCTGAAGAACGTCCTCGTTGCGGCCGCCCCCATCGCCGGTGGCGTCGCGTTCGAACCCGACGTCCTGGTCAACACTGCGGTCGCCTTCTTCGCCTTCTGCCTTGCTGCGTCGGGCATCTACCTCATCAACGATGTGCGGGATATCGACGCGGACCGCACCCACCCGACCAAACGCAACCGGCCGATCGCGAGCGGCGTGGTCCCCATCCCTCTGGCATCAAGCCTGGCGGTGATCCTGCTGGTCGCCGCCCTCGGGTTCAGCCTGCTCGCCACCGTCGAGTTGCTCGTTGTACTGGCGATCTACGAGGCGGTCCAGATCGCATACTGCTTCGGACTCAAGCACCAGCCGGTCCTGGACATGTGTGTTGTTGCCTCCGGCTTCCTGTTGCGCGCTGTGGCCGGTGGTGCCGCAGCTGGGATCCCGCTGTCGCAATGGTTCTTGATGTGTGCCGGTTTCGGATCGCTGTTCATGGTCGCCGGAAAGCGGTACGCCGAGATCCGGCTGTCGGAGAAGACCGGTGTCATCACCAGACGGATCCTGAACAGCTACACGCCGAGCTATCTGCGCTTCGTCTGGACGCTGACTGCCACCGGCGTCGTCACTGCATACAGCTTGTGGTCTTTTGAGATCCGGGCTGAGAACCAGTCACCGTGGTCGGTCATTTCGATCGTTCCCTTCGTCATCGCCGTGCTGCGCTACGCGGTGGATGTCGACGGCGGCGACGCGGGAGAACCGGAAGACATCGCACTGCGTGATCACGTTCTCCAAGTTCTCAGTCTGATCTGGCTGACGACGTTGGCGCTGTCTGTCTACACGTGAACAACGAGAGAGAACTTGCGGTGCCGGTCAGCGGGGCGCTCATCGCCACCAGCAGGCGGGCGTAGCGATGGCTGACATCCTGGTGGTCTTTGCACATATCGCGGCACTATGGGTGCCTGGACTCGTCGTCGCCATCTGTGCGGGCCTGCGGCCGTGGACGGCCGCAGCCACGGCACCGCTGCTGACCTACGGGATCGTGACGGTCCTTGCGCCGATCCTCGGCGGGATAGGAGTGGAATGGGGGATCCTGCCGTTCGCTGTGGCCACGGCCATCGTAGGTGCTGTGGTCCTGGGCCTTCGCGCGACTGTGCGGCAGAAGGGTTCTCGCCTCCAGGCTGATCCCACCGACCTCGAGATACGCTCTGCACCAACCACTTTCCGCCAGCGGGATCTCAGCATCGCTAGCGGCGTGCTCGGCGGTGCGGTGCTCGCCATGGTGACGCTCTGGCGTGGCTTCGGAGACCTGGCGGCCATCAACAACGAGGGGGACGTGCAATTCCATGCGAATTCGATCCGCGCGATCCTCGACTCCGGTAATGCCGATCCATCCGTAGCCGGAGCAATCGTCGACCCGGGACTCCCCGACGGCTTCTACCCGACGACCTACCCCGCCCTTGCCGCACTGGTCACCGACGCCACCGGCGCCAGCATCCCGGCGACGATGAACGCACACTCATTGCTATGGGGTCTCATCGCCGGCCTCGGCTTGGCCGCGCTCTTGCGCTCATTCGGCTTTCGTGCAGTCACGTGCGCTGGCGCCGCGCTCACCTTGCCGATGTTTTCTGCCTTCCCGACCGATCTGATGTGGTGGAGTCACCTGCTTCCGTTCGGGACGGGGGTCGCGTTGCTCCCGGCCTGCGTGCTGATGATCACCGAGACCGTTCGCAGCTCCCGCTGGTCGACGGTGCCCGTGTTGGCCTTGGCGGCTGTGGGTCTACTTGGCCTCCACGCCAGTGCCGCACTTGCTGCCGTGGTGTACGGGGTCGGCTTCATGATTTCTCGCTGGCTGGGCGATCGTTCCCGCATCGTGGGAGACCTGGGTCTGCTTGCGGCCGCGGGTGTCCTTTGCGCGGTCATTGCACCCGGCGCCGTACTGGCGGCAGCCGGCATGGGCGGCAGCGCACTGGCTTCTGGACGTCAATGGTCGGCGCGACAGGACGTTCTCAGCGGTATCCGGGACCTGCTGCTACTCAAGCACTCGGCGGCCGCTCCCATGTTTTGGCTGCTCATCCTCGTCATCGCTGGCGCTGTGACTGCCATACGGCTACGCCGCATGTGGTGGTGGCTTGCCAGCACCGCCGTATTTGCCGTCCTCTTTGTCATGGCGACCGCGTCCGACCACCCATTCACCGAGTTGCTCACCCTGCCTTGGTGGAACGATGCGTTCCGCTTCGCGGCGCTCGTTGTAATCGGGCAGGCGATCCTGGCCGGACAAGGGTTGACGACTCTCATGGATCTCGGCGCGACAGCGCTGCGGCGACTCTCCGGCGATCGGGTGAGCAGGTTGGCTGCAGCATTCACAGTGTTGATGATCGGTCTCACCGGATTCGCCGTGGTTAGCAACGGCTACTACAGCCCCTACAACTCCGACCGGATGAGCTTCCGATTCGAGGAGTCGCCCACGCTGACCCGTGACGAGCAGGATGCCATGGACGTGCTGGGCGATCTCGTCGATCCAGGGGAACGAGTCATGAACGATCCGGGGGACGGCTCACCGTGGATGTGGGCGCTGGCCGACGTCCATCCGATGTTCGCCCACGTCGTCTACCCCGGCGAGCATCCGAACATGAGCGACGACGCGCAAACGCTGTTCAACTCCTTTCAGTGCCTTGATTCCGATCCAGAAGTCCGAGACGTAGTCGAGCAGTACGAGATCAGCTACGCCTACGTGGGTGAGGGATTCGCCCGCGCCGACTTCACCCGCTTGTACGGTATGCGCGAACTCGCGGCCGTGGAATCGTTGGACCTCGTCTACCAGCAAGGCGAGATACGGATCTACCGAGTTGACCTGATCGAGACGCCCAGGGAAGAGACCACCATCCCCGGCTGCGGCAACGTCCCGCGGGCGCAGGCGTGACTTATCGGCCATCGATGGATCTGACGGCGTCGATCCTGCTTCGCCAGCCTGATCAGTCGGTCTCACGCAGCGACTGGACGTAGGCGTTGCATTCGGCGAAGTCTGGCAGCATGCGGGCCGCGCGGGCCTCGGCCAGGCTTGGAGCGGTGGAGTCCCGGTCAGACAGGGTCAGGTCGGCGATTCCCCAGTCGATGCCGATCGCGACATCGAAGGCGTTGATCGCGTGCTCGCGCTCAGGGGTGTACGGCTCGGAACACAGATAAGTAACTGCCGCCTGATCGGTCAGCGCACAGAAGCCGTGGCCGAGCCCCTCGGTGAGGTAGACCGCACGGCGGTGGTTGTCATCCAAGATGACGCTGTCCCAGGTACCGAACGTCGGCGAGCCCACCCGCACGTCCACCACCACGTCGAGGACCCGCCCGCTGATACACGTCACGTACTTCGCTTGCCCGGGCGGCACCGACGCATAATGGATGCCTCGGACCACGCCGCGAGCCGACACCGACAGATTGGCCTGAGCGAGCTTCAGCCGGTGGCCGAACCCCTCACCCAGCGCGTCGGCGCGGAACCACTCGAGAAACAGTCCGCGCTGGTCCACATGCTGACGGGGGGTGAACTCGACGGCGCCACTGATCGACAGCGGACGGACCTGCACTCTCAGCCCTGTCCGGTGACGCTGCCCGGAGCAGAAGCCGCATGCGAGGCGAGCAGCCCGAAAAGGTAGTCGCCGTACCCGCTCTTGCGCAGCGGGTCGGCCAGTCCGGCCAGCGCATCGTCGTCGATGAAGCCCTGCCGCCAGGCGGCCTCCTCGATGCAGCCGATCTTCAATCCTTGCCGTTCCTCGATGACCCGCACGTACTCGGCGGCGGCCATCAGTGACGAGAATGTGCCGGTGTCCAGCCACGCGGTCCCGCGGGAGAGCAGGCTGACCCGCAGCTGTCCCCGCTGCAGGTAGGCCTCGTTGACCCCGGTGATCTCCAATTCCCCTCGTGCACTCGGTGTCAGGGTGCGGGCGATCTCGACCACCGAGTTGTCGTAGAAGTAGAGCCCGGGTACCGCGTATCGCGACTTCGGATGCGCCGGCTTCTCCTCGATCGAGACCACGGTCCCGCCGTCGTCGAACTCCACGACGCCGTACTCGCCCGGGTTGGCCACCTGGTAGGCGAAGACCAGGCCGCCGCGGAGGTTCTCCCGTGCACGGAGTTGCTCACCAAGTCCAACCCCGTGAAAGATGTTGTCCCCCAGCACCAGTCCAACTGGATCGGCGCCGATGAAGTCGGCGCCGATGGTGAAGGCCTGGGCCAGGCCCTCAGGGCGGGGTTGTACGGCATAGCTGATCGCCAGGCCGAGTTCGGCGCCGTCGCCTAGCAACCGGTGGAACTGCGTCCTGTCCTCCGGTGTGGTGATCACCAGGACGTCCCGGATCCCGGCATGGATCAGCGTCGAGAGCGGGTAGTAGATCATCGGCTTGTCATAGATCGGCATGAGCTGCTTGGACACAGCTCGGGTGATCGGAGACAACCGGGTACCGGTTCCGCCGGCCAAGATGATGCCCTTCACGGCCCCGACAATATCGAGGGAGCTTGTTAGGCTGTCGACCCGTGCGAGCTCTCCTCACTGGCGGCGCCGGGTTCATCGGTTCTCACTTCGTCCGCAGCGCCCTCTCCGGTCGCTACGCGGGCCTGGAGAACGCGCAGCTGACCGTTCTGGATGCGCTCACCTACTCGGGGAACCGGGAGAACCTCGCCCCGGTCGAGACAAACCCACGGCTGACCTTCGTCGAAGGGGACATCACCGACACAGGTCTCGTCGAGGACCTCGTGCCGGGCCACGACGTGGTGGTCCACTTCGCCGCGGAATCGCATGTCGACCGGTCGATCCTCGGTGGCACCTCGTTCGTGACCACCAACGTTCTCGGCACCCAGATCCTGCTCGAGGCGGCTCGCCGGCACGGTGTCGGTCGGTTCCTGCACGTGTCCACCGATGAGGTGTACGGGTCGATCGAAGAAGGGTCGTGGGCCGAGGACCAGCCGCTGGCCCCCCGCTCGCCCTACGCCGCATCCAAGGCGTCGAGTGACCTGATGGCCCTTGCCTTCTTCCGGACTCACGGTTTCGACGTGGTCGTGACCCGCTGCTCGAACAACTATGGCCCGTACCAGTTCCCGGAGAAGGTCATCCCGCTGTTCGTGACCAACCTCCTGGACGGGGGAACCGTGCCGCTCTACGGCGACGGGCTCAACATCCGGGACTGGCTGCACGTGGACGACCACTGCGCCGGCATCGCTCTTGCCCTGCAGAAGGGCCGGGCCGGAGAGGTCTACCACATCGGCGGCGGCACGGAGCTCACCAATCGTGAGCTGACCGAGAAGCTCCTGTCAGCCTGTGCAGCGGAGTGGGACTCGGTCGTGCCGGTCGAGGATCGTAAGGGCCACGACCGTCGCTACTCCCTCGACATCTCCAAGATCGGCGCTGAACTCGGCTATGTCCCGACGATTACCCTGGACCAGGGCCTGGCCGACACGGTGCGCTGGTACCGCGACAACCGCACCTGGTGGGAACCGCTGAAGTCCCGCGCCCAGTTGCTCAGTTGACGAGTTCCCCGGCAACTTCTCGGGCAGGCGGAGTCACGGGCTGGTTGGTGACCGGGGCCGCGGGGATGCTCGGCCGCGAGCTGGCCGAGGTGCTGGCCGGCGACCGATCGCCCGTGGTCGTGCTGGCTGACCGGAAAGCCCTGGATGTCACCGATGAGCGCGCGGTTCGTCGAGCGGTCTCGGGCCTGGGGTCGCGTGGCGTGGTGCTCAATGCTGCCGGTTGGACGAACGTGGATGCCGCGGAGGCCCAGAAAGAGCAGGCCACGACAGTCAACGGTGCGGCCGTAGGACTCCTCGCCTCGGCATGTCGCAACGCCGGTGCCGCGCTGATCCACGTGTCCACCGACTACGTCTTCGGTGCTCCGGGACCTGGCGGGAGCGGGAGCATCGCCCCGCCGGTATCGGCGTATGCGGAGGACGCGCCGACCGCCCCGATCAATGCTTATGGCCGCAGCAAGCTCGAGGGCGAGAGCGCCGTGCTGCAGTACTGCCCTGACAACGGGTACGTGCTGCGTACCGCGTGGTTGTACGGCCGGTACGGGCGAAACTTCGTGTCCACCATGCTGGGCCTCGCAGCCACCCACGAAACGGTGGACGTGGTCGACGACCAGATCGGTCAGCCGACATGGGCTCGCGAGCTGGCCAGGCGTATGGTGGACATCGGGCACCGGCGACCGTCTCCAGGGATCTACCACGCAGTTGCGGCGGGTGAAACCAGTTGGTACGGACTGGCCCGGGCCGCGTACAGCGACGCGGGCCTGGACCCCGACCGGATCAGGCCGGCCACCACCGCCGCGTTCCCCAGACCGGCGCCGCGTCCGCCACGAAGCGTGCTCGGCCAGGATCGGTGGGCCGCTGCCGGATTCGCGTCGCTGGACCATTGGCGCGACATGCTCGGTCGCGCCTTCCGAGCCGGAGCCTTCGAGCCAGGCTAGCTCGGCCCTGCATAGCTCTTCCTGGACACTGGCTGATTCGACAGACCGCCGGGTGTTGACGGCCGACATCTCGCTAGCCTCGGGTAATGGCTGGACGCGCTGACCTTCGACTGGGAATCGCCGATGTCACACCTGCGGTCTCGTGCCGCGCGCAGTCCGCGCGCGCTGTGGTCGGCGAGTGGATACCGATCGCCGCCACGGTCTTCGGTGAGGGACACGACCTGGTCGCTGCGACCGTTGTGTGGACCGGGCCCAAGGGCGTACCTACCCGTGGCGCAGGGGCCAAAGGCGCACGGGCACAGGGTTCAGCGACGAAGCAGGCCAAGCACGTCGTACGGATGCAGCCGGATGGAGAGGAGCCCGACCGGTGGGTCTGCCTGGTCACCCCGGCGACGGAAGGCTTGTGGAGCTTCGGCGTCGAGGGATGGCGCGATCCGTGGGCGACCTGGCTGCACGACATGCATGCCAAGCTCGACGCCGGACAGGATTCCGCCGAACTTGCCAATGACCTCGAAAGCGGTGCGCGCATCCTCGACCGGGCAGCCGCCAGCGCGTCGGGCCGCGGTCGTACGACGTTGCGCGACACCGCAAGCAAGCTCCGTGACGATTCAACCCGGCTGACTGCGCGGGTCTCCTCGGCACTCGGTACGGAGGTCGACGCGCTCCTGCAGGCGAACCCGGTCCGGGAGATGGTGACCCGCTCGCCCCGGCACGAGATCTGGGTGGATCGGCAGCGTGCCCTCTACGGCTCCTGGTACGAGTTCTTTCCCCGTTCCGAGGGCGGGCTGGACGCGAGGGGGGTGCCGGTTCACGGCACGTTCGCCGATGCCGCCAAACGACTGCCTGCCATTGCCGAGATGGCCTTCGATGTGGTCTATCTCCCGCCGATCCATCCGATCGGCGCGGTCAACCGCAAGGGTCCCAACAACACTCTGGACCCGGGACCCGAGGACGTGGGCAGCCCGTGGGCGATCGGCAGCAAGGACGGCGGGCACGACGCCATCCACCCCGCACTCGGAACCGAGAAGGACTTCGCCGACTTCGTCAGCCGTACCCGCGAATTGGGGATGGAGGTGGCACTGGATCTGGCGCTGCAATGCGCCCCCGACCACCCCTGGGTGACCGAGCATCCGGAGTGGTTCACCACCAAACCGGACGGAACGATCGCCTACGCAGAGAACCCGCCGAAGAAGTACCAGGACATCTACCCGCTCAACTTCGACAACGACCCCGCAGGCCTCTACGCCGAGGTCCTGCGGGTCACGAAGCTGTGGATGGACCGCGGGGTCCGGATCTTCCGGGTCGACAACCCGCACACCAAGCCGCTGAACTTCTGGCACTGGCTGATCTGGGAGATCAAGAGGACCGACCCCGACGTGCTGTTCCTCGCCGAAGCCTTCACCCGGCCGGCGATGATGCACACCCTGGCCAAGCTCGGGTTCACCCAGTCCTACACCTACTTCACCTGGCGGACCGGCAAGACTGAACTCGAGGAGTACGGCCGCGAGCTGGCCGAGTCTGCGGACTACATGCGGCCGAACTTCTTCGTGAACACTCCGGACATCCTGCATGCCTCGCTGCAGGTGGGGGGTCCGGAGATGTTCAAGATCCGCGCGGTCTTGGCCTCGATGATGGCCCCGAGCTGGGGCGTCTACTCCGGTTACGAGCTCTTCGAACACCGTCCGGTCCGACCCGGATCCGAGGAGTACCTCGACTCGGAGAAATACCAGCTCCGCCCCCGGGACTACCCCGCGGCCGAAGCGACCGGGCAGTCCCTGGCGCCGTTCCTGCGCCGGCTCAATGAGATTCGCCGCGCACATCCCGCGCTGCGCCAGCTTCGGACCATCCAGTTCCACCAGATCGAGAACGCCAACCTGCTGTGTTTCTCGAAGTCCGATCCGGGTAGCCAGGACGTCGTGCTGGTCGTCTGCTCATTGGACCCGTATGGCGCCCAGATCGGCACCACTGCCCTGGACATGCCGGCGCTGAGCCTGGATTGGGCCGACCGCTTTCCGGTGGTCGACGAACTCACCGGGGCGCAGTTCGAATGGGGTCAGTACAACTACGTCGAACTCGGACCGCACCGGGAGGTGGCCCACATCCTGCACATCGTGGGTGGTTCCGCACCGTAACCATGCGCTACGTCCTTGTGGTGGCGCTGTTCGCCGCCGTTTTGGTACTGCCAGGCCTAGCCATCGGCGTCGCCGCCGGTCTTCGGCGCTGGACGGCCATGGCAGCCTCCCCCGCCATCTCCTACGGCTTGATCACTATCACCGGCGAGTTGTGCGACTTGATGGGGTTCCGTCTGGGGCTCCTGCCCTTGCTCATCACGACTGCAACGGCGATCTGCGTCATCATCGCGTGCCGGCAGCTGACCGCTCATCGGCTCGGGGCGACCAACGCGTCGGCCGGGAATGAAATCGGGCGCCCGGAGGGGCATCATCGGGCCAACGATCGATGGATCATCAGCGGAATCTTGCTGGGCACGACGATCGGTGCCGCAACGGTGCTCACGGCCATGGGTTCGCTCGAAGCTGTCACACAGGGCAGAGACTCGATCTGGCATGTCAACCTGATCCGCTTCATCATCGAGTCAGGCGACGCCTCACCCACCTCGGTCGCCGAGGTGCGCGGATTCGATCGGTTCTACTACCCCAACGTCTACCATGCGGGCGTCGCCCTGGTCGGCATGATCACCCACTCCTCGATCATGGCGCTTACCGGCGCCCACCTCATGCTCGTGGCTGGTGTCACCGGACTTGGCCTGGCCGGCTTGCTGCGCAAGTTCACGCATCGAACCGCCCTGGCAGCAGCCGTCCCGGTCGTGGCGGCGATGTCCTATCTCTTCCCCTACCACCTGATGGCGTGGGGGCCGCTGTGGACCTTCCTGACCGGAATCGCGCTCGTCCCCGGCTTCGTCCTTCTTGTGTCCGAGGCCCTTGACCGGGGCCCGCGGGCCGGCGCCGTCCTGGTGGTCACCGGCATCGCAGCGGCCGGTGTGCTCGGAGTGCATACCAGCGCCGCCCTGACGGCAGCGATCTTTCTCGGCTGTCTCGTGGCCGCTCGATGGCGCACGGACCGTGCCGTGCTGCCCGCCGACCTGCTCGTGATCGCCGGTGTCGGCCTCGCCTGTGCCCTGGCTGCGCCGGTCCATGTTGGCGCCACCCTCGGCCTCGGGCGCGTCGCCACGGAGGCGAACGTCGACTTCCCGGCGATAGGTTCGCCCGGCGTGGCCTTGGGACACCTGCTCTTCGACAAGACCGTCTTCGCCCATCCCCCGTACTGGCTGCTCGGGCTGATGCTCATCGGCGTGCTGGGCTGGCGACGTCTACGGTCCATGGTCTGGTGGTTCGCGGCCTCGGCTGTGTTCTTGGGGCTGTATATCGCTGCCGCGTCCTACGACTCACCACTGACCGAGGCACTCACCATCCTGTGGTGGAACGACTACCTCCGCCTTGGCGGCATCGTTTCGCTCGCTCTGATAATCCTCGCCGCCTGTGGCCTGGTGACCCTGACCGACACGATCGGCGGCGCAGCCCGACGTCGGATCCCGGCTCTGGCCAAGGCTCCACAGAGGCACCTTTTCGCTGCAGCCGGGCTCACGGTGGCCCTCGGCCTGGGGATTGCGACCGGCGGCTTCTATCTACCGGTCAACGGTTCGAGCCTGAACACCGTCTATCGGGACGCACCGCTCATCTCGGTCGGGGAGCAGGAGGCGATGCGCGAACTGGCGGACATGGTCGGGCCGGGGGATCGGGTGATGAACGATCCCAACGACGGCTCGCCGTGGATGTGGGCGCTGGTCAACGTGCGGCCCATGTTCGCCTACACCGTCAGGGACATCAGCAACCCGTCCTTCACGACGGACAGCAGCTTGTTGTTGCGCTCATTTCGGTGCCTGGACTCTGACCCGACCGTGCGCGCGGCGATCGAGGGCAACAACATCACCCATGTCTTCTTGGGCCAGGGATTCATCGCGAGCCATTTCAACCGCGTCGAGGGACTGCGCAACATCCGCGGCTCGGACTCGGTGACTCTGGTCTACGACCAGGATGGCATCGAGATCTACGAGATCGAGCTCACCCAACTGGAGCCGCCCCTCGCGGACTGTGCGGTCCAGAGCCGGTGACCGAGTGTTCCGGACCGCTGCCCCGTGGTCACCAACTGCATCCGATCGGATGTAATCGGTGCAGTTGGTGACCAATTTGGCGGCGTTCTCGACTACCAGCGGTGGGCGACGTCAATCACCACGCGTGATCCATCGGCAGGACCGTCCAGGGTGAAAACCCGGAAGGGCAACCGGGCACGGACACCCAGTCCGATCGTCGTATAACCCTCGAAGCTGCCGCCGCTGGCGACCTGCCGGAAGGTCTGGTATCCGTTGACGTTGACCAGTTCCCTCGGGTTGATCGGCAAGTAGGTCGGCGAACCGTTGAACGGGTCCGACGTGGAGACCTGCAGGACAATCTCCAGGAACGCCCCGCCCCGCAGCGGGACGACGTTGCCCGAGCCGTCCTGACGTACGGCGGAGACGTAGCGCACGATGTAACCGGCCGGGGTTCCCCCGACATCGACGTCCGTGACGTCCATGACCAGCCGGTCGAAGCAGGCGTGCCGGCCAGCTCGGACGTTGTACAGCGCGTCGTTCGAAAGAGTCCCGGCAGCCTTGTCCAGGGATCCCCAGGTGATCCCGCAGTACGGCGCCGCCTGTGCCATGGATGTTGGAACCACACATGCAATCGAGGCGATGGATGCGGCGACCGCAATCCCCTTGAGCCAGGTCCTCATGTCATGACCCCTTCCGGGTCGGTGAGTTTGATGCGCGACACCGCGGTGATGTCGTGGAATGGATACGCCGGCTGCCGATCGAAGGTTGCATGGCCGCAAAGGATTTGTGGGGCTTCAGCCCCTGCCGAGGCTGGCCAGGCACTCTCGGTAGCGTGGCCGGGTGCCCAAAGGAGATGCCACGGTGACCGCGGAACCGATCGACGCGACCGAGTCCACCGATCCGCAGTGGTACAAGCGGGCGGTCTTCTACGAGCTGCTCGTCCGCGGATTCGCCGACAGCAACGCCGATGGCACCGGCGATCTGCGCGGCATGATCGGCAGGCTCAACTACCTGGCCTGGCTGGGCGTGGACTGCCTGTGGCTGCCGCCGTTCTTCGTCTCGCCGTTGCGCGACGGCGGGTACGACGTCGCCGACTACAACGCGGTCCTGCCCGAGTACGGCAGCATCGACGACTTCGCCGAACTCGTCGAGCAGGCCCACGCCAGAGGGATGCGGATCATCATCGACGTGGTCATGAACCACACGTCTGACCAGCACCCGTGGTTCCAGGCCTCCCGCAACGACCCCGACGGGCCGTTCGGAGACTTCTACGTCTGGGCCGACGACGACTCGGGCTACCCCGATGCCCGGATCATCTTCGTCGACACCGAGAACTCCAACTGGACATTCGACCCGGTCCGCCATCAGTACTTCTGGCATCGGTTCTTCGGCCACCAGCCGGATCTGAACTTCGAGAACCCGCGGGTCCGCGAGGCGATGATCGACGCGTTGCGGTTCTGGCTGGACCTGGGCATCGACGGGTTCCGGCTTGATGCGGTGCCGTACCTGTTCGAGGAGGAGGGCACCAACTGCGAGAACCTCCCCCGCACCCACGAGTTCCTCCGCGAGGTCCGGTCCTTTGTGGACGACAACTATCAGGATCGGGTACTGCTCTGCGAGGCCAATCAATGGCCGGCCGACGTCGTCGAGTACTTCGGTGATCCGAAGGTCGGAGACGAGTGCCAGATGGCCTTCCATTTCCCGGTGATGCCAAGGCTTTTCATGGCCGTACGCCGGGAGTCCCGGTTCCCGATCTCGGAGATCATGGCGCAGACGCCGTCGATACCCGATAACTGCCAGTGGGGGATCTTCCTGCGTAATCACGACGAGCTGACGCTGGAGATGGTCACCGACGACGAGCGCGACTACATGTGGGCCGAGTACGCCAAGGACTCCCGCATGAAGGCCAACATCGGGATCCGGCGCCGGTTGGCGCCGCTGCTGGACAACGACACCAACACCCTGGAGCTGTTCACCGCGCTGCTGCTGTCCCTGCCCGGCTCCCCTGTCCTGTACTACGGCGACGAGATCGGGATGGGCGACAACATCTGGCTCGGTGACCGCGACGGTGTCCGTACCCCCATGCAGTGGACCCCGGACCGCAACGCCGGCTTCTCCACCGCCGACCCGCAACGACTGTGCCTGCCGATCAACGCAGACCCCGTGTACGGGTATCAGGTCACCAACGTCGAGTCCCAGATGCGCACGACGAACTCGCTGCTGCACTGGACCCGGCGGATGATCGCGGTGCGCAAGCAGCACCCGACTTTCGGACTCGGTGGCTACGCCGAGGTCGGCTGCCGAAACCCCACGGTGATCGCCTACGTACGTGAGTTCGGCGATGACCGCGTTCTCTGCGTCAACAACCTGTCCCGATTTCCGCAGCCGGCGGAGCTGGACCTACGTCGTTTCGCGGGGTTCACGCCGACCGAGTTGGTCGGCAGGGTCCGCTTTCCGGTCATCGGGGTGTTGCCGTATTTCCTCACCCTGGCCGGGCACGGTTTCTACTGGTTCGAGCTCGGTCCACCGGAGGAGAACGAGGCGATGCCGAACTCGATGACGGAAGTGGACGGATGATCGCCGGCGACACGACCGACCTCAGCGCTGTCCTGGCGGACTGGCTGCCCGAGCAGCGATGGTATCCCGGCAAGGGACGCACGATCGAACGGCTCACCGACAGTGGCGTCGTGCTGGCCGCCGGACATCCGGTCCTGGAACTGCACCACGTCCGGATTTGGTACTCCGACGGGGAACGCGCCGGCTACCTCGTACCTGCCACGATCCGTCATGAACCCGTGGATTGGCTGGCCGGGGCTTTGATCGGAAAGATTCCCGCCCCGTCGGGCTCCAATGGGGGTGCCGAGTCGCTCTGGGTCTATGACGCGCTGCGTGATCGGGAGCAGACCGCGGCCTGGATGACCCTGCTCGCCGAGGGCGCCGAGGTGGGGCCAGTCCTGTTCCGTCCCGAGGTCGGCGCGCAGATCCCGTCCGGCATCCCCGGGGACATCGTGACCACCGAGCAGTCCAACACGTCGCTGGTCTACGGCGACGAGGCGATCCTCAAGGTCTTCCGGCGGCTCGAGCCCGGAATCAACCCCGATGTCGAGATCCACCACGCGTTGGCCGGCACCGAGAACCCGCACATCGCGGCCCTGCTCGGTTCGGTCGAGGTCCGACTGGCCGCCGAGAGCGGGGACAGCGACCCAGACGAGCCGGATCAGGCTGCCACCGCGACTGCGGCGATGGTCCAGACGTTCCTGCCGGGGGCCACCGACGGCTGGTCCCTGGCCAGCACCAGCGTTCGCGACCTCTACGCCGAGGCGGACCTGCACGCCGAGGAGGTCGGCGGCGACTTCGCCGCGGAATCCTCCCGCCTCGGGGCCGCAACCGCATCGGTCCATGCCGATCTGGCCCGGGTGCTGCCCACCGAACCGGCCGGCCCGGACTGGCTCCCGAGCCTGATCGAGGAGCTGCACAATCGCCTCGACAAGGCGAGCGAGATGGTCAGCCAGTTGGAGCCCTACGGCGACTCGATCCGGGCGACCTACGGTGAGCTGTCAGCGATCCAGGCACCGGTGATCCTGCAGCGGGTGCACGGTGACCTGCACCTTGGACAGGTCCTGCGCACGGTGACCGGCTGGACGATCCTGGACTTCGAAGGCGAGCCCGCACGGTCCATCGCCGTACGCCGGGGGCTGGACACCCCGCTGCGCGACGTGGCCGGCATGCTCCGCTCGTTCGACTATGCCGCCCAGCACCTGCTCGTCGGCGAGGTGACTGACCCACAGCTGTCCTACCGAGCCACCGAATGGGCTACCCGCAATCGGGCTGCCTACTGCGCCGGGTATGCCGAAGCCGGAGGCATCGATCCGGCAGAGTTCGGTGTACTGCTCGCCGCGCTGGAAGCGGACAAGGCGATCTACGAAACGGTGTACGAGGCACGCAACCGGCCACACTGGCTGAGCATCCCATTGCACTCCTTCGAACGCCTGGGAATCAAGTCATGACCTCTCCCTCACCCCACCCTTCCGACCGGTTCGACGCGCTGGTGGCCGGCCGCGAGCGGGACCCGCATGCCCTGCTCGGTGCCCACGTCGAGAACGGGCTGACGATCGTGCGTACATTCCGCCCGGATGCGTCGGGAGTCTCGGTCCTGGCAGCCGGATATCAGATCCCGATGGAACTCGTCCATGTACGCGGCGTCTTCGAGGCAGCGCTATCCACTCCCCCGGTCGACTACCGTCTGGAAGTCAGCTATCTCGACGGAGAGGACGACTCGACCTACATCGTCGATGACCCCTACCGCTGGCTGCCCACGCTGGGCGACATGGATGAACATCTCATCGCCGAGGGTCGGCACGAGAAGCTCTGGACCGTCCTCGGTGCGCACGTACGCACTTACGACACCCCAGGCGGATCGGTGTCGGGGGTGTCCTTCGCGGTGTGGGCACCGTCGGCGCTCGGTATCCGGATCACCGGAGACTTCGACTTCTGGCAGGCCAACGCGTACTCCATGCGCCTGCTCGGCGCGACCGGTGTGTGGGAGCTGTTCATTCCCGGCGTCGAACTGGGCGCACGGTACAAGTTCAACATCTTGGGCGCGGACGGCGTCTGGCGGGTCAAGGCCGACCCGATGGCCTTTGGGACCGAGATCCCGCCGGCCACGGCCTCGGTCGTGACGGCGTCGGACTATGCCTGGCAGGACGACGAATGGATGACCCGTCGCAGCGAGACGTCCTGGCACAACGCACCGATGAGCATCTACGAGGTTCACCTCGGCTCCTGGCGCAAAGGCCTGGACTACCGTCAACTGGCCGACGAGTTGGTCGACTATCTCGTACAGACCGGCTTCACCCACGCCGAGTTGTTGCCGGTCTCCGAGCACCCCTTCGGTGGCTCCTGGGGATATCAGGTCACCTCGTACTACGCACCCAGCGCCCGATTCGGCTCTCCCGACGACTTCCGCTACCTCGTCGACCGACTGCATCAGGCCGGGATCGGCATTCTCGTCGACTGGGTGCCCGCACACTTCCCCAAGGACGAATGGGCGCTGGCTCGCTTCGACGGCACCCCCCTGTACGAACACGCTGACCCGCGCCGCGGCGAACAGCCCGACTGGGGCACATATGTCTTCGACTTCGGTCGCCGCGAGGTCCGTAACTTCTTGGTGGCCAACGCTTTGTACTGGTTGCAGGAATACCACATAGACGGTCTGCGGGTGGATGCCGTGGCCTCGATGCTCTACCTCGACTACTCCCGCAAGGAGGGCGAGTGGCTGCCCAATGTCTATGGCGGCCGGGAGAACCTCGACGCCGTCGCGTTCCTGCAGGAGATGAATGCGACCGTCTACAAGCACGTACCCGGTGCGATCACGATCGCTGAGGAGTCCACCGCCTGGCCAGGGGTGACCCGACCGACCTATCTCGGTGGCCTCGGATTCGGCTTCAAATGGAACATGGGCTGGATGCATGACACTCTGGACTACGTTGCCCGCCAACCGATTCACCGGTCATACCATCACAACCAGATGACCTTCGCCATGATGTATGCCTTCTCGGAGAACTACATCCTGCCGATCAGCCACGACGAGGTCGTGCACGGCAAGGGATCACTGCTGGGCAAGGTTCCCGGTGATCGCTGGCAACAGCTGGCCACGCTCAGACTGCTGGCCGCCTACATGTGGGCGCACCCCGGCAAACAGTTGTTGTTCATGGGCAGTGAGTTCGGTCAGCGCAGCGAATGGGCCGAGGGCTCGTCGCTGGACTGGGGCCTGCTCGATGACCCTGGCCATGCCGGACTGCAGCTGCTGGTCAGCGACCTGAACAAGGCCTATCGCAGCTGCCCGGCCATCTGGTCCCAGGACACCGACCCGGCCGGGTTCGAGTGGATCGATGCCAATGACGGCGCCAACAACGTCTTCTCGTTCCTGCGCTACGGCACCGACGGCTCGGTCGTTGCCTGCATCGCGAACTTCTCCTCGGTTCCGCACCACGGGTATCAGATCGGCCTGCCGAGCAAGGGCTCGTGGGTCGAATTGGTCAACACCGATGCAGAAGCCTACGGGGGGTCCGGGGTCGGGAATCTCGGCCGCGTCGAAGCCAACGGGAACGCCTGGCACGGTCAGCCCTGCTCGGCGACGGTGTCGCTTCCGCCACTGGGTGCCCTGTGGCTCGAACCGGAAGTACCGCTGGCAACCCAACACGTCGACCCACCGGCGGAGGGAGTGCCTGCGTGACCAGCACGGCGAAGCCGCGAACGACACCACTCCGGCGGCACTTTGTCCCCATGGTCCTCGTATCCGCAGCGCTGACGCTCACAGCTTGTACGACGGTCGTTACCGGCGCGTCGAGTCCGGTGAACGGCATCCGGCAGGACGTGACCGACTCCGAACTCGAGATCTTCGGAGCCGGCGACGGGGAGGTCGACGTGCTGGTGCGAACGCACTGGCCGACCTCAACACGTTCTGGGAGCAACAGTTTCCCGAGGTCTTCGGCACCGAGTTTCCGCCGCTGGAAGGCGGCTATTACTCCGTCGACCCGGACAACTTCAATCCCGACGACTATCCCGATGCGATCGAGAACGATCGATGCCTCGAGGATCTGGTCGACAACGTGTCCGGAAACGCGTACTACTGCCTGGCCGGCAACGAGGGTGACCTGATCGCCTACGACCGCACCCTGCTCGAGCAGCTCAAGAACGACTACGGCCCCTTCCTCCCGGCCATGGTGATCGCGCACGAGTTCGGGCACGCCATCCAGGGTCGCGAAGGCGTCGACTCCGACAAGACGATCGTCGCCGAAACCCAGGCCGACTGCTTCGCGGGAGCCTGGACCGGCTGGGTGGCCACCGACGCAGCGGAGCACTTCAACGTCCGTGCGCCGGAGTTGGACGACCTGATCCGCGGGCTGGTGGAGTTCCGCGACCCGGTCGGCGAGGATCCCGATGGGGACAGCTCGCACGGCTCCTACTTCGACCGGACGTCAGCATTCCAGGAGGGCTTCGACGACGGGCCTCCCGCCTGCCGGGACAACTTCGACGACGACCGGATCTTCACCCAGATCGAGTTCCAGCCCAATGACCCGTCCGGCAATGCCTCCTACGACCAGACCTTCGAGATCGCAGACAGCTCGCTGGGAGCGTTCTGGACCGACATCCTGGACTCGGCGGGCGTGGACTTTTCACTCCCGGAGTTGGTCGGCTTCGATGGCGACGCCCCTGAC
>Ga0136612_10000003_pt1 | contig 47456 bp, 49 predicted proteins | sample AntDryUQ224A2306_2_FD_106644 | JGI IMG/M metagenome (GOLD analysis project Ga0136612, IMG submission 106644) | Polar desert sand microbial communities from Dry Valleys, Antarctica - metaG UQ224A (23.06) | ecosystem: Environmental > Terrestrial > Soil > Desert | place: Antarctica: Dry Valley... | reverse complement strand
TCGGTGGGCGACCCGACCTCCGACCTTACGTGCGCTGAAGGCGGGGGGCAACTGGTCGAACGTGCCGACGAAACCTGCGAGCGCCATCCGCACTGCCGCCTCGTCGGGCATGACGCTGGAGACGGGCTCGATCGGTCCCTCGGCATCGTCCGTGGCGCTCCGCGCGCCAAGCCGAATCACGGCGTCGTAGCGCTTCGACCCGCCGGTCAGCTCGGCGCTGAAGCGCGTCGCGACGCCGATCAAAATCGGCAGGACACCGGATGCGAGAGGATCCAGCGTCCCAGCGTGCCCGATCCGGCGGGTGCCGGTCAGGCGCCGCATCATGCCGACCATGTCGTGGCTGGTGGGTCCGACCGGCTTGTCGAGGTTAACGACCCCGCGCATCGGCCCGATCGAGCTCCCGCTCGCACTCGTCGAGCAGCTTTGTCGTCGCGTCCACAAGCGACGCATCGATCGAGCAGCCGGCAGCTCGCGCGTGTCCACCGCCGCCGAAAACCGAAGTGATGACGACGGCATCGGCGCGCGCGGAGGTGCGCACGCTGACGCGAGTGTGGGTGGCGTCCACCTCCTTGAGGAGGACGGTGATGTCCGCCGCCTTGGTCGATGCCATGAGGTCGATGAAGCCCTCGGATGCAACCGGATCGGTCCGCGTCTCGGCGAGCATCGCGGTCGTCAGTGACGCGTACACGATCCGGCCGTCGCGACGCTGCGCGATGCCGGCCATGATCCGCCCCCACAGGGCGAGCGTGCTGAACGGCTTGTCCGCGTAGATGGAGCGATGAATCGCCGAGAGCGGCGCGCCGGCGGCCAGGAGGTCGGCCGCCACCCGCAGCGTTCGCGGGGTGGCGTTGGGATGCGAGAACGTGTGCGTGTCCTGCACGATACCCGCGGTGAGGACGGTGGCGATCTCCGCATCCATCTCGACGCCGAGATCCCCGATGAGCATGGCCATCATCTCGCATGTGGCGGCCGCCTCCGCGTCGACCCAGGAGACGGACGCTCCCTCACCGTCGTTCGAGACGTGGTGATCCACGTTCACGATGCGCGCGCGTGCGAGCCAGGCGGCGGCGTCCGTCACGACGGCACCGGTTCGTGACAGCGGACCGTCGAGGACGACGGCGAGGTCCGGCTCCAGCTGCGGGGTCGTCCGCACCTCGGACGCCCCGGTCAGGTCGACGAGCGAGGGCGGGACCGGATCGGCGGCCACCACTTCCGCCTGCTTGCCGAGCCGCCCTGCTGCAATGCGCAGGGCCAGCGCCGAGCCGAGCGTATCGGCGTCGGGGTTCTCGTGACAGATGGCTGTGATCCGATCCGCGTTGAGGATCGCCTCGACGACCGCTTCGCGGCTCACGATTTGCCCTCATTTTCGAGTTCGCGGAGGAGTCGAAGGACGCGGTCCCCCGCCTCGATCGAGTCGTCGTGGCGAATGATGAGCTGCGGAACATGGCGGAGCGTGAGGCGGCCGCCGAGCTGGCGGCGCAGCCAGGGAGCAGCGTCTGTCAGCGCCTTCATCGTCGCCTCGCGCTCCTCATCGGTGCCCATGATGCTGACCCAGACCTTGGCCGAGCCCAGGTCGCGGGCCGTCTCCACGCGCGTGATGGTGGCGAACCCGATACGCGGATCCTTCATCTCGCGGTGGAGCAGCTCGGCGAGCTCGGCTCGAATCTGGCTGTCGAGCCGATCCGTACGCTGGCTCATCGGTCAGGCCTGCTCGGTCACCATCTGGTAGCACTCGATGACGTCGCCCTCCGCGATGTCATCGGCGTCGAGGCCGATGCCGCACTCGAAGCCGGTGGCGACCTCGCGGACATCGTCCTTGAAGCGCTTGAGCGACGTGATCCTCGTGTCGGCCAGCAGCTCGCCGGCACGATAGAGGCGCACCTGGCCACCGCGAATGATGCGCCCGTCGGTCACGTAGGAGCCGGCCACGTTGCCGGCACGCCCGGCCTTGATGACCATGCGGACCTCGGCGTGTCCCTCGACCTGCTCGACCAGCTTCGGCGTCAGGAGACCCTGGAGCGCGAGCCCGATGTCGTCGGTCAGCTTGTAGATCACGTCGTAGAGGCGAACGTCGACCCCACTCGAGTCGGCCGAGCGGAGGGCACCCGGATCCGGCTTCGTGTTGAAGCCGATGACGACCGCATCCGACGCGGAGGCGAGGTTGATGTCGCTCTCGTTGATGTCGCCCGCACCCTCGCGGAGGATGTTGATCCGAACCTCGTCGGTGTTGAGGCGTTCGAGCGAGTGACGGATGGCTCCCATTGAGCCCTGGACATCGGTCTTGAGCACGACGCGCAGCTCCGCAACTTCGCTGTCCTTGATCTGTGCACTGATGTCCTCGAGGCTGCTGACCTTCTGGCCATCCGCACCGGCGGCAACGCGATCTGCGGCCTCCCCGGCGTCACGAGCCGTCTTCTCGTCGGCCACCACGCGCAGGATGTCGCCGGCCTCGGGCAGGGCCTGCAGCCCGATGATCTCGACGGCGGAGGCCGGACCCGCTTCCTTGACGCGCTTGCCTGCCGCGTTGTTCAACGCGCGCACGCGACCCCAGGTCCGGCCGACGCTGACGACCTGTCCGACCTTGAGCGTCCCGGTCTGGATCAGCACGGTGGCCACGTTTCCGCGGCCCCTCTCGACCTTCGACTCCACGATGGTGCCGATCGCAGCGCGGTCGGGGTTGGCCTTGAGATCCTGGAGGTCGGCGACCAGAAGGACCATCTCCATCAGGTCGTCGATGCCGGTGCGCTGCTTGGCGCTCACGGCCACCGAGATCACGTCGCCGCCGTACTCCTCGATGAGCACCTTGTTGTCGGCGAGCTCCTGCTTCACCCGATCGGGGTTGGCGTCGGGCTTGTCGACCTTGTTGATGGCCACGATCATCGGGACGCGGGCAGCGCGGACGTGATCGATGGCCTCCTTGGTCTGAGGCATGACGCCGTCGTCGGCCGCGACGACGATGATGGCGATGTCCGTCACCTGGGCGCCGCGGGCACGCATGGCGGTGAATGCCTCGTGGCCCGGCGTGTCAAGGAACACGATCCGCTTGTCGTTATGGACGACCTCGCTCGCACCGATGTGCTGCGTGATCCCGCCGCTCTCGCCGGAGGCGACCTTCGTTTCGCGGACCGCGTCGAGCAGGCTCGTCTTGCCGTGATCGACATGGCCCATGACGGTCACGATCGGCGCGCGCGTCACGAGCTTGCTGGGATCGTCGTCGGTCCACAGCGTCGGCTTGCCGTCGCCCTCGCCAGGTCCGCCCGGCGAGACGAGATCCTGCTCGCTGGCCGCGACGGCCGCCGCGCGCTCCGCGACCCCACCCTCGGTCGCCTCGAATCCCAGCTCGGCTGCGACGAGTGACGCCGTGTCGAAGTCGATCGCCTGGTTCACGGTGGCAAAAATGCCGTTCTTGATCAGGACGTTGATGATCTCGGCCCAGCTGACGCCGAGTGTCTCCGCGAAGTCCTTGACCGTGATCGAGCTCGGGAGCTCGATCGGTCCTTCTGGACGGACGGGTGCCTGCGCCTCGAGCAGCGCGGCGCCTGCCGCGCCCCCCGTGCGCTTGCGTTGCGGACGTGGGCCGCGGCGTGGTCGATATCTACGTGGTGGCATGTCTTGTCGCTCCCTCGAATTCAAGCGTCCCGGGCGCGGGCTCGGCACCGAGCGCTCGTTTCACGGCAGCTGCGCTGCGCTCGCTGTCGCGGCAGGCCGGTTCATTGCAGATGTAGGTACCGCGGCCCGGCATTCGGCCGGTCTCGTCACGGTGGATGGATCCATCGGCGACGCGCACGATGCGCGTCATGTCGCGCTTCGGTCGCGACTGGCGGCAGACGGCGCAGGTGCGCGTCGGGACGTGGTCAGGTCGCCGCTTCGGCATCGACCGGTGCCTCCTCCTCGACGGCAGGCGCGGAGTGGTCGCCGCCGGCAGCCGCTGTTGCGACGCCCGCGTCAGATCGAATGTCAATGCGCCATCCCGTCAGCTTGGCGGCCAGTCGCGCGTTCTGTCCCTCCTTGCCGATGGCGAGGCTGAGCTGACGCTCCGGCACGATGACGTTGGCGATCTTGTGCTCCTCGTCGATCCGCACGCTGAGCACCTCGGCCGGGCTGAGGGCCTCGGCAACGAAGCGACCAGGATCCTCATCCCACAGGACGATGTCGACCTTTTCGCCGTTCAGCTCGGCCACGATCGATTGGATTCTCGCCCCGCGCTGGCCCACTGCCGCGCCCTTGGCGTCGACGCCCTGCTGACGGCTCTCGACCGCGACCTTCGAGCGGCTTCCGGCTTCCCGCGCGATGCCACGGATCACGACCGTGCCGTTGTAGATCTCGGGAATCTCCATCTCCATCAGACGGCGAAGGAAGCCACGATGCGTGCGACTGGCCACGATCACGGGACCGCGCGTCGTGCGGCGGACCTCCATGACGTAGACCTTGAGGTGCTGGCCGATGCGATAGGCCTCGGCGGGGAGCTGCTCGGTCACCGCCAGGACCGCCTCGACGTCCTTGCCCATGTCGAGCACCACGGCCGAGTCGGTCGTGCGCTGCACGGTACCGGTCATGATTTCGCCCTCGCGAGCGGCGTACTGCTGGAAGACGACGTCGCGCTGCGCCTCGCGCAGCCGCTGCCGGTACACCTGACCCGCCGTCTGCGCCGCGATGCGGCCCAGCTGAGCCTGGGTGACGTTCTCGGGAATGCGCACCTTGGCGCCCACGCCGGTGGCCGGATCGATCTTCTGAGCCTCGGCAACGAACATCTGCGCCTCCGGATCCTCGACCTCCTCGGTGGTGGCCATGACCTCGTACTCGCGCGCGACGCTGATCTCGCCTGTCTCCGGGTTGACGGTGACGACGACGTTCTCGGGGGCATCGGCATTGCGCCGATAAGCCGACTCGATCGCCTGCTCCAGGGTTCGGATCAGGATCTCTTGCGGCACACCCTTCTCGGCGTTCAGCTGGAGCAGTGCTCCGATGAAGTCTCGATTCATGGCCGCTCCTCGTTCCGCGGTCCGGTGGACAAACAACCGGGGACAAACAAAGACGTGGGATGGCGAACCGACCCACGTCCTCGTACTCAGTTCAATATTGGCGGTTCGTCGATCGGTCGGTCGAACCGTCCCGAAGTATACCCGATCACCCCTCTCTCCGCCACGGAGAGGCCGGTCTCAGCCGCCGGTGACGAGCCGCTGGATGTCCTGGATGCTGATCAGGATGACGAGCGCGATCAGGACCGCGAAGCCGGTCAGATAGATGAGCGCCTCGCGCTCGGCCGGCAGCTTGCGCCGGCGCGCCGATTCGAGCAGGACGACCGCGATACGGCCGCCGTCGAGGGGCGGGAAGGGCAGGACGTTGAGGACGGCGAGGTTGATCGAAAGCACGCCGACGAAGAGGAGCTGGCTGACAAGCGGCGCCTCGAGCACGCGGCCGGTCTCCTGCGCGATGCCGATCGGGCCCATCGCATCTCCGCCCTCCGGGTTCAGTCCGATCAGCCCGCCAACCGCATCGGCCAGGCCACCGGGGATCTGGATGGCCAGCATCCACGCCGCGGCCGTGCCCCGACCCACCGCGTCGAGCGGTCCGGTCACGGTTGACGGCTCCTCGACCAGACGGTCCGGTTCGTATGCGAATCCAACCGGACCGGTGCCGCGCGCGCGATCCTCGGCGCTGACAGAGCGCGGAATGAGCGAGACCTTCATCTCGTCCCCATCCCGCGCGACCATCAGGTCAACGACGAAACCGGCACGTTCGGCGACGTATTCGGTCAGGTCCGCCGATCGCTCGAACGTCTGTCCGTCGGCCGCAAGAATGACATCGTCCTCCTCCAGCTCGCCGTCTGCGGGGCTGTTGGCCTGGACGCTGACGACCGTCAGCGGCCCGTGGCCGATGAGCATCGGCAGACTGACTGCGGCGGACAAGAGCCCGGCCGCCAGTACGAAGTTCATCACGACACCGGCCAGCAACACTGCGATCCGAATCCAGATCGGCTTGCGGTTGAAGGCGCCGGCCATGGCTGACTCGACCTGGTCTGCGGTGAGGCCCTGCTCGCGGAGGCGTCGTACCTCGACGTCGCCATCCTCGCCGAGCATCTTGACGAAGCCACCGAGCGGGATCGCGTTGAGGCTGTACCGCGTTCCGCGCCAGGTCGTCGAGGCGATGCGGGGTGGAAAGCCGATGCCGAATTCCTCGACGGTGATGCCGGCCCGCTTGGCGACGATGAAGTGCCCGAGCTCATGGACGAGCACGAGGATGATCAGCACGCTCAGGAAGGCGGCGATGGTGCCGATGGTCTCCATCAGACGAGACGGAGCCCCGAACGAATCTCCGCGTCGAGTTCGATGATGCCGGCGAGCGAGGGTTCGTCCGGAGCCCCCCAGCGCTCGACCGCATCGCCGATGGTGGTCGCGATCTCCGAGAACCCGATGTGCCCCTCAAGAAACGCTTCGACGGCGATCTCATCTGCCGTGTTTAAGATGGTGCCACGGTTTCCGCCGATCTCCGCTGCCGCGCGGACGACGTCATAGGCCGGATACGCGCCCGCGCCAAGCGGCTGGAATTCGAGGCTTCCCCACTCGGCGGGGGTCGAGGGCTGCGCGAGCGAGGGCAGGCGCTCGGGGAACGTGAGGGCGTACTGGATCGGCAGGCGCATGTCGGGCTGGCCGAGCTGGGCCTTGTACGAGCCATCGGCGAACTCGACGAGGGAGTGGACGATGCTCTGTGGATGAATCACGGCGTCGATCTTAGAGTACGCGAGCCGATACAGCCATTTGGCCTCGATGATCTCAAACCCCTTGTTGACGAGCGTCGCCGAGTCGACCGTGATCTTCGGCCCCATCCGCCAGGTGGGGTGCGCGAGGGCTTCCTCCGGGCTCACCGACTCGAGATCAGCGCGATCGCGACCGCGGAACGGACCCCCGCTGGCGGTGAGGAGCACCCGGGCCACGGATTCCGGTGGTTCCCCGACCAGGCATTGCCAGATCGCTGAGTGCTCGCTGTCGATCGGCCGCAGCCGATCGAGCCGATCGCCGCCAAGTTCGTCCAGGAGCGCCGTGACGAGATGGCCGCCGGTGATGAGGGTCTCCTTGTTGGCGAGCGCCACGCGACGTTCCGCGCGCAGGGCGGCGAGGACCGCCGGCAGAGCCGCCATCCCGGTGGTGGCGACGACCACCAGCTCGACACCGTTTCCGGTGGCCAGCTCCGCCAGTCCGCCATCCGCCCAGCGGTCGGGCGCGAGGCGGCGGCTGCCGCCATCGGCGCACCACCAGCGGGCGGATGGCCAGTCCGCCAACTGCTGTGTCATGGGACCGCCGCCGCGTCCGCTGGCCAGCGCGAGCACCTCGAAGCGATCGGGAAGTCCGGAGATGACCTCGAGGGCCTGGCGTCCGATCGAACCGGTCGAGCCCAGGACGGCGACTCCGGTCACGTGACCCGGCCGGCGGCCAGCAGTGCATAGCCGGCGAGAACCGGAGCGGCAAACAGGAACGAGTCGATTCGATCGAGGATGCCGCCGTGGCCCGGCACGATGAAGCCCGACTCCTTGCGACCCGCCGCCCGCTTCAGCATCGACTCGGCCAGGTCGCCCGCCTGCGCGGCCAGTCCGACCAGCGGTCCGATGATGAGGGGGTGCCACGGTTCGAGGCCGATCAGGACTGCGCCAAGCCCGGCGCCGAGGGTCGCGAGCACGAGGCCACCCACCAGGCCTTCCATCGTTTTCGACGGGCTGATGTGGTCGAGCATTCGTCGACGACCGAGCCAGCGGCCCGTCATGAACGCCCCGGTGTCGTAGCCCCACACGACGAGGACCAGCAGCAGCGCCCACGCCGGACCGGAACTGATGCCGAAGGCACCGACCGTGGTGGTGGCCGATCCCCCTGCGGGAGCAAGATGCGCGACCAGCACGATCGCCGGCAGCAGCAGGCCGATGTAGGCGACGCCGAACGATGTGATGGCCCAGGTCATGAAGCCGGCCGCCGGATTGGCCCGGGTAAACCCGACCGCGGCCAGCAGGAGCACGATGGCCACCATCGTCGCTGCCACCAGGCCCGGAGGGTCCAGTGCCACGACCAGGTGCGCGGCTGTCCCGCCCACGCTGTCGCCGTTGATGGTGACGAGCCCGGCGGCGACGAGTGCCATGCCGCTGATGATGGTGAGCACCTGCGGCGGCTGGTGCCCGGCCGCATCGAGGAGGCCGACGAGCTCGACGAGCGCCAAAAAGGCGGCGACCCCGACCAGCAGCGACAGCCAGGGCTCGCCGAGCAGCACGATGGCCAGGATGATCGGCGCGAGGACCAGCGCGGGGAGGACACGAACTCTGAGCACCCTCATCCTCCAAAGCGCCGGTCGCGGCGGACGTACTCGGCAAGGGCGGCGTCGAAGTCCTCATCGGTGAAGTCGGGCCAGAATTTCGGCGAGAAGATGAGCTCCGCATACGCCGCCTGCCAGAGCAGGAAGTTGCTGGTGCGCAGGTCGCCTCCGGTGCGGATGATCACGTCCACGTCGGGCTGCCCGGAGGTGTATAGGTGTTCGGCGAAGTGCTCCTCCGTGATGCCGTTCGCATCGGCGCGGGCCGCAAGCAGCGCGCGTGCGGCATCCACGATCTCGGCCCGCCCCGAATAGTTGAAGCAGATGTTGAGGGTCATGCGCGAGCCGTGGCCAGTGCGCTCCTCGGCCGAGCGAATCGAGCGCTGCACGTCGGACGGGGCCTCGTGGAGGCGGCCGATGACCCGCACCCGGACGCCCTCCGTGATCAGCGCATCGGTGTGCTGGCGCACGGCTCCGTCGATCAGACCGAACAGGCCGGAGACCTCGTCGTCCGGCCGACTCCAATTTTCGGTGCTGAAGGTGTACACGGAGAGGGTCTCGACCCCTCGGTCACGAGCGCGCCGCACGACTGGACGGATCGCCTCGATGCCCTGGATGTGACCAGCGAGCACGGGAAGGCCGCGCTCACGCGCCCAGCGACGATTGCCGTCGGCGATGATCGCCACGTGCCGGGGTCGGACCTCGTCCGGCACCGGTCAGACCTCCAGGATTTCGGCTTCCTTGCGGTCGGCCCGGGCGTCGATCGCCTCGACATGGCGATCGGTCAGCTTCTGGAGCGACTCGAGTTCGCGACGCTCCTCGTCTTCGGAAAGGTCGCCGTCGCGGAGCGCCTTCTTCAACAGATCAGCGGCCTCGCGCCGATGGTTGCGCACCTCCACGCGAGCCTGCTCGGTGCGGCGGCGGACCTGCTTGACCATCTCCTTGCGCCGATCCTCCGTGAGCGGAGGGACATTGAGGCGCACCACGGTGCCGTCGACGTTCGGTGTCAACCCGATATCGCTCTTCGTGATCGCCTTCTCGATGGACGAGAGCACCGATCGGTCCCAGGGCTGAATCACGATCAGGTGCGCGTCCGGAGTGCTGATGCCCGCCACCTGGTTGAGCGGCGTCTGCGCACCGTAGTAGTCCACCGTTATCCGCTCAACGAGGGCGGTCGACGCCCTCCCCGTGCGGATTCCGGCGAAGTCGCGCTCCATGGCCTCGACGGCTCGCTGCATCTTGGGTTCGATCGCGATCAGTGCCTCGTGCGGCATCGTGTCACTCTCCTGAGATCAGCGTCCCGATGTGTTCGCCGGCGATCGCCCGGGCGATATTCCCGGGAACCGTCATGTCGAACACGACGATCGGCATCTGGTTGTCCATTGCGAGGCTCACGGCGGTCGCATCCAGCGCCTGGAGCCGGTTGCTCAGCAGATCGGTGTAGCCGATGTGGCTGTAGCGCTGTGCGTCGGGATGCTTCTCCGGGTCGGCATCGTACACCCCGTCGACACGGGTCGCCTTGAGGATGACCCTGGCGTGGACCTCCACGGCACGGAGCGTTGCCGCGGTATCGGTCGTGAAATAGGGGTTGCCGGTACCGGCGACCATCACCACCACCCGTCCCTTCTCAAGGTGGCGGACGGCGCGACGGCGAATGTACGGCTCGCAGATCTCGTTCATGGCGATGGCGCTCATGACCCGGGTCGGACAGTCCGCCTGCTCGAGAGCGTCCTGGATGGCGAGGCCGTTCATGACGGTCGCCAACATGCCCATGTAGTCACCCGTCGAGCGATCCATGCCCCGCGCGCTTGCGGCCAGCCCGCGGAAAATGTTGCCGCCGCCGACCACCACGGCGATCTCGGTGCCGTCCTGTTTCGCATCGGCCACCTGAGCGGCGATGTGGCGCACCATCTCCGGGTCGATGCCGTACTCGTGCTCTCCCATCAGCGCCTCGCCGGAGAGCTTGAGCAGGACCCGGCGGGGTGCGTCGTCCGCCGATGTTGTGGCCGGTTCGATCACCGTCAGGCGGCCTCGTCGGACTCGGGTTGCACCGTCTCGCCGACGCCCATCCGCACGAAGCGCGCGACCCGGATGTTCTCGCCGAGCAGCGCGACCTTCTCGGTCACCAGGTCGCCGATCTTGCGGTCGGTGTCACGGAACGGCTGGTCCAGCAGGCAGACCGTTTCGAACCACTTGTTCAGCTTGCCATCCACGATCATCGGAATCCGATCCGCCGGGCGTCCATCGCGCTCGGCATCGACCGCGAAGAGCCTCCGCTGCTCCTCGAGGACGTCGGCCGGAATCTCGTCGCGGCTCACGTACTGCGGTGCCATGCCGGCAACCTGCATCGCCAGGTCGCGCGCCAGTTGCTGGAAGTCGTCGGTGCGGGCCACGAAGTCAGTCTCGCAGTTCAGCTCCACCAGCACGCCGAGCCGCGACCCGTGGTGGATGTAGCTCGTCACGATGCCCTCGCGCGCCACGCGGCCCGCCTTCTTGGCTGCGGTCGAGAGGCCCTTCTCGCGCAGGGCGAGGACGGCCCGATCGTAATCGCCGCCGGACTCCTCCAGTGCTCGCTTGCAGTCCATGATGCCGGCGCCGGTCTGGTCGCGGAGCCGCTTCACATCCTCGGGCTTGATCATCAATGCGTTCGTCATGTCCCTTCTGCCTGCCGCCTACGGGCGCGGCTCATTCTCCTTGCTGTGCTCGGCGATCTGGCGTTCGTGCTCCCGATCGGGATTGTGCTCGGGCTCGCCCTCTTCGATGTGGGCGGCACGCCGGGCGCGCGCCTTCCGCTCCTCTTCCTCGTCGTCCTCCGGCTCGGGCTCGAACACGAGGGCCTCGCCTGTGGCCAGCGCCGCGGTGTAGTCGGCTTCCGAGCCGAGAGTCGTGTCGTCGACCGGCGGCAGCGCCTCTGCCTGCTCAAACTCCTCATCGAGTTTCGCCTGCCGTTCCTGTTGCGCGACGCTCGCGGCGTCGGCGACCAAGCTGCAGATGAGCCGCACCGAACGGATCGCGTCGTCGTTGGCGGGAATGACCCAGTCGATGAGGTCCGGGTCGCAGTTGGTGTCGGTCATCGCCACGATCGGGATCTCGAGGCGGCGCGCCTCGGCAACCGCGATCTCCTCGCGATGCGGATCGACGATGAAGACGGCGCCGGGAAGACGACGCATCTTGCGGATGCCGCCGAGCACCGCGTTGAGCTTGTTGATCTCCTCGGTGAGCTTCGTGGCCTCTTTCTTCGTGAGGCGCTCGAATTCGCCGGCCTCGCGGCGGGCCTCGAGAGCCTCGAGGCGCTGGATGCGGCGCTTGATCGTCGTGAAGTTCGTCAGCATTCCGCCGAGCCATCGGGTGTTGACGTAGTGCTGCCCGGACCGGGTTGCCGCCTCGGACAGTGCGTCCTGTGCCTGCTTCTTGGTCCCGACGAAGAGCACGCTCTCGCCGCGACGCACGGTCTCGCGCACGAAGTCGAGCGCCTGTTCGAGGTTCGACACGGTCTGAGCCAGATCGATGATGTGAATGCCGTTGCGCTCGGCGAAGATGTACTCGCGCATCTTCGGGTTCCAGCGGCGGGTCTGGTGTCCGAAGTGGACGCCCGCCTCGAGCAGCTGCTTCATGCTGGTGGCAGCCAAAGAGATACCTCCGGTTCGTTCCTCCGCCCGACTTCGACTCTCGCGTCCACCGCCTGCGACGTCATCGCAGCGCGGCACCGAGGACAGCGGGATCAGCCGAGCGTGTGTAATGGGATCTCGCACGAATGCGCGAGGTCGAGAAGTATACCAGCCGGACCGAAGTCGAGCTGGCACCCCATCAGTCCGACCTCCTGTGCGCGCAGCCGCGCCGCACGGTACCGAAGTACCCCCTAACGCACCGCAGGTACCTTGACCCTGCATCGATCCCTCCTAGCATCCGCCCCGCGTCGTGATGCGTACGCGCAACGGGCCGCACACCGCCGCCATGCACGTGGAGGAACGTTTCATTGCACCGATCCAGGCTGATCGCACTGCTGATCTCTCTTGCCGTCACGCTGGTGACGGGCCCGATCATGGCCACCGTCGCACTGGGGGCTGATCCGAGCGTCGTCGTCCAGACCGGGGACACGCTGACACGCCTCTCGAAGCGCCATGGGGTCAGCATCGCGACCCTCGTCGAGCTCAATGACCTCGCGCATCCGAATCGAATCTATGCCGGGCAGCGCCTGCGCATCGCCACGTCTGCACCACGATCGGCGCGGCCGGTCGCCCCGTCGGCGGCGCGCGTGCACACGGTTGGCCCCGGCCAGAACCTGACCGTGATCGCGCGCCAGTTCCGAGTCACCGTCGCGGCGATCGTGGGGGCGAACAACATCGCCAATGCGAGTCGCATCTATGTTGGGCAGCGCCTGGCCATCCCGACCCCGCCAACGGCGGCCGCGGCGGCACCTGCCCCGGCCAAGCCGGCCGCGACCCGGATCCATGTCGTCAAGAGCGGTCAGAACCTCACCACGATCGCGCGAGGCTACGGCCTCACCGTGGCGGCCATCGCGCACGCGAACAACATCTCGAATCCGAGTCGCATCCACGCAGGACAGCGCCTGACGATCCTCGGGCCTCCGGTGCCCGCTGCCCTACCGCCCTCGATGGCGACCCTGATGTCGCGCCGCGACGCCGTCCGCCGCGTGATCGTCGAGGAGGCCAATCAGTACCACGTGCCGCCCGCGCTTGCGCTCGCCGTTGCCTGGCAGGAGTCGGGCTGGCAGCAGGGCGTGGTCAGTCATGCCGGCGCCGTCGGTGTCATGCAGCTCATGCCCGCCACGGCCGACTGGGTGGGCGATGCGATGCTCGGCTATCCGGTTCGCGTTCACGACACGCGGTCCAACGTGCGGGGCGGCGTTCGGTTGCTCGCACATTACCTTGGCCGCTACGACGGAGATCGCGCCCGCGTGCTCGCTGCCTACTACCAGGGCCAGTCCGCAGTCGATCGCCACGGGATCTACGCGGTGAGTCGGCCGTACATCGCTTCGATCAAGGTCCTCGAGGACATGTTCGGCGGCTGACCCTACCAGCCGCCGATCCCCGGGAGCCGTCGCAGCAGCCACGCTGCGGATGATCCCACCGCTGGAGTGGCGGTCACGAGGTCGATGCGCAGCCCGCGGTGCGGGGTGCCGGTGAGGGCGGCAAACTCACCCAGCGTGCGACCGAGCCGTGCCGTGCGACGGGCGTCGATCGTCTCGCTGCCGGTGCCCGTCCGATCTGTGCTTCGGGCACGGACCTCGATGGCAACCAGCACATCGTCGGGGTCGATAGCGATCAGGTCGACCTCGCCACCCGCCCGAGACCGATGACGACGGGCGAGGACCAGCCAGCCGGCCGAGCCCAGCCAGGTTGCGACCGCCTGCTCGGCGGCGATGCCGAGCTCGTGCCGCGCGTCTCCCATCAGTCGATCTCCTCGCAGGAGGCGAGTCCTCAGATGGATGCTCAGTCGAGGCCGAGCGCCTCTTCGTCGACGAGCTCCCACTCGAAGTCAAGCGGAAGCTGTGTGCCGGCCAGCAGCATGCGGATCGGCGCGAACGACCGCCGATGCCACTCGCACGGACCTTCGCTCAGGAGCGCATCGACATGCCGGCGGGTCCCGTATCCCTTGTGGCGTGCGAACCCATACCCCGGATAGCGACGATCGATCTCCGCACAGATTCGATCCCGCGTCACCTTGGCCACGATGCTGGCGGCCGCGATCGAAGCGCTGATCGCGTCGCCGTCGATGATCGGCCGCTGCGGGAGATCGACGTCACGCAGGCTGAGCGCGTCGATGAGCAGGTGATCCGGCGGCTCGGAGAGATGCCCGAGCGCCTCGCGCATCGCCAGCTTGGTGGCCTGCAGGATGTTGATGCGATCGATGACCTCGACCTCCACGCAACCGACCCCGACGCCCTCGGCTCGATCCAGGATCAGCTCGTAGAGGGCCTCGCGCCGCGCGCGCGGGACAACCTTCGAGTCGCGGATGCCCTTGATGCGGTGGCGCTCGGGAAGGATGACTGCCGCGGCCACCACGGGTCCCGCCAGACAGCCGCGACCGACTTCATCGAGCCCGGCGACGCGCGCGAAGCCGGCGAGGTGGAGCTCTCGCTCGTGACGCATGTGGGCGTCGCGCACCTTCCTGCGCCGCACGGGGCGCCGCGGCGTGACCGGTCCCTGCAGCAGCCGGGTCAGTTTGTTCGGCGCTCGCGGAGCGTGGCGGACTTGCCGACCCGGTCGCGAAGGAAGTAGAGCTGTGCGCGTCGCGCGACACCGTGTCGGACCACCTCGATCTTGTCGATGCGCGGTGCGTGCACCATGAACGTGCGCTCGACCCCGACGCCGCTGGCGATGCGTCTGACGGTGATGGCCTTGTTCAGGCCTCCGCCGCGCATCCGCATCACGGTGCCCTCGAAGACCTGGATCCGCTCACGGCTGCCCTCGACCACTTTCACCGCGACGCGGACCGTGTCGCCGGGGGCGATCTCCGGTACGTCGGTGCGGAGCTGCTCGCGCTCGAGCTCCTTGATGGCGTTCATCCTGGGGCAACCTCATTATCGCGGGCTTACCCGCGGCTTATCGAATGGCGACACGCAAACGCGACCGCGCAGTGCGGCCGCGACGGGAGCGAGTATAGCAGCGGCCGTCGACGTGCGGCAAACCTCGCGGGACCAACGAAAATCGCGAGATTCTGTCAGATGGCACCATGAGTGCCGCTAGCCCGCAATGGCGTTACCGGTTCCGTCAGATGGCATGTGGAGTGTCACATACACACGGAACGGGCCAAAGCAGCGTAGTGGCGTCCGGGCAGATCGTTCGGTGCGAGCTTGTGGCACCACCCGTGGTGCCAGATGACGGAACCGCCGTGATTCAATCGACGATGTGGCCGGTCCGCATACGGTCAAGGTCGAGGTGGTCATCCTCTCTGAGATCGGCGCCATCCAACAGGTCGGGGCGTCGTTCGAGGGTGCGTCGCAGAGACTCGCGGCGACGCCAGCGGTCGACGTCGCCATGGTGTCCCGAGAGCAGCACCGGCGGGACCGGCAGTTCGCGAAACGTCGGGGGGCGGGTGTACTGCGGATGCTCGAGCAGGCCCGATGCGAACGAATCGCCCTCGTGGGACGCCGCCTGGATGACGCCCGGCACCAGCCTCACGATGGCGTCGATGAGGACGAGCGCGGGCAGCTCACCGCCGGTCAGGACGTAGTCGCCGATGCTCAGCTCGCGGTCGACCAGCGTTCGCACCCGCTCGTCGATGCCTTCGTAACGGCCGCACACCAACGCGAGGTGCGACAGCGTCGCCAGCTCGCGTGCCAGCCGATCGCTGAGCTGTTCGCCGGCGGGGTCGAGGAGAATCACATGGGCACCGGCTGCCCGCAACGGCTCGACTGCGGCGAAGAGCGGCTCCGGGCGCATCACCATGCCCGCTCCCCCACCGTACGGATAGTCGTCGATGGACCGATGACGGCCGATGCCGTGCTCGCGAAGATCGTGGACGCCGAACGTGACCGCTCCTGCCTCCACCGCGCGGCCCATGATCGAGGTGCCGAGCGGACCGGCCACGAGGTCGGGAAAGATCGTCACGACATCGATTCGCATGGGCTCAGCGCACCTCTTCGGCGTCGTCGGCGGCGACCACCATCAGCCCCGCGGCAAGGTCGATGCGCAGGACGGCTGTCCGCAGCGCCGGAACCAGCCGCTCACCGCGGTCGCCGACGATGCGATAGACCTCATTGCCACCGGAGCGGAAGATCTCGACCAGCTCGCCGACGGCGGTGCCATCCGGCTCCTCGACCCGTAGGCCAACGAGGTCGCCCCAGTAGTACGTGTCGTCCGGAAGGTCGCGGGCGGGTGCTACGAGATAGCGGTCGGCCAGCATCTCGGCGGACTCCCGCGTGGTGAATCGGTCCAGGTGGAGCACCGTCGTGCGCCCACCGGCCTCGATGCGGGTGATCCTGATCGGCGTGTCATCGCCCTCGAGCCAGAGCTCAGTGCCCGGTGCGAGCCGCTCCGGCCAGTCGGTCAGCAGCTCTACGCGGACGGCACCGGCCAGGCCCTTTGCGCCGAGGATCCTGGCAACCGCCAGGCGGCGCTCACTGGGCGTCGGAGACGATCTCGAGCTCGACGTGTCGACCGTCCTTGGTGGCCATCACCTTGAGCAGGCTGCGAATCGCATTCGCGATGCGGCCGTCACGGCCGATGACGCGACCCATGTCCTCCTGGTCGACGCCGAGCGTGAGGACGGTCTCATCCGCATCCTCATCGATCTCGACCCAGACAGCATCGGGCTTGTCAACCAGGCCGCGAGCCACGTATTCGAGGAATGCCTTCATGCGTCGGCCTTCGCCGGCTCGGTGCTGGAGGTCTCGGCCGTCTCATCGTCTGCCGCGCGGGGCGCGTCGGATTCAGCCGCGGGCTCTTCGGCCGCTGCATCGGCCTTGGCGGTGGCCTTCGCGGCGGTGGATGCCTTGGCAGTGGCCTTCGGCTTCGTCGCGCGGGTCGCCCGCTTCGGCTTTGCGGTCTCGGCCTCGACCGGTTGCTGCGCGGCACGCTCCGCCTGGCGCATGAGCTTGGAAACTGTCTCTGACGGCTGCGCGCCCTTGCCGATCCAGGCGTTGATCCTCTCCGTGTCGAGATTCACTGTCGCCGGCTCGGTGAGGGGATCGTAAAACCCGAGGATCTCGAGGGCGCGACCGTCGCGGGATCGCCGCTTGTCTATGGCGATGACCCGATACGCCGGACGCTTGGTGGCGCCGACGCGGGTCAGTCGAATGCGAACTGCCAAAGTGCTGGATACCTCAATGTGCGTGGTGGCTGGTTCAAATGCCGGCGCTACGGCTCATCGACCGTCAGCACCGCGTGGAATTCGACGCGATCGTCGCGGGAGGGGGCCGTGAAGCCGAAGGTCCCGATCTGGGCAAGGATATCGCGTGTGTCGTCCGGCAGTTCGAGGCTCGCTTCCATCAGGTCGACGACCGCGCCGATGTCAACGAACGCTTCGTTGCCGGCGCGCTCACCCGCGACCTCGAACGTGCGCACGTAGCGGTCATCGCCGGCAAGGGTCTGGCCGTCGGCGTGTGCCTGGAGGCCTGCCGCCACGTCCGGTGCGCCGAGCCCGATGACAATAACGCCGTCTCGGACCGCGTAGGCGATCTCAGGTGCGCCTGGAATGGTCATCACCGTGATCTCGGCCGCCGCATCTTCCTCGGTCCGCTGGCTGGCTCCGGTGGCGACGAGCCGCTCGACGATCCGCGCCAGTGCAGCTTCGGCGGCCTCGGGATCTTCGGGACGGAGCAGCAGCTGGCCGCTCGGCAGACCATCTTCGAGCCCGCCAAGTGCCACCCCGACCTCGCGGTCCAGGAGCGGCAGCAGGTCGGCGTCGAGGTCGATCCCGAGGCCAAACGCCGCCAGCGCGCGGACCGTGTCCAGCGTGGAGGTGATCTGCTCGCCTCCGGGCGCGGAGGCCGCCGCCTGTTCGGCATCCTCCAACGTCTGCCGCAGTCCAAAGACGACCAGCTCGGCGATCGTGCCCTCCGGCATCCAGTCGATCAGGCTCGACGGCTCCCCGCCGAGCGCGAAGCCGGCATTCGACGGCGATGCAGCGCTCGCGGCATCGAACGGCGCGCTGCCGCTCAGGCGCAGGCCGTCACGCTCAGCGATGAGCGCGGCTCCAGCGGTGCTGAACGCTGAGAGTTGATCCGCGGTGTCGGTCGCGTCTGCGACGGCCGCGAGGTCGACGAACGCGCTGGCGAGATGATCCGCCGGGAGGTCGGCCATCGTGGCCCGGAAGTCGTCGCGATCCGCCAGCGATCCGGCCCCGCCCTCCACATCGGCGACGGCCTCGATGCCCTCGCTCGACTCGCCGAACACAAGCATCTCGCCCACGAACGCGTAGGCGCCCCCATCGCTGACCTGGATCTCGATGCCCTCGTAGGTCTGCGGCGCGAAGCTGAGCCCTGTCTCAGTGGCGAGATCGAGCAGTGCGGCCCTCGCCAGCGCTTGGTCCCTTACCTCAGCGATCAGCACGGCCACCGGAGCGGTCACGTCGCCTGCTGCCGGCCAGCCGGCGACGGCGACCTGGTTGCCGAGCCACGGCTTGATCCGAGTGCGGTAGTCCAGGCTCAGGCCGGTGCTCCCGAGCAGGTTCTGGACGACCTGGTCGACTTTCTCATCGAGTGATGCCTCATCGGCAAAGCCGGGCAGGCGACCGATCAGGCCTCCGAGATTCATCTGCTGTCCAGTCGATGGCTGGAGATATACGTTGAGGTAGAACGCGCTGTCGCCGGGCGCCAGCGCCGATGCGCGGTCGGTCGACGCCGAGAAGAGAAGGAGATAGCCGGCCAGGAAGGCGGCGCCGGCGAGGCCGATCAGGGTGACGAGCGCGATGACGAGACGGTGCACCGTCAGCGCCCCAGCAGGGCGCCGAGGCCGCCACCCATGCGCGGCATCTTTCCGCCGCTGATCATCTTCATCATCCGCTGCATCTCGACGAACTGCTTCAGGAGGCGATTCACATCGGCCGTTGAGGTGCCGCTCCCGATCGCGATCCTCCGCCGCCGGCTCGCCTTGATGATCTCCGGCCGTCGCCGCTCGTCCGGGGTCATCGAGTCGATGATCGCCTCGATCCGTTTCATCTGGCCCGAGTCGACGGCCTCCTGCGCGGCGCCCGCCATCTGGCCGGCGCCCGGCACCATCTGGAGAAGCTGCCCGATCGGCCCCATCTTCTTGATCTGGTTGAGCTGGCTGCGGAAGTCCTCCAGGGTGAAGCGGTTCTCCATCATGCGCTGGGCGGTCTTCTCCGCTTCCGCCTGGTCGACATTCTCCTGCACGCGCTCGACGAAGCTCAGGATGTCGCCCATGCCGAGGATGCGCTGTGCCAGCCGGTCGGGATGGAATGCCTCCAGCCCATCGGTTCGCTCGCCGGTGCCGAGGAAGGCGACCGGCAGGCCGGTCGCGGCACGAATGCTGAGTGCCGCGCCACCGCGCGCGTCGCCGTCCATCTTGGTCAGCACGAGTCCCGTGATCGGTAGCCTGGCATGGAACGCCTCCGCGACGCGCACTGCCTCCTGGCCGGTCATGGCGTCCACCACGAGCAGCGTCTCGGCCGGCGTCACGCTGCCGACGATGCGGACCAGCTCGTCCATCATCGCCTCGTCGACGTGGAGGCGGCCGGCGGTGTCGAGGATCATCACGTCGAGGCCGCGCTGCCGTGCGACCTCGAGCGCCGAGCGCGCGATCTCGAGGGCCGGTGTGCCGACCGGGCGGGTGTGAACCTCGACGCCGATCTGGTCGCCGAGCTGCACGAGCTGGTCGACCGCGGCCGGTCGATACACGTCCGCTGCCACCAGGAGCGGCTTCTTGCCATCCTTGCGCAGGCGAACGGCCAGCTTGGCGGCGGTCGTCGTCTTTCCCGAGCCCTGCAGGCCGACCATCATCAGGACCGACGGCTTCGCGTCGAGGCTCAGGTGATGCCGCTCGCCGCCCAGCACCGCGACCAGCTCCTCGTGGACGATCTTGACGATCTGCTGGCCCGGGTTCAGGCCGGTGAGGAGATCGCTTCCGACGGCGCGATCGCGCACGCGCGCCACGAACTCCTTGACGACCTTGAAGTTGACGTCGGCCTCGAGCAGGGCGAGCCGGATCTCACGCAGAGCGACGTCGAGGTCGGCCTCGGTGATGTGGGCCTTGCCGCGAAGGCGTTCGCTGATGCCCTGCAGGCGCGACGAGAGAGATTCGAACATGGGTGAACCGATACGGGGTCAGGGCCGACGCCAGGCGATCGGCAAACGGCTGCCCATTCTACGGGCCGTCGCCATCGGCGGCAATGGAGCCTACTCGGCGAAGAGCCACTCCACGAACGCCTCCGGATCGAAGGGGGCGAGCGCGTCGATCTCCTCCCCGACCCCGGCGAACAGGATCGGCACGCCGAGCCGGTCGGCGATGGCGAGCGCAACGCCGCCCTTGGCCGTCCCGTCAAGCTTCGTCAGGATGATGCCGGTCACGCCCACCTCGCGACTGAACGCCTCGGCCTGCGCAAGGCCGTTCTGGCCGGTGGTTGCGTCGAGCACCAGAAGGACGTGGCGTGGCTGCCCCGGCAGGCGTCGCTCGATGACGCGCCGGATCTTGGCCAGCTCGTCCATCAGCTGCTGCTTGTTCTGGAGCCGGCCGGCCGTGTCCACCAGCACCGCGTCCAGGTTGCGTGACTCGGCGGCGACCACGGCGTCGAAGGCAACGGCACCGGGGTCGGCACCGGCGCGCTGGGCGATGACCGATACGCCGAGCTGCTCGCCCCAGATGCGCAGCTGCTCCACGGCAGCCGCACGGAATGTGTCGGCCGCGGCAAGCGCCAGCGAGTGGCCATCACCGACGAGCCGGGCCGCGAGCTTGGCGATCGAGGTCGTCTTGCCCGTCCCGTTGACGCCGACGAAGAGGATCACCGATGGGGCCGGTCCCAGCTCGAAGTGCCCAGATCCGACACGGACGAGCCGATCGCGAATCTCGGTTGAGAGGGCGCGGCGAGCGTCCTCCCCGCTCCGTCCGCCTCCTGACCGGAAACGCGTGCGCGCGGCGTCAACCACCTCGAGCGTCGCCTGTGCCCCCACATCGGCGGCAATCAGTGCCTCCTCGATCTCGTCCCACGTCGCTTCCGTGGCCGGCGATCCGGCCGTGAGAATCGCTCGAAGTCGCGCGCCGAACCCGGACGGGCGCGCACGCAGGCCCATGCCGCTTGCCTCTCGTCGCGGGCGGGCGACCGTGGTCGGTTGCGGCGCAGACATCTCGGGCTGCTGGTCCGGCGCCTCGGGCTCGACCGCTTCATCGCGTCGACGCCAGAACATCAGGCGCTCACTTCGGCCGGCAGGTCAGCAAGCCGCAGCGAGAGCACGCGGCTGACGGCCGCATCGGTCATGGTCACGCCGTAGATGGTATCGGCGACCTCGATGGTGGCGCGGTTGTGCGTGATCACCACGAAGTCGATCGAGGCTGAGAGCTTGCGCAGGGCCTGCGCGAACCGGCCGATGTTGGCCTCGTCCAGCGCCGCATCCACCTCGTCGAGGATGCAGAACGGGACGGGATTGACCGTCAGCATCGCGAACAGGAGAGCGACGCCGGTCAGCGCCCGCTCGCCTCCCGACAGCATCGCCAGGCGTTGGAGCCGCTTGCCCGGCGGCCGGACGACGATCTCGATGCCGCCCGGCGCATCGCCGTCCGCGTCGTCCCCCATCCGCAGCGCGCCGGAGCCGCCGGCGAACAGGAGCCGGCAGAATTCGTCGAATCGTTGGCCGATGGCGCGAAACGCGGTATCGAACTTGGACGCGATTTCGCCATCAAGGGTGGTGATCAGCTCCTCCGTGGACGCAATGGCGGCACGCAGGTCGGTATCCTGGCCGGTCATGTCGTCCAGCCGAGCGGCGAGCTCCCGGTGCTCCTCCACCGCGAAGGGGTTTACCGAGCCGATCTGCGAGAGGGTACGGCGCACCCGCCGAAGCTCGCTGTCCAGCTGCGCGTCATCGAGGTGCTCGACTTCCTCGACCGGATCCGCGGCCCGCCCGTCGGCGGTCGGCTCCCGAAGGCCTTCGATTTCCAATTCCCGCTCTCGCAACAGCGCCGCCAATGCCTCGTCCCGGCGCGACGCCTCGATGGCGGCCGCCTGTGATCCGCGCTCGAGCTCGCCTAGCTGCGCGCCGGCGGTCCCCTGCTCCCGCTCGAGCGCAACGAGCTCGGCCCGTCGCGACGCGCGCGCATCCTCCGCTGCTCGGTGGGCGGCCTCCGCGTCGGCATCGGCCGCCCTCGTCGTCGCGAAGGGCTCGTCGAGCGCTGCGCGCTCGGCCACGGCGACGGCGACGGCAGACCGTCGCTCGGGCGCGGTCGCTCGGAGCTGGTCGATACGCAACTCGAGGCTCGCCCGCTCGCTGCGCGTCCCGGCGGTTCGGGTCTCGAGCTCCTCGGCTGCCCGGCGGGCGTGGGTCCATGCCTCCCGTGCCTCGTCACGTCGAGATGCGACGGCGTCCCGTCGCGCCCGTGCCGCGTCGGCAGACGCCTGTCTGTCGGTGAGCGCATCGGGCGGCGCGCCGGAGGGCGGGAGCTCGTCGGCTTGGGCCGCGAGCTCACCGAGCTCACCAGCGACTCGCTCAAGGCGCACCTCCTCGCGCTGGATGGTCGCCTCGGCCATCATGGCCGCCTCGCGCTCCACGCGAACTGCCCGTTCGGCCTCGTCCTGCGCGTCTCGCGCCGCGAGATGCTCGCCACGCGCGGCGCGCAACGACTCGGAAGTGGCGTGCGCCGTTGCCTGCGACGCATTGGTTCGAGCCTCGAGATCCTCGACCGCGCGAGCGAGATCCCGACGCCTGGCATGCGCCCTGGCAGCAGCCCCGCCCGGTGGGTCACCGCGGCCCCGAATGACGATACCCCGCGCATCGGCCAGGTCACCATCGATCGTGACGGCCACCCAGCCCGCCGGCAATTGCCGCCATCCGCCCAGCAGCGCCCCCAGGTCCGCGGCCACGACCGTGCGCACGAATGCGCGCGGCGCTGCAGGCATCCCGATCCACTCGGCAAGCGTCCGCTCGCCGTTGACGGCACGCATGGCCGTCTCTCGTCCGTGCTCATCGCCACCGTCGTCCCGTGGAAGGAGGCGGGCGGCCCCGCGGGCATCGGCGATCTCGGAGGTCGGGTCCCCCTCCGCCCACAGGAGTGCGGTCTCGAGTTCGCCGCCGACCACCGCCTCGATCGCCGGCCACGATTCCTCCGGTGCGGTGACCGCGTCAAGGAGCGCCGGCCAGCCGGCCGCCGAGAGCCGACGTCCGAGGCGGGTGCCGGCGTCGTGCGGCTCGGCGAGCGCGTCCAGCTCGGCCCGAGTCGCCTGGAGTCGCTCCGTCAGCTCGATGACCGACCGTCGCGCGTCATCGGCAGCCGTCTGAGCGGCGTCCCGATCGTTCGTGCGTGCCTCGAGGGTGGTCGTCGCGGCGCCGGCCGCCCGCGAGGCCGCGTCGAGCCGCTGGGTGCCTCGCACGACCGACGCGCGGAACCCCGCGAGTGCCGCTTCGCCCGACTCCCGTTCGTGGTGCGCGTGCTCCAGTCGCGCTCGGTGGCGTGCAGCCTCCTCCGATGCTCGCGCCCGAGACGCGATGAGATCGCTCTGTTGCGCACGGAGCTCGGAGACCGCCTGCTCGGCGGCAAGCAGCTCATCGTCGGCCTGGGCGAGCTCATCGACGGCGGTTCGCCAGCCACCCTCCGCCTCGCTGGCGGCGACGATCGCGGCGTCGATTCCCTGTCCGTCGGTCTGATCGGCGAGCCTGTCGATGGCTGCGACCGCTCCGTCGAGCTCCTGCTCATCGTGCGCCATGCCGGCCACCAACGCCGACTCGCGCGCGGCGCTTGCTTCGAGCCGCGCCTCGAGGCGGATCAGCTCCTCGCGGGCCGTCTGGCGTCGTTCGGCGGCCGACCGCGATGCCTCATCGGCCTCCCAGTACCGTTCCTCCGCCGCCGCGAGCGCGGCGCGTCCCGCCTCGCGGGCGCTTCGGTATGCGTCGAGCGCAGCGTCGGCGGCCGCGGCCCGACGCCGTGCGTCGCCGAGGCTGGCACGAGCGGCCTGCTCGCGACGTCGGTGAGAGGTCATGACGAGCGCGCGCGCCCGCGCTCCGAGCGTGTCGTGCTGCTGCTGGTGCTCGGCCTGCATCGCCAGGCGGCGCACTTGAGGCTTCAGCTCGCCGACGAGATCACCAACGCGCGTGAGGTTGTCCAGTGCTCGGGCCAGGCGCCCGGACGCCTCGTTGCGCTTGACCTGCAGCCCCTTGACCCCCGCGGCCTCCTCGAACAGCTGGCGCCGCTCCTCCGGGCGCAGCGAGAGGGCAGCATCGACGGTGCCCTGGCCCACAACTACCAGCTCGTTGGCACCGAGCCGGCCCTCACCCAGCAGGTCGACGATGTCGCGGAGCCGCGCGCGTGCCCCGTTGATCAGGTACTCGCTCTCTCCCGATCGGTACGCTCGCCGGCCGATCGCGACCTCGGCGAACTCGATCGGCAACCAACCGTCCTCGTTGTCGAGCGTCAGGATGGCTTCGGCCATACCCTGCGGCTTGCGCTGCTCGGAGCCGCCGAAAATCACATCGTCCTGTCGACGCGTTCGCAGCGAGCGGTTCGACTGCTCCCCGAGCACCCAGCGCACCGCATCGGCCATATTGCTCTTCCCCGAGCCGTTCGGCCCGATGACGGCGTTGACCCCCGGCTCGAACACGAATCGCGTCTGGTCCGCGAAGGACTTGAATCCGTGGAGGCGGAGCTCCCTGAGACGGCTCACGAGGCGGGAAGCTGGACGGGATCGTCCGGAACCTCGGGAAGCCCGAGCAACGCCGCCCGGGCGGCCTGTTCCTCGGCGCGCTGACGGCTCGAGCCGGCGCCGATGCCGTACGCAGTGCCATCGATCACGACGGTGACCCTGAAGTGCTGCTCATGGGGCGGACCGCTCGTATCGATCAATCGATAGATCGGCTTGACGCCGCGGTGCCGTTGCGTCCATTCCTGGAGCAGGGACTTCGCGGACTTGGGCGGGCCGGAGATGGTCGCCAACGCCTCGAGACGCGGGAGGAACAGTCGCTCGAGAACGGCCTCCGCGCGCTCCGTGCCCTCGGCAAGCGAGATGGCCCCGGCCAGGGCCTCGAAGCAGGCTGCCAGCAACGACGGCCTGGTCGCGCCTCCCCCATCGGTTTCGCCCCGGCCGAGGCGCAGGTATCGGTCGAGGTTGATCGAGAGCGCCATCACGGCCAGCGCCTCGCGGTTCACGAGCGCCGCACGTCGGGCGGTCAGGAAGCCCTCGTCCTCGTCGGGATAGCGCTTGAACAGGAGGCGACTGACCGCCACGCCGATGACGGCGTCACCATAGAACTCGAGCCGTTCGTTATGGCCCGCCGCCAGTTCAGGGTTCTCGTTGAAGTAGGAGCTGTGGACGAATGCCTGGCGGATGAGCTCCGGCTCACGCAGGACGATGCCGAGGCGGGCACTGAGCTCGTCCAGGGGTGGAGCATCCATGGGAACCCGTCTTACTGCTGGTGCTCCTCGATGAAGTCGACGGCGTCCTGGACCTTCTGGATCTTCTCGGCATCCTCATCCGAGATCTCCATGCCGAACTCCTCTTCGAGGCTCATGATGAGCTCGACCAGATCGAGTGAATCGGCATTGAGGTCCTCGACGAACGAGGCCTGCGGCTGGACCTCTTCCTCGTCGACGCCGAGCTGCTCGACGATGAGCTTCTTGAGACGTTCGTATGTGGTCCCGTCTGTCACGAGTTCAGGTTCCTCCACCCGATGATCTGGAAACGCTTCCTAACACGCCGTTGACGAGGCGTCGCGCTGCGTCACCGGCGTAGATCCGGGCGAGGGATACGGCATCACGCATCGTCTCCCCGCTCGGGGTCGCGGCGGAGTATAGCACCTCGTAGATCGCGCTCCGGAGGATCGTACGCTCCACTCGACCGAGCTCCGGGACCGGGATCAGCGGCGCCTCCGCTGCGATGCGGTCGTCGAGTGCGGCCTGGTGCCGCGACACCCCGTCGATGATGCGCGCCGCGTGCGCCCTGACCTCGTCGGGCACCTCACGTTCGGCCGCGAGGCGATCGAGCGCCGCCACCGCATTGCCGGGCCGGAACTCGTTTTCGAACAGCGCAAGCAGGGCGAGGCGGCGCGCGAGCAGGCCGGTGCCCGACGCACGCCGCTCACGACTCTTCTGCGTCGTCACCCTCAGCCCCGCTCCCGGTGAAGGCGCGCCGCGATCCGGGAGCGAACGCCGCGGTGGACGAGGGCAGGATGTTCCTTCGTCCACTGCGCGATCAGCTCCGGCACGCGGGCCTCGGCGGATTCCGACGCGACCCGGATCGCGTTCTCCATCATCCGTGCCTTCGCCCGGCCGTGGGTCACGATGCTGACACCCCTCACCCCGAGCAGCGGCGCGCCCCCGTACCGCTCGTAGTCGAAGCGCGCGCGCATGCGGTCGAACCCCGGCTTGAGTGCCAGCAGCGCGAGTGGCGCCAGCGCTCCCTGCTGGAGGTCCTCGCGCAGCGCGCGGAAGATGAAGCTGGTGATTCCCTCGAAGAACTTGATGACCACGTTGCCGACGAAGCCGTCGCAGACCACCACGTCTGCCCTGTGCGCGATCAGGTCCTGTGCCTCGATATTGCCGACGAAGTGGAGGTCGAGTGCGGCGAGCTTGCCGTGCGCCTCGCGAGCAAGCTCGTCGCCCTTCTCGACCTCCTCGCCGATGTTGAGCAGGCCGATGCGAGGGTTCCGGACCTGGAGCACGTGCTCGGCGAAGATGGCGCCCATGGCGGCGAACTGCACCAGGTTCTCGGGGTCGGAGTCGACGTTGGCGCCGACATCGAGCAGCATGACCGGGCCGGTGGCGGTGACCATGTGGGCCGGCAGTGCCGGGCGGTCGATGCCCTCGATGCGACCGAGCCGGAAGACGGCGGCGGCCATGGTGGCACCGGTCGATCCGGCGCTGACGACCGCGTCCGCATCACCATCTCGCACGAGGTCGGTGGCGACCAGGATCGACGAACGCTTCTTCGTCCGGAGTGCGGTCGCGGGGTGCTCGCTCATGCCGATCACGTCGGGAGCGTCCACAAACCGAATGTTCGGCGGCGAGCTCCGCCCGTAGGCGGCCACCTCGCGCTCGAGGCGCGGCACGTCACCGACGAGGATGATCTCATCGGTGCTGGCGAATGCGTAGTCGATTGCGCCACGGACGATCTCGCGAGGGGCGTGGTCGCCTCCCATCGCGTCGACCGCGATGCGCATCGTGGTTAGCGCTGGCCTTCGACCGGGCTGACCGGCTCGATCACGACCGCCTCACGCCCCGCGTACCAGCCGCAGGTCGGGCAGACGTGATGCGCGCGCTTCAGCTCGTGACAGTGCTCGCACTCGACGAGCGGCGGTGCGCTGATCGCGAGATGTGCGCGGCGCTCACCCTGGCGCGCCTTGGAAACCTTTCGCTTGGGAACGCCCACGCGGAAACTCCTTGACCGATATGAAACGGGACGCCGCAGTATAGCCGGACCGCCATTCTCTGACGAATGGCCGCTCCGGCGGTCGAACCCGCCGACCACCACCGATCCAACGCCTGATCAGTGCCTCGATCCGGTCCCAGGCGCCGTCTGATCGATATTTCAGCTCATGCGACGTCGCAGCGCGCTATTCGGGCTCTCTGGGCTCTGCCCGTACCGATGAATCGACCACACGTGGCCCCGAGGAGGAGCCGAGGCGACGAATCCGCGATGCATCGAAGCCCGTGCCGAACGGGCGTCATTCGGTCCGATCCCGCAGCAGGGCGGCCAGGCCGGCGAGGCGTGGATCGATCTCCTCGCCGCCGTGCGCGTGGTCCCCGGAGTCAAGACGTCCACCGCACTCGACACACAGGCCGGGGCAGTCGGGTCGACACAGCGGATGCATCGGCTCTGTCAGGGCCAGCTCGTCATGGAACACCGAATCCAGCTGGACCTCGTGGTGCTCGTCGATGCGAAGGCTGGCCACGTCCTCCCCCGCCTCGAGCGGGATGGGTGCGCCGGTATCGGGATCGATGGTTGGCAGGAACTCCTCGTCGACGTCGACACTGACGTCGTCGACATACGCATCCGTGCAGCGCGCACAGGTGCGTCGCAGAGGGGCTCGGACGTTGCCACGGACGAGGATGCCTCGGTTTGTGCGTTGCAGGCGCAGGTCGGCATCCAGCGGACCCGCGAGCTCGACATCGGTCCCGAGGCTGACGTACCGATCACGAAGTCGGACATCGCGCATCGCACCGGGCGGCTCGCGGAGGAGCCCGGCGACGTTGAACGAGATCATGGCCGGGTCGCGGGCTGCGCCTGCTCCTGTGCGTCCACGGCGATCGCGCCGCTTTCGCCCTTCCCGTCGTCGCCGACGGCGGGGCGGTGGCGCTCGTCAAGCATGTCGATGCCGCGCTTAATGCTGGTCAGCGCCTTGATGCACTCGCCCTCGAGGCGGATCAGGACACCGGCGGCGTACTCGTCGGCCCCGCGTCGGACCTCGCGCCCCTCGGCCTGGGCTCGCTCGAGCAGCTCGCCGGCCCGCTGCTGTGCGGCGCGAACGAGCTCGCGCTCCTCGAGCATCTTTGCTGCCTGCTCCTGGGCCCGAGCGACGATCGCATCGCCCTCGTCGCGCGCTCGCTCGGCAATGCGGCCGGCCTCTTCGGTGATACGCCGCGCCTGGCGCACCTCGTCGGGCACAGACACGCGAAGCTGGTCGATGAGCTCCAGGACGGTGGCCTGATCGAGCACAACGTTGTTCGTCAGCGGCAGCTTCTTGCCGGTCGCCACCAATGACTCGAGCCGCTCGACCAGGAAGATGATGTCCGTGGCGTGGCCCTCCTTGGCCGCGATTATACGCGCGGCCCCGTGCCCAGACGCTCGGCGAGCGCTTCGGCCACGGGTGCCGGAACCATCGGCCCGATATCGCCTCCGAAGCGAGCGACCTCCTTCGTCAGCGACGAGCTCACGTATCCGTACTCCAGCGCGGTCATCAGGAATGTCGTGTCCACCTCGGGGGCGAGCTTGCGATTGGTGAGTGCCATCTGCAGCTCGGCCTCGAAGTCGCTCACGGCACGCAGGCCACGAACGATGAACCCCGCGTGGTGCCGGCGGGCGAATGTCACCGTCAGGCCGTCGAAGGCGTCCACGCTGACGTGTGCGCCCAGGTCGGCCACCGAACGCCCGATCAGGTCGACGCGCTCCTCGATGCTGAACAGCGGCGCCTTCTTCGGGTTGTTGAGGACGCCGATGACGAGCCGATCGAAGAGGCCGGAGGCACGCCGCGCGACGTCGAGATGCGCGTTCGTCATCGGGTCGAACGAGCCGGGAAAGACCGCCACCCGCGTCATCGGTCTCGCGCCTCCAGAAAGCTGAGCATCGTCTCGCCGAACCTGCGCTGCCGGACCGGGTGCAGGCCCGCCACCGCGGGCATCTCGGTTCGCCAGAAGTGCTTGACCACCGTCGTCGCGTCGGGAGCCAGGTGTGGCTCGAGGGCGCGAAGCGGCGCCACGATAGCACGCAGCTCGTATGGCGGATCAACGAAGACGAGGTCCCAGGGCACGTCCACCGGTGCGTCCAGGAACCGCTCGACGTCGTACGGCGCGACCGTCGCCAGGCCGGCCAGGCCCGTCCGTTCGAGGTTCGAGTGCAGCGCCGTGAGCGCGAGGCGCGCATGCTCGACGAAGGTGCAGTGCGAAGCTCCGCGCGACAGCGCCTCGATGCCGATGGCGCCGCTGCCGGCATACAGGTCGAGGCAGCGAGCCTCGGGTACCCGATCGCCCAGGATGGCGAACAGGGTCTCCTTGACCCGATCGGTGATGGGACGGGTGCCGCGATCCCGGGGCGCAACGAGGGGACGACCACGGGCGACGCCGGCAATGACGCGCATCAGGCCGCGTCGCCATCCTCGGAGATCGGCGCAAAGTCGCGTTGGAGGCGCGCCAGCAGCGGCCGGTTGGTCAGCGACGGGTCCGTGCCGACCACCCGGTCCGCAACCGACCGCGCCCGCTGTGCCAGCTCGACGTGCCGTGGTTCGAACAGGGAGGCGACCCGCAGCGGCGGCAGGCCTGCCTGGCGCGTGCCAAGCAGGTTGCCGGCCCCGCGCAGCTCCAGGTCGGCCTCCGCAATGGCGAAGCCGTCGTTCGAGCCGCGCACAACCTCGAGGCGGCGCAGCGGCAGCTCATCGGTGGCGTCCGAGAGCAGGATGCAGAAGGACCGATGCCGCCCGCGGCCGACACGGCCGCGCAGCTGATGCAGCTGCGCGAGGCCGAAGCGCTCGGCGTCCTCGATGAGGATCACGCTCGCGTTCGGCACGTCGATGCCGACCTCGATCACGGTCGTGGCCACCAGCACGTCCAACTCGCCGGCGGCGAAGGAGGTCATGGTGGCGTCGCGAGCGTCCGCCTTCTGCTGGCCATGCACGATCCCGACCCGGAGCTGCGGCAGCGCCGTGCGCATACGCTCCACCTCAGCCTCCGCGCTCGCGACCTGGAGCGCGTCGGACTCGGCGACGAGTGGCACGACCACGAACGCCTGGCGGCCCGCCGCTGCCTCCGACGCGAGGAAGGCTTCGATCTTCGGCAGTGCCCGCCGATCCCGGATCTCGGTACGAATCGGCTCGCGGCCGGGAGGCAGCTCCCGAATGGTGGAGATCGAGAGGTCGCCGTAGACGCTGAGCGCCAGTGTGCGCGGGATCGGGGTGGCGGTCAGCGCCAGCACGTGCGGCTCCCCGCCGCTGCCCTTCGCCTGCAGCGCCGCCCGTTGCCCGACACCGAACCGATGCTGCTCGTCGACGATGACGAGACCCAGCCGCGGGAACTCGACCGCCGCGCTGATCACCGCGTGGGTGCCGATCACCACCTCCGCGGCGCCGGCCGCGATGGCATCGTGGATCTCACGTTTGTGTGCAGCCGGCAGCGAGCCCGAGAGGAACTCCGCGCGCACGCCGAGCTCCTCGAGCAATGGAGCCAGGCCGCCGTGGTGCTGACGCGCAAGGATCTCGGTCGGCGCCATGAGTGCACCCTGCCAGCCGGCCCGCACCGCGGAGGCGAGCGCCACGGCCGCAACGGCGGTCTTGCCGCTACCGACGTCGCCCTGGAGCAGGCGGCGCATCGGTCGCTCCAGGGCAATGTCCGCGCCGATCTCGTCGACTGCAGTGGCCTGGTCGTCGGTCAACGTGAACGGCAATGCCGCGACGATCTTCGCGCGGTCGACTTCGGTCACGGCGATGCGGGGCGCCTTCAGCCCGGCCCGGGCTTCCCGCGCCTGCGCCAGCGTGAGCTGCAGCGCGAGCAGCTCATCGAACGCAAGACGGTCGAGCGCATCGGTCACGTCCGCGGCGTCTTCAGGAAAATGCGCCGTCCGCAGCGCCTCATCGAGCGCCGGCAGCCCATGCCGCTCTTCGTCGGTCAGCGGGTCGTCCACGGCCGGCAGTGCATGCTCCAGCACGCGAGCGAGGAGCTCGCGGAGCCGTTTCTGGGTGACGCCGGACGTAAGTGGATAGACGGGCACGACGCGCGCCGTATGGACCGATTCACGACCCACTGGGCTGAACTCCGGCGAGGTGAACTGTGATCGCCAGCCACGCTGCGTGACCTTGCCCGACACGATCACCTGGTCCCCCTGCTGGAGACGCCGTTCAACGTATCGGCGGCCGAACCAGACGGCCTCTGCGCTCCCGGTGTCATCGGTCAGCTGCGCGATCACCCGCTGCGGACGCCTCCCGAAGCCCGGCTCGACCCGGATCGCGGCGACCGTCGCCCGCGCCGATTGCTTCTCGTCGGGCACGAGCTCGCCGAGCGGGCGCAGCTCGCTGAAGTCGTCGTAGCGGAAGGGCAGATACCAGAGCGCCTCGCGGGCAGTTGTGATCCCCAGCCTGGCCAGTGTCGCAGTCCCGCGCGCCAGCTCCGGCATCGCCGAGTGGATCGGCTGATCGAGCGTGTCCGGCGCGGCCACACTCACGCTTCGACTGGCCGGCTCGATTGCATGGCCCGATCGTAGCGTGCTACCATCCCGATCGCCCGGCGCCTCGCGCGGGCTCCCTTTGTGAGTGGAGATTCATTCGACCATGGCTCGCGTCTGCGACATCTGCGGCAAGCGTCCGATCACCGGCTGGAACCCCCAGTCCGTCGGGATGAACCGTAAGCGTGCCCTGCGCCGATGGCTGCCCAATCTTCAGCCGATGACCCTGACCACCAACGGCAAGGTCACCAAGGTCAAGGCCTGCAGCCGCTGTCGTCGGACCGCCCAGAAGGTCTGACCTTCCCCTCCTGAGACCGATGCGCCCGCGCCGCCACGACGCGGGCGTTGTTGTGGTCTTGTGACGACGGATCTGCCTGGCTGGGTCGTCCTGGATGTTCGATGGTCGTTGGCCCGGAACACGGCGAAGGGCGCTGCGGCCCCCTGGACTACGGTGCGAGATCGCGTTCCGAGTCGATCACGAGCGTGAACGGTCCGTCATTCACCAGCTCGACCGCCATCTCGGAGCCGAATCGGCCCGTCTCGACCTGCACCGCCTGCCGCAAACGCTCGACGAACCGATGGACCAGCGGCGTGGCAACCTCGGGCAGTGCCGCAGCCGTGAAGCCGGGGCGCCTGCCCCGCCGCAGGTCGGCGTAGAGCGTGAACTGGCTCACCACGAGCAGCGCGCCACCTTGATCGGCGATGCCGAGGTTGGTCCGACCGTCCGCATCCTCGAAGTAGCGCAGGCCGATGAGCTTGTCGGCCATCCTCTCGACGATCGCGGGCGTGTCATCCGCGCCGATACCGACCAGGACTGCCGCTCCGATTCCGATCTCGCCGAGCAGCTCGCCATCGGAGCGCACCGATGCTCGCGTGACGCGCTGCACCACGAGACGCATCGGTCAGGGAGCAGCTGACGGCGAGGCCGATTGGGCCGGCTCGGAAGGCGCGGCGGTCATCGGCCCGTCATCTTCGCCCTCGCGAGGCGGTCCGAGTGCGGCCTCCGTGAAGGCGGCACGCGCGTTCCAGATCATCCAGCCCTTCGCCTCGTTGTCGGCGGCCGCGGCGAACTCCGCCTTCACCTGCGCGGCGGTGTACGGCGCGAAGGAGCCGTAGCCGAAGTCCTGAATCCAGGGCCGAATCTCGACCGGGAGCCCTTCGGCCTGCTCGTTCATGATCTGGAGCGTCTCGTCGATGACCTCGTACGGGAAGTTGTTCGGCACCTCAAAGCCGAACACCCCTGGGCCATAGTGCGACGGATAGACCATGGGATTGAAGTAGTCGACGTACGGCATGATCACCTCCGGCCGCTGGCCGATCCCCTGGTCGTCTGGCACGATGAAGCTGATCGGGAAGACGTCGGCGCCCAGAAAGGTGCGTGTCATGTCGAGCTCCTGGCTCACGACCCGCAGCACGCGACCGATGGCCGGCAGCCGGAACGATTGGGTGTTCGGCAGGTTCGTGTCGGCAACGTCATACGGGCCGTCGCTGAAGAAGCGAATGTAGTCGAGCTGGACCTCGTCGAAGCCCTTGGCCGCCAGGTCGCCCGCGATGCTCGCGACGTACTCGGCCACCCCCGGCGCAGATGGGTCAAGCCAGGCACCGCCGATGTTGTCGCGCCAGGGCTCGCCGGTCGCACTGTTGCGCACCGCCAGCTCAGGCCGCGCTATGGCCGAGGTGTTGTCTTTCATGACCACCATCCTCGCGATCGTGTAGATGCCACGCTCTTCGAGCATCGGCAGGATCTCCTCGAGCTCGAAGACCGGCGTCTCGCGGACGGCACCGACCTCGGCTGCTGTCTCGAGATCGGTGGCGTAGTACAGCCTGCCATCGGTCTCCTTGACGTCGATGACGAGGGCGTTCGCCTCGGTCCGATCAAGGAGTGCGAGCATCTCGTCCAGCCGGCCGGGCGCCTCGAACACCGCCGACGGGGCATACAGCGCGCGCGCCTCGAACGGCTGCATGGCCACGTTCTGGGTCGTCACGTCACCGAGCTCGACCTCGCCGAGCCGGTACCCCGGCATCTTGTAGATGAGCGTCGCGCCCTCCGGCAGTCCGGCGAGCTCGTACGCACCATTCTCGTCGGTCTCGGCCATCTGCTTGCCGCCGTCCACGAAGACCCGGACTGCGGGGAGGGGCTGGCCGGCCGCATCCGACACCACGCCGGTGACGACGTTCGAGCGCAATTCCACACGGATCTCGCCATCGTCGGGAACAGTCGCCTCTCCCTGGTCGTGCCCGGCGGCCTCGACCTGGACGCTTCCACCGCGCATGGCGGTCACGGTCACGGTGCCGTCTGCGGCCGTAAGAGCGGAGCCATCACCGGCGTTGACCACGGCGTCGGCAACCGGCTCATCAGCGCCGCGCGTGACAACCGTCACGTTCACTTCACGCGGCTGCTCCGGGGTCGCCGTCGGCGTTGAGACGAAGGGGATGTCGGGCGCGTCCTCGCCGCAGGCAACGGCGACGAGCGCGAGCAGCACGAGGGTGAGGAGCAGCGGGAGCGAGCGGCGGGGCGGCAGCGTCAGGTCCTTTCGGCGTCGATGTCGGCGTCGGGGCGACCGCGAGCGGCGCCACGCAGGGCGGCGACCGTCGGCGTCAGGTCACCGTCGGTACTGTACAGCGCGCTGCCGGCGATCAGCACCGTCCCGCCGGCGGCATGGGCGCGACCGATCGTGTCGAGGTTGACGCCGCCGTCGATCCCGATCGGCAGATCGAGGCCGCGCGCATCGATCTCCTCGCGCAGCGCCGTGATCTTGGGCAGCATCTCGGCGATGAAGGACTGACCGCCCCAGCCAGGGTGGACGGTCATCACCAGCACGAGGTCCAGGCGTTCGAGGAATTCATGGACCGCGCCGGCGTCGGTCTCGGGGTTGAGCGCGATGCCGGGGCGTTTGCCGGCGCGCTCGATCGCGTCGATCACCTCGCGGGGATCGTCACCGACCTCGACATGGAAGATGATGAGGTCGCTCCCCGCCTCGGCGAATCGCTCGGCGAACGCGAGCGGGTTGCTGATCATCAGATGGGAATGGAAGGGCAGGTGGGTGGCCGCACGAACGGCGCCGACGACGACCGGACCCATCGTGAGGTTGTCGACGAAGTGACCGTCCATGACGTCCAGGTGGATCGAGTCGACGCCACCATCCGCCGCGCGCCCCACCTCGGATCCCAGCGCGGCGAAGTCCGCATTGAGAATGCTGGCGCTGATCTCCGGCGCGCCGCTCACGATGTCGCCGTGAGCGCAGCTGCCTCCCGCGCATCGCGCAGCGAGCGCCCCGAGAGCTGCGCGTGGAGCTGCCCGCAGGCGGCGTCGATCTCGCGGCCGCGCGTGTCGCGCACGGTGACGGACACGCCGCCATCGCGCAGGCGGCGGACGAAGCGCTCGATGCCCGCAGCAGGCGTCCCGCTCCACTTCGAGCCGGGCGTCGGATTGAGCGGAATCAGGTTGAGGTGCGATCGCCAGCCACGCGCGACCTCGATCAGGCCGTCGGCCTGCTCCGGCGTGTCGTTGAGGCCGTCGATCATCACGTACTCGAGGCTGACCCGGCGACCCGTGCGAGCGGCGAACCGGCGCCCGGCCGCGATCACCTCGGCGATGGGCCACTTTCGGTTGATCGGCACCAGCTCGTCGCGCAGCTCATCGCTCGCGGCGTGGAGACTGATGGCCAGGTTGACCTGGGGCAGCCCTTCGATCATGCGATCCATCCCGGGGACCACGCCCGAGGTGCTGACGGTGATGTGCCGCGCGCCGATGCCCAACCGGTCGGGGTCGTTCAGCAGGCGGACGGCCGCGAAGACTCGGTCGGCGTTGTTGAGCGGCTCCCCCATTCCCATGAAGACGATGTTGTAGTGACCAGCCTTCGCGTCCCCCAGCGCATTCCACGGGGGCCGATGCCAGTGCAGCACCTGGTCGACGATCTCGCCCGGTGTCAGCTGGCGTCCGAAGCCCGCCTGCCCGGTCGCGCAGAAGGGGCAGTTCACCGCGCAGCCGGCCTGCGAGCTGATGCAGATCGTCGTCCGCTCCGCCATGGCGCCATGTGCCACGTAGCGCATGAGGACCGATTCGATCCGCTGCCCGTCCTCGAGCTCGTGGACCGCCTTGGCGGTCATGCCGGCATCAGCACCGATAACGTGACTGTCGACGATGGTGCTGAACCGGAAGGCGTCCGCGAGCGCGGCGCGGAGCGGCCCGGGCAGGTCCGTGAGATCCGCGAATCCCGCGGCATCGGGCCGATGTGCGCCGGCCAGCACCTGGGTCGCCCGATACGCGGGCTCGCCGCGGGCTGTGAGCCACGCGGCGAGCGATGCGGGGTCGATCTCGCTGATCGCCGGCCGCGGGCCGACGAGCTGGAGCTCAGTCACGATGTCCGAAGACGAGCCACGCGTAGTAGAGGAATGTCAGCAACGCCGTCAGCGCCCCCGCCACGTACGTCCAGGCAGCGGCCTTCAGGACGTCGCGGGCGCCGGTCTGCTTGTCGCCCACCATGCCGAGCCCGTTCACGAACGCGAGCGCCTTGCCCGACGCGCCGATCTCGACCGGGAGGGTGACGAAGGTGAAGAGGACCGCCGCCCCGAAGCCGATGAGGCCCACCAGGGCCAGGCCCGGGATGGTGAGGATGACGCCGGCGATGATCAGCCACGGTGCGATGCCGGAGCCGAACTGCGCCGCCGGGACGATCGTCTGGCGCAGCTTCATGGCCGGGTCCCCGGCATGATCCTGGAGCGCGTGACCGACCTCGTGCGCGATCACGGCCGCGGCCGCGACCGAGAGGCGCGTTGCGCTGGTGGTGACCCCGGCCGTCGTCAGTGCCGAAGCGTCGGCGACCTGCGTACTGACCCGCAGGATCTTGCCGCGTGGGTCGTAATGGTCGGTCAGCTTGCCCGGGGTCGGCTCGATCTTGACGTGCTGGAGCCCCTGGCGATCCAGGAGTCGGCGCGCGAAATCGAAGGCATCGAGATTGATGCCGGAGTCCACCTTTGACCACTTCGCATAGGTTGAGCGCACTCGCCACGCCGCCCAGCCCGTGATGGCCAGGGTCGGCAGCAGGACTGCGACGATGTAGATCGGATCGAAGATCATCTGAAGGCCCACCTCCGTGAGGGCTGAGCGGAGTATATCCGACCGCGATCACGACTGGATCAGGACCAATTGGGGGCTCGGCACACGACCGGCGTCGGGCGAAGCTAGCGTACGACCTCGGTCCGCGGACCGGCCCCAGCAGGACATGCTCGCGACCGAGTCCCCGCCGCCATGCCTCTGACGGCATGGTGGCGCGACCTTCCGGCTGTACGATCTCGAGGGCCAGCGCGCCCATGCCGCACGCAACGCACGGGGTTGCGCCTGGCAGCAACGCGCCGATCGGGATGCCGTCCACACCACCCACGGCGCGAGCCCGACGGATGTGGATACGGCGCCCGTCGACCGTGGTCCAGGCTCCGGGCCACGGCTGCAGTGCGCGCACCTGGCGATCGATCTCCACGGCGGGCCGCCGCCAGTCGATCCAGCCATCGCCCCGGGTGAAGGGGTAGACGTGTGTCGCCGCCGCGTCGTCCTGAGGCTCGGCATGGACCTCGCCGGACGCCCAATTCTCGAGCTCGGGTGGCACGACCTCGGCTGCCAGATCGGCCAGCGTCGATTCGAGCTCGGGTGTCGTTTCCCGCCCGCTGAGCGGGAGCGGCCAGCGCCGCACGATTGGTCCTGCGTCGAGCTCCGCCGTCATCACCATCAGCGTGACTCCGCCCTCGGAGTCGCCGGACAGGATGGTGCCGGCGACCGGCGCCGCCCCGCGATGTCGCGGCAGGAGCGAGGGGTGGACGTTCAGCGGAGGCCGCCCCGTCATGTCCAGCAGGTCCTGCGGCACCAGCTGCCCATACGCGACCAGCAATAGGCCATCGGGAGCGTAGCCGTGCAGCGCCTTGCGAGCATCCTCCGAGCGGAGTCGCTGCGGCGTCAGCACCGGGATGCCGTGCTCACGCGCGAACGATGTGATCGGTGTTGCGCGAAGCTGGAGGCGGCGGCCTGCCGGCCGATCGGGTTGGCTCAGCACGACGAGGTCGTCGGCTTGCTCGATGACGCGTGAAAGCAGCGGAACCCCGAAGGCCCCTGTGCCCAGGAACGCGATCCGTCCGATGCCGGGCACTAGATTCCGGCGGCCGCCTCTTCGGTGGACCGCTCGGCTGCCTCGCTGACGCGTACCATCTCGTCGAGCGATTCGAGGTGATCGATATAGAGCGCCCCGTTGAGATGGTCGATCTCATGCTGGAGCGCCCGCGAGAAGAGGTCGGTCCCCTTCACCCTGAACTGCTTGCCGTGGCGGTCGCGGGCCTTGACCGTCACCCTCTCCTGACGCAGCACTTCGGCAACGAAGCCCGGGATCGAGAGGCATCCCTCCCAGTCCAGCTGCTCTCCCGAGCCCTTCACCACCTGAGGGTTGACGAGCTCGGTGATGCGGTCCTCGACCTCGATGATGGCGACCTGCAACGGGACGCCGATCTGGTTCGCGGCCAACCCCACGCCGGGGGCATCGCGCATCGTCTCGAGCATGTCATCGAGCAGCCGATGCAGGCTGGCGTCGAAGGTCGACACCTTCTTCGTTCGCACGCGCAGGATCGGATCCTCGGCTGTGAGGATGGGGCGGATGGCCATGGCGGTGCGCATTGTACCGATCAGAGCAGCGACTCGGGATCGACGTCGATCGCGACGCCGGACGGGACGCGCTCCAGCGCAACGGCTCGGGTCTCGACGTCCGGCGCGCGGATCACAACCTGCATCCGGTAGCGCCCGGCTCGACGCGCGACGTACGACGGAAGCGGCCCGAGCACTTCAACGCCATCGGTCGCGACCGCAGTCGCGGCCTGACGGCCACGCTCCTCGGCACGGGCGCGGTCGGCATCGGCGATCAGCAGCCGCGCGAGGACGCTGAATGGCGGATAGCCGAGCAGCCGCCGCCGCAGCAGCTCCTCGTCCGCGAAGCCATCGACATCGAGCGCGGCGGCGGCCTTCACCGCGTAGTGCGACGGGGCATAGCTCTGGACGATGACTCGCCCCGGCATCGGTCCCCGCCCGGCCCGGCCGGCCACCTGCGCAAGCAGCTGGAACGTGCGCTCCGCAGCGCGGTAGTCAGGCAGGTTGAGCGTCACGTCCGCGGCGATCACTGCCGCCAGCGTGACCGATGGCAGGTCCAGGCCCTTCGCCGCCAGCTGCGTCCCGACCAGCACGTCGGTTCGCCCCTCGCGGAAGTCGTCGTAGATCGTCTCGAAGCCGCGCCGGGCGCTCAGGGCGTCCGAGTCCAGGCGGCCGATGCGGAGGCCGGGGTATCGGGCGCGCAGCTCGGCTTCGACGCGCTGAGTGCCGGCACCGAAGTATCGGATCCGGGTGCTCCCGCAGCTCGGACACCGCTCGGCCGGCATTGCCGTTCGACCGCAGTGGTGGCATCGCAGGGTGCCCCCGTCAAGGTGAAACACGAACGGCAGATCGCAGTCCGGGCAGCGCAGGCTCTCCCCGCAGTCACGGCACAGGATGAAGGTGGCGGCGCCTCGGCGATTCAGCAGCAGCACGGCCTGCTCGGTTCCCCGCCGCAGGGATCCGAGCGCGTCGCCGAGCTCGGCTGAGAAGATGGACCGATTGCCGGCGGCGAGCTCCGCGCGCAGGTCGGCGATCTCGATGTTGGGCGTCGCTCCGACCCGTCGTTCGACGAGCTGCGCGCGCTCCGCGTGCCCGCCGCGTACACGCGCGAGCGTCACAAGGTCGGGTGTCGCGCTCCCGAGGATGACGCGACCGCCGACGATCGATGCGCGGCGGCGCGCGACCCACCGCGCGTCGTAGCGCGGTGTGCGATCGGACTTGTAGCCGCTGTCGTGCTCCTCGTCGACGATGATCAGCCCGAGCCGAGCAAGCGGGGCGAAGGCCGCCGTACGGGTGCCGATGACGACGCGAACCTCGCCGCGCACGATCCGCCACCACTCGTCGTGGCGCTCCCCCGCCGAGAGGCCGGAATGGAGGACGCCGAGCTCATCGCCCAGGAGCGCGCGCAGTCGATCGGCCAGCTGCGGGACGAGGCTCACCTCGGGCACGGTGATGATGACGTCATCACCCGCGCGGATCGTGTCGAGCGTCGTCGCCAGGTAGACGTCGGTCTTGCCCGACGCGGCGACGCCCTGGAGCAGCAACTCGCCACCGGGCCGCAACCCGGCCGCGCCGTCGAGCGCCAACCGAGTTCTGCCCGGCCCAGAACGGCGAGCCGGCGAGCGGGAGCGAGCAGCGCCGAGGGCTCCATCTCGAGCGATGCGGCCAGCTCTGCCATCGTGCGCTCCTCATCGCCGAGGGCGTCGAGCAGCGCGCGCTGCACCGGTGCGCGACGCGGGGGCTCCGCGTTGCCGGCGACGGGTCGCAGGACGCGAACGCGTCGAGGATTGACCCCGGCAGCGCGCAATGACCACTCCGAACGGACCGAACCGGATCGTCGCAGGCGCTCGAGCCAGGCGGTCCTGCCACGCTTGGGCGCGACGCGCATCAGGGCCGAATCAGTGACTCGGCCGTCAGTGCTGACCGCGGCTGCGACGCCGGCCGGCAGTGCCGCCGCATCGAGCACCTCCCATCGCCGGGTCAGCCGGGACTCGAGCCCGGGTGGCAGCATGGCGGCCAGCGTGGTGCCGATCGGCGCCCGGTAGTACGCGGCGATCTCCTCGGCAAGCGCAAGGAGGTCGAGGGTCAGCATCGGCGAGGAAACGACCGCCTCCACCGATCTCAGCTGTCCGCTCGGCGCATCGGCTTCGCCACCGAGCGCGTATCCGAGGGCGAGGCGCCGCCCATAGGGAACGAGAAGCAGCGATCCCGGGCGAGGCAGCTCGATCTCGGGTGGTACGCCGTAGCTGAACGTTCGCTCGGGCCGATCCGCGAGCGCGTCGACGGCGACACGCACGACGCGATCCGCGGTGGTCACCGGAGCGGCCTCAGATCCGCGGGCGACGCGGTGGCTCGCGACGTGCCTCGACCTGGATGATCCCCCAGATCAGATCGGCGGCCTCCTCGGGGTGACCCGTCTCGTTGACCACCACGTGGTCGTAGTCGTCGGTATCCGCCATCCAGTGCTCGGCGTCGCGTCGCCGGCGGGCCAGTGATTCCGCGGATTCGCTCCCGCGCTTGCGCAGGCGGCGCGTCAGGTCCTCCATCGATGGCGGCTTCACGAAGACGAGCAGTGCGTCGGGCACGCTGGCCCGCACCTGCCGCGCGCCCTGCGGGTCGATGGTCAGGATTGCGTCTCGACCGGCCGCCAGGATGCCGCGTACCTGGTCGATCGGCGTGCCGTACAGGTTTCCATGCACCTCCGCCCACTCGAGCAGGCCGCCGGCATCGCGCAGCGCGACGAACTCGTCGCGACGCATGAAGTGATAGTGCACCCCGTGTATCTCACCGTTTCGGCGGGGCCGCGTCGTGGCGGTGACGATGGGGACGACCTGCGGATGCCGGCGCGCCAACTGGGCGACGATCGTGCTCTTCCCGACGCCGGACGGGCCCGACACCACGACCAGCATCGGGTTCGGGAAGGTCATCCGCTTCTGCGGATCGTCCACGACCACGTCACTCATCCGTCGACCTCGGCGCCGATGCCGGCGGGAAGGCGTCCGGTGGTGGTCGCCACCCCCGCCACGTCGAGGCAGGCGGCCAGGTCCGCGGGAAGCTGGCTCCATGCGCGGAGTCTTCGACCGTCGAGCGGCCGCTCGAGCCCGAGCCGGGACGCGTGCAGGAACTGACGGCGCAGCCCGCCTGGCCCCTCTCCCCCGCCATACCGCAGGTCGCCGGCGATCGGGAGCGACAAGTAGGACAGGTGGGCCCGTATCTGGTGGGTTCGCCCGGTGAGCGGCCGCAGCGCCAGCAGCGCGTAGTCTCCACCGGTGGCGATGACCTCGTACTCGGTCGTCGAGTCGCGACCGCCGGCAACGACCGCCATTCGCTGCCGATCGCGAGGGTCGCGGCCGATCGGCGCCTCGATCCGGCCCCGAGGCGCCGGCACCTCGCCGCGGACCAGCGCGAGGTACTCCTTCTCGATGCTCCGATCGCCGAACTGGCGCATGAGGCTCGACTGGGCGAGGTCACTCTTGGCGACCGCGATCAGCCCGCTCGTCTCCTTGTCGAGCCGATGCACGATCCCGGGCCTGCCGACGCCGGCGATGGAGCCGAGTGCCTCTCCGCGGTCGCGAGCCCGACCGAGCAGCGCGTTGACCAGCGTGCCGCTGCCGTGACCAGCGGAGGGATGGACCACGAGGCCGGCCGGCTTGTCGACGATGAGCATCGTCTCGTCCTCGTAGGCCACACCGAAGGGAATCGACTCGGGCATGAGCGTCTCGTCGGGTGGTGCGGTCAGTTCGACGCTCACTCGCTCACCACCGATGAGCCGATCGCTCGAACGTCGGCGCAGGCCATCAACCAGCGCGCGTCCATCCCCGATCAGGCGCTGTGCATGTGCCCGACTGATCCCGCCGACCGCGGATACCGCGAGGTCAACCCGACCGGCCGGAGCCGGGCCCTCGACCATGCGGTCCTCCATCGATGCCGTCACCGCGCCGCCTCCGCGGATCGGGGGCCATCGACGAAGGTCAGGTATGCGACGAGCGCCCCGATCCCGAGGACGACGGCGGAATCCGCCACGTTGAAGGTCGGGAAACGCGTGTCGCCGAACCCAAGGCTGACGAAATCGATCACGTAGCCGAGGCGCACGCGGTCGGTCAGGTTGCCGAGCGCACCGGCCAGGATCGCGCCGAGCACCACCTGAATCCACGCACTTCGGTCGCGAAGCGTTCGATGGAAATAGACCACCATGCCGACCGCCACGAGTGTGACCGGCACGAAAAGCCAGGTCGCGCCGGGGAGGATGCTGAAGGCAGCGCCCGTGTTGCGGACGTGCCAGAGCTGGGCAAGATCGCCGATCACGTCGTGTCGCGCGCCGAACGGGACGTTCGCCACCACGAGCCCCTTCGTGAGCTGATCCGCCGCGTAGAGCAGCAGCGCCGTTCCCGCCAGCACGAGCACGGGCCTCAGCGATGCCTCTCGATCCGCGCCGACCTCCACCACCTGCTCCACTCTAGCGGACCGTCCGCGGATCAAGCGCGGGCGACCGCCAGGCGCAGGCTGGTGCCGTCGAGCTCGACCGACTCCTCGCCGTCTGCCCCGTCCACCTTCGCGTCGGGCCCGAGCTCAAGCGCGCTCGCCAGCAGCTCATCGGACAGCCATGCCCGGTGGGGCTCCAGCTGCGTGACCCACGCGGGGTCTCCGGCGATCGCCACGCGCACGCGGTCATTGATCTCGTAGCCGGCCGCCTTCCGCATGGCCTGCAGCCGATGCGCGACCTCGCGTGCCAGCCCCTCGGCGGCGAGCTCGTCATCAAGCGTGGTATCGAGCGCGACGAGCAGATCACCATCCTCGGCGACCTCGTGCCCGGGGCGCGCCCTTGCGGTGAGCTGGAACTCATCCGCCTGCAGGCTGGCGTTCCCGACCGTCGCCGTTCCATCGTCATTGACGCGCCAATCTCCCGATCGGACGCCGGCCATGATGGCTCCCACCCCTGCGCCATGCCGCGGGCCGATCACCGGAAGCAGCGGATAGAGGGTGCGCTCGACCATCTCCGACTCGTCGGGAATCAGCTCGATGTCTCGAACGTTGAGCTCCTCGCGGATCTGCCGCCGCAGCTCGTCGTCGACACTCGACTCGCTCGCGAAGCCCGACGCGCCGGCCGGGAGCTTCACTCGAGCGGTGCGCAGTGGCTGCCGGGTGCGCACCGCCGAAGCCGACCGGGCGGCCCGCCCGAGCGCCACGACCCTGCGCGCAAGCGAGACCCCTTCCTCAACGGCGGCGTTGGCTGCGCTGCCGTCTGGCATCGGAAAGTCCACCAGGTGCACGCTGTCGGGGGCGTCCGTATCGACCATTGTGACCAGGTTGTCCCACATTGCGTCGGCGAGATGCGGGATGATCGGTGCCAGCAGGCGCGTCAGCGTGACGAGGACCTCATAGAGGGTGGCGTACGCGGCGCGCTTGTCCGCGTCCAGGTCGCCCTTCCAGAAGCGGCGCCGGTTGCGGCGCACGTACCAGTTCGAGAGATCCTCGACGAACGTCTCCATTGTCCGGGTGGCGCGCATTGCATCGTAATTATCGAGCGCGGCGCGTACGTCATCGACGAGAAGATCCTGGCGCGAGAGGAGCCATCGGTCGAGGAGGGTGCGCGCGCCATCCACGCCATCGGTCTGGTCCGGCGTCCAGCCGTCCAGGCGGGCGTACGTCACGAAGAAGCCGTAGGTGTTCCAGAGCGGCAGCAGGAAGCGGCGCACCACCTCGTGGCCCGGCCCGTACCCGAAACGCAGGTTGACTGCCGGGTTGGCGCTGGCAAACATCCAGCGCATGACGTCCGAGCCGATGCGCTCGGCGGCCTCGTCGAATGGGATCGAGTTGCCCTTGCTCTTGTGCATCTCGTCGCCATGCTCGTCGAGCAGCAGCGCGTAGGCGAACAGCGCGCGCGACGGTGCCTGGCCGGTCATCACCGTCGACTCGGTCAGGAGCGCATAGAACCAGTTACGGAACTGTCCGGGAAAGGACTCGCTGATCCAGTCCGCCGGATACCACTGCGACCAGTACTCGCGGTCGGTGTTCCACTTGAGGGTCGAGAGCCCGACGATCCCGGCATCCAACCAGGGATTGCCGACATCGGGCGTCCGACGCGCGCGACCGCCGCAGCTGCTGCAGGTGATCTCGACCGCATCCACGAACGGACGGTGCGGGGAGTGACCGTCGAACTCGTCCCAGCCGACCACCGCACGCTCTCTCAGTTCGGCCTTCGAGCCGATGACCTCCCAGCCGTCGCAGTCGGTGCATTCCCAGATCGGCAGCGCCAGCCCGTAGTAGCGCTTCTTGCTGATCATCCAGTCGCCCATGTTTCGCAGCCAGTCGAGCTCGCGCTCCTCGAGGCCGATCCCCTCGGGCAGCCAGGTCATGCCGCGGGTCGAGGCACCGACCGGCTCGCGCAGCTGGTCCGTGCCGATGAACCACTCGTCGACGAGCCGGAAGATCAGTTGCGTTCCGCAGCGCCAACAGTGCGGGTAGGAGTGTGCGTATGTCTCCTTCGCCACAAGCAGGCTCTTCGCCTCGAGGTCCGCCACGACGGCTCGTGCCGTGTCGTCGACGGGGTCCTCACTGGCGCCTGCGTAGCGGCCGGTCTGCCAGCCGAACCCTGAGCCGAACACGCCGAACTCGTCGATCGGGTCGATCACCGCCAGGTCGAAGGCCTTGCTGAGCGCAAAGTCCTCCTGGCCGCAGCCCGGAGCGATGTGCACGATGCCGGTGCCCTCGGCGTCGGAGACCTCGTCCCACGGGATGACCCGATGCTCGACACCGGACACCGCCGGCAGCTCGTCAAACGGGCCGTGGTATTCCAGGTCGACCAGTTCCGAGCCGGGAGCCTCGCGAAGCACCTCGGCGTCGCGTGCCACCCTCCCCTTCGACCCCGCGCTCACCCACCACCGGCGACCGTCGGCACCCGCCACGAGCTGATAGGTCAGACCGAGATGAACCGCGGCCGCGACGTTGCTGGAGAGCGTCCACGGCGTGGTGGTCCACACCAGGAGGTCCTCCCCATCGTGGCCAGGACTCGTGATCGGGAGGCGCAATGTCACCGACAGGTGCTTCGCCTCCTTGTACCCTTCAGCCGCCTCCATATTGGAGATCCCGGTCCCGCAGCGCGGGCACCATGGCATGACGTCGTGGCCTCGGTAGATCAGGCCCCTGCGGTGGCACTCGGCCAGGAATGCCCAGACGGTGTAGTTGTTTTCGTCCGAGTTCGTGTAGTAGCTGTTGTCCCAGTCCATCCAGTAGCCGAGCCGCTTGCTCTGCTCGGTCTGCATGGCCGCGTAGGTGTCGACCCATGCCTTGCAGCGCTCGACGAATCGGTCGATCCCGTACGCCTCGATCTGGCGCTTATCGTTGAACCCGAGATCGCGCTCGACGTTGACCTCGATCCAAAGGCCCTGGCAGTCGAAGCCGTTCTGGTAGCGCTGCTTCTCGCCGAGCATGGTGTGATAGCGCTGGAACAAGTCCTTGTAGGTGCGACCCCACGCGTGATGCACGCCCATGGGGTTGTTCGCGGTGATCGGCCCGTCGATGAAGCTGAAGCGTCGATCGGAGCCGTCGTTGCGCGCCAGGTAGCGCGCCATGGTGTCACGCGCGCGCCATCGCTCGATGACCTCCCGCTCGAGCGCGGGCACCTCCAGCTTGCTCGACACCGGCTTGAACAACTCGCTTCACCGCTCCTGTTACAACACGAACCCGCCCCGGGCGCTCCGGGACGGGAACAGCTTCCGCGGTGCCACCGCGCTTGACCGATACGCCACGCGGCGGCCACACCGTCGCCGATCGAGATTTGGGGCTGCGATCGTGGCAGCCGGCCGCCACCATGTCAATCAGCCGAGCAGGGCCCGTCCCACGAAGACAGCGGTCGTCAGCCCACCGGCGACGACCACCCCGACCAGCCGCGGCCACCAGACGCGGGCCATGATCGCGCCGACCGTTGTGGCAGGACCCGCCAGGACAAGGCCGAGGGCGGTGAGCCGGCCGAGGTCGGTGCCGGCTTCCGGCATCCTGTCGAGGAAGATCGCCGCGCCCCATGTCGCGCCGGCGCCGACAAGTGGCAGCAGGAGAAGCACCAGGCTCGGGCCGGGTCGAGGCGTCAGCCATGGCAGGAGGAGGCGCCGGCTGCGCTGCCGCGGTTCGGGTTCGGCCGTGGCCTCTGGCGCGGCGGCGTAGCCTGCGGCCTCCGTTGCGGGGTCAAGCCCTGCCGCCTCGCCTGCCTCCTGGCCTGCGGTCTCGGACGCGGTCGCCGCTGCTTCGCGCGCCTGGGCTACCTGTCCCTCGTGGAGGGCGCGCTCGATGCCGGTCATGACCGCCGGGTCGATCTCCACCGCCGCGATCGACGGCGCGGGTCGTTCAGGACGGGCATCCCGACCGAGCTCATCCAGCCGCTGTCGCGCTCGCGCGGCTCGCGAGAGGGCATCGAGCAGCGTCCCTTCGTCGGCGGCGGCAATCGCGAGGCGCCCGCGTTCCGTCGGCACCAGGATGGCCGTGGCGGTGGGCGCCAGGCGTACGACCTCGACGTCCTCCTCGTCGCGAAGCCGGCCGCCGCCCAGCTGCCACGGCAGGAGGAAGGGCCCCGCGCGCAGGCGTGACGCGTTCTCACCGTGCAGACGCACGCGGGTGACCGGACCGGGACTCAGCGGATAGATCCGCTCGCCGCCCAGCCAACCGAGACAGACCGCCGCATCTTCGACGTCCAGGCGGATGCTGAGCAGGACGACGGCGGCGATGAGCGCGACGATGACGACGAACGTGCCAAGCCCCAGGATCGCCGCGCCGATGATCCCCTGCACGAAGAGCAACCCACCGACGACGGCGGCCGCGCCAACCAGCATCGCAAGGAACGGAAGGGCCAAGAGCCGCGGCAGCGATCGGGAGAGTCGGATACGAGCGATCGGGGGAACGCGGTCGGACATCGGCTCAGACCTTCTCGGTGACCTTGTACTCCAGGTAGCGGCCGGTGAGCAGGCGCGTCTGGGCGTCGAGCGCCGGCACCATGCTGAAGATGATTCCCACGAACGGCAGCCCGATCCACTGCACATAGCTGATCGTGCGCTGGAGCCAGCCC
>Ga0136612_10000002_pt1 | contig 50984 bp, 52 predicted proteins | sample AntDryUQ224A2306_2_FD_106644 | JGI IMG/M metagenome (GOLD analysis project Ga0136612, IMG submission 106644) | Polar desert sand microbial communities from Dry Valleys, Antarctica - metaG UQ224A (23.06) | ecosystem: Environmental > Terrestrial > Soil > Desert | place: Antarctica: Dry Valley... | reverse complement strand
GGCGGCCGCCTTGAGGCGGGCGTTGCCGGCCAGCGTGTCGGCGTCCTCCACCACGTCGGCCACATCGAGGGGTCGGGCCACCAGTTCGAGGCTCGACCCGAGGATGGTCTCGATCTCGGCCGCCTTGTCGGGGTTGGCCGTAGCCAGGACGAGTCGCAGGGGCGCCCTCGGCGGGACCCTCAACGTCGCTTCGGGCGGGGCTCGGGTGCGCCTGCGACCAACTCTGCCTGCAAGGCCATGATCTCGACGATGCCCCGTTCGGCCAGGCCGAGGAGCGTGTCGAGCTCGTTCCGGGTGAAGGCCATGCCCTCAGCCGTGCCCTGCACTTCGACGTAGCGTTCGCCGGCCATCACCACGTTCATGTCGACCTCGGCTCGTACGTCCTCGACATAGGGCAGGTCGAGCAGGGGCAGCCCGTCGACGATGCCGACCGAGATCGCAGCACAGGACTCGGTGATGGGCTGGGCGCTGATGGTGCCGGACTGCACGAGCCGGGCCAGGGCATCGTGGAGGGCGACCCACCCACCGCAGATGGCGGCCGTCCGCGTGCCACCGTCGGCCTGGATCACGTCGCAGTCGACGATCACCTGTCGCTCACCCAGCAGCCCCATGTCCACGACTGCCCGCAACGACCGGCCGATGAGCCGCTGGATCTCCTGGGTGCGACCCGAGGGCTTGCCGTCCTTCACCTCGCGACGGATGCGTTCGGCTGAGGCGCCCGGCAGCATCGAGTACTCGGCGGTCACCCAGCCCTTGCCCTTGCCTCGCATCCATCGGGGGACGTCTTCGTCGATGGATGCGGTGCACAGCACGCGGGTTCGGCCGAACGACACGAGCACGGAGCCGGCGGCGGCGTCGGTGTAGTCCCGCTCGAAGGTGATGGGGCGGAGCTCGTCGGCGGCTCGTCCGTCGTGTCGCATCAGGTTCAGACCTCGTAGGAGTGGTGGAGAACGGCGAGCCCGACCGGTCCTGCGAACGCAGCCTCGGCCTCGCCCTGGCGGGCAGCGGCGTCGCTGCCGGGTTTGAGATGGGTGAGCAGCAGCCGGCGGGCACCCAACGCCGTACCCATTGCGCCCGCTTGGCGGGCACTGAGGTGTTGGACGGTATCTTCCTCCCCCGTTGGGAGCGTCGCCTCGATCAGCGCCAGGTCGGCCCCGCTTCCATGTGCGGTCAGCGCGCTCGGGTCGAAGCGAGCGCCGGTGTCGGCGGAGTACACCAGGGTGCGACCCTCGCCGGTGACGCGGACGGCGAGGGTCTCGACCGGATGATCGCTGCGCACGAACCGGAAGGTGAGGTCACCCACCTGGGCCTCGGACCCGTCGGAGACGACCTCCCAGGAGAACGTGGGCTCGGCTCCGCTGCTGATGTGTTCGACGAGATCGCGTACGTCGCGTGTCGTGATGACCCGCAAGCCGGACCGGTTGAGGATGTACCTGAGCGCGTTGCGCACCACCGGCAGTTCGAGACAGTGATCGGGATGCACATGGGTCACGACGACCGCATCCACATCGGTGAGGGGGACGTGGCGCTGGAGGTTGGCCAGCGTTCCGGGACCAGCGTCGAGCCACACCGACGTGGAGCCGGTGCGCAACAGGTAGCCGCTGCACGCTCCGCCGGGTGCTGCGTAGCTCCCGTCGCAGCCGAGGACGGTGACGGTGAAGCTCACCTCAGGTCCACGGTGTGGGTTCGACGTCGGCCAGCTCAGGTCCGAGCAGACGGGAACCCAACCGGCGGAAGCGGTCTTCGTCACCGGAGGAGAGGAAGCGGTGCACGAGGGGCTCGGTCACCCCGGAGCGGCGCGTGACCGACGGTCGGCCATCGTCGTCCGCCATCAGGATCGACCGCAACTCGAACGCGGTCTCGTCGGCGGAGGACACCAGCACGACATCTCGGCCCATCACGTCGCTGATGGTGCGGGCCAGGTACGGGTAGTGGGTGCAACCCAGCAACAGCGTGTCGACCTTGGCGTCGAGCACGGGGGCCAGGAGTCGCTCGGCCAGCACGTGCACCTGGTCGCCGCCGGTCTCGTCGCGCTCGACGAACTCCACGAAACCGGGGCAGGCGGCGCAGGTGAGCTCCACCGGCGCCCCGGTGGCGGCCACGGCCTCCTGGTAGGCGCCGGAGGCGATCGTGCCGACCGTTCCGATCACGCCAACCCTCCCGGTGCGGGTCGCGGCCACCAACGATCGGGTTCCGGGCCCGATCACGCCGATGACCGGCACGGCGAAGTCGGCCCGCAGCGTGGTGAGCGCAGCTGCGGCGGCGGTGTTGCACGCCACGACCACGAGCTTCACCCCGATGTCTTCGACGAGGTGTCGCGTGATCTGGTGGGCGAACTCCCGTACCTCGGAGAGCCGACGCGGACCGTAGGGATACCGCCCGGTGTCACCGACGTACACGAGTCGCTCCGACGGCAACAGGTCGATGACGGCGCGAGCCACGGTGAGGCCACCGAACCCACTGTCGAACATGCCGATGGGCCGCTCGTCGTCCAAGGGTGGCACCACGAGAACAGGCTAGGACGCCGGACACCTCAGAAGTAGATGATCGACTCCGCCTTCTGCTCGGCGGCGTCGAGATCATCGGTGTACGCGCCGGTCGAGAGGTACTTCCACCCGGCGTCGCAGATGATGAACACGATGACGCCCGCTTCGATGCGTTCGGCCACCTTGACCGCGCCGGCCAATGCTGCGCCGCTGGAGATACCGGCGAAGACGCCGGCCTCGGAGACCAGGCGGCGGGTCCAGATGAGGGATTCCCGCGAGCGGACGACCCGCTTGCCGTCGAGCAGCTCGTTGCCTCCCCACTTCTCGTAGACCGGCGGGATGTAGCCGTCATCGAGGTTTCGCAGCCCTTCGACCAGCTCACCGGCCGGCGGCTCGACGGCCAGCACCTTGACGCCGGGCTTCCGCTCCTTGAGGTAGGTACCGACACCCATGAGGGTGCCGCTGGTGCCGAGGCCGGCGACGAAGTGGGTGATGTCGGGCACGTCGGCGAGGATCTCGGGCCCGGTCGTCTCGTAGTGGACCCTCGGGTTCGCCTCGTTGGCGTACTGGTAGAGAAAGGCCCAGTCGGTGTGCTCCGCGGCGAGGTCCTGGGCTCGAAGGAGCGCCCCGTTGGAGCCCTCCTCCCCCGGTGACAGGATGATCTCGGCGCCGAACACCTCGAGCAGTTGGCGACGCTCGATGGACACGTTGGACGGCAGCACGATCTTGAGCGGGTACCCCTTGAGCCGACAGATCATGGCCATGGCGATGCCGGTGTTCCCCGACGAGGATTCGACGATCGTCTTGCCCGGTGTGAGCGTGCCGTCGGCCTCGGCCTCTTCGATCATGGCTTTGGCGATGCGGTCCTTGACCGATCCGGCCGGGTTCTGGCCCTCGAGCTTGCCCAGGATCCTGACGCGGCGGTTGGGGCTCAGCTGGCTGACATCGACGATGGGGGTGTTCCCGATGAGGTCGAGTACCGATGGGTAGACGGCCACGGGCCCCCTCCGTTGAAAGCTGACTGGATCGGTAGGGATTCTACCGACCAGTCAGAACAACCGCCTCTTCGGAGATGTTCCGCCCGTCGATGACGTAGGAACGGAGCACGGGAACCTCCTGACGCAGTGACACGATCACGAAGTGCCATCCGGCCAAGAGCGGGTTGTCGGCCTTGTCGACGTCGGTCGACGAGGGATAGGCATCGGTGTGGGTGTGGGAGTGCATCACCCCGACGACATCCAGCCCGAGCGGGTCGAGGGTCGCATCGGCCCGTCGCCACCCGTCGGGTCCGATCGAGTAGGTGCGGCTCGACCGGTCGACGTTGCGGCACGGCACGAACCGCTCCACGCTGGCCCGATCGAGATGCCCCCCGAGCAGACCGCAGGCCTCGTCGGGCAGACCGTCATAGGCCAGGCCGACCATCGCCGCGTGGGCCCTGGCATCGATCCGCAGCACGGGGCGGAGGCTATCGGCGCAGATTCCCGGCGAGACCGGCGACTGTCGGAAGTACCCTCGTTTCCGCCATGAACACCAAGGACGTCGGCACCCGGGTCGTTGCGACCAACCGCCAAGCCCGGCGCGACTACGAGGTGATCGACACATGGGAGGCGGGCCTGATGCTCCAGGGCAGCGAGGTGAAGTCGCTGCGCGAGTCGAAGGTGCAGCTCGCTGACTCCTACGCCCGATTGGTGGCCAACGAGGCGTGGCTCATCGGCCTGCACGTGTCGCCCTACTCCCATGCCGCCAGCCAGGGCGGTCACGAGCCGGACCGGGATCGCAAGCTCCTGCTCCACCGGGACCAGATCGACCAGATCCGCTCCCGGCTCGACCAGGAGCACTTGAACCTCGTACCGCTCTCGCTGTACTTCAAGGACGGACGCTGCAAGCTCGAGCTCGGCCTCGGCCGGGGTCGCAAGCAGTTCGACAAGCGCCAGGCGATCGCCGAACGGGAGGCCGAACGTGAGACCCGCCGGGCCATGGTCCGTGGCCACAAGGGCACCGACGGGCTCTGACCCGGCCCGGCCCGGCCGGCGCCCGTCCAGCCGACCCGAAGCGGTTCGTCCCGAAGCGGTTCTGCGTGCAGATCTGCACCCCATGGGTGCTCTCCTGCACCCAGAACGCCGGTCGGGGTGGGGCGGCGCTACGCTTGTTCGGCTCCCTCGGAGCGCCGTTCATTGACATCACATCATGGGGCTGACCGGTTTCGACGTCGGGACCGGGAGTCGTTCGTGCGACCGGAGTTGCTCAGACTCCTAAAACGGGGCACCCAAAGAAGCGCCGATGGCGACTTCGCTCTCGCCGCCTGACCTAGTCAGGACATGAGAGACATCGCGACCAGGAATGGCACGCGGGGCCTGATCACTACAGCCCGGCAACAGAAGTAGTGGTGGACGGCGGGAGAGACCGCTGACCGCAGGCAAAGACCGCTGACATCGGGGAAAGACCCGGCGGTGCCGTGAGGCAGCCGACCCGGCGGTGCGTCGACCGTGAGACGCAGACTCGGGAACGGTCGTAGCGCGGTCGGTGACCGACTGGCGGACGAGGGTTCGATTCCCTCCAGCTCCACCAAACCAAGTTCACTGGCCTGGGCAACGAAGCCCAGGCCCGAGGTCGTTTTCGGATTGATTGCGCTGACGCCGATTCACCCCGCGGCACGCGCGTGACCTGCGAAATCGAGCCGCCAGTCGACCGAGAGGAAGGGGATCCCAGGCCGAAGCCGAAGCGATCCCACCGCCGCCTGAGTACTACAGCGGCCATTTCCAGCCCCCGGGTCCCGACTGGAGCCCGAAGCCGCCGACCGGTTGATACTGCCGCCCCGGCGCAGAGCGCTGGGTTTGACCGGAGGGGTCCCCACGAGGCCGTCTCGCTCGAGGTCCCGATCTACGTCCCAGAGTCGGCAGCATCCTTTGGTGACACCTCGTCCCCGTCGGAAGGCGCGCGTTCCGGGCGCCGTTCGGTGCGATGACGCTGTGCGCAGATCGCCGATGATGAACTCGACGAGTGGTGCGAAGCAGGCTGGTCCGGGGCCTGGCAGCGTGAGTGCGTGATCTCCATCAGGCGGGTCGGGCTCGAAGACCTACGAGAGGTCGTTGGTGCCATCGACCGCTCGGAGCACGTGGATGGCGAGTACGCGGCCGTCGAGGGTCGCCTCGTCGAGCGACCGGTCACGATGAGCGAGATCCCACCGCTCGATCCCGTCGGTGACGGCTTCTCGAGCGTCGCCGCGAAGGTGCGGTTCTGCGCCTCCGTCGTCAACGAACATGCCGGCGTCGTGCTCGGCGCCTTCAACTACGAGCGCGTCGCCGGCGTAGCCGTCGTGGCACCATCCTTTGAGCCGCCGCTCGCGTGGTTCGCGTACTTGAACGTCAACCGTGCCGATCGACGCCACGGCTTGCCTCTGCGTTATGGGATGCGGCGAGCCGGCTTGCGCGAGAGAGCGGCGCGCGGCAGCTGTACGTTTCCGCGACGCCCACAGCGCCGGCCGTCGGCTTCTACCTCTCCCGCGGGTGCCGATTGGCCGATCCCGTGCACCCCGTGCTCTTCGCACACGAACCCGACGACATCCACCTCGTCGGGGAACTCGGTTAGCCGCCCGCGCAGATCTACGGCTCCGTGCGCGCTGAGCCGCACAGAAAGGCGTGCCGGCGAACCAGAGGTGCAGACCTGGGCCGATGCGCGCCATGGGCGCTTCTGGCGCTACTCCGACGAAGCGTCCTTCAGTGTGGCGACACGCCCCTCGGTGGCGACCTTCGCAACTGGTGTGCACGAGGCCGCCGGGCAGCGGGACGACGCCGTCAGGTGCGCAGTCGCACGCAATACACCCGGCGACGTCGGTGGTCATACCGCGATGATGGCCGACGTGGAGGAGGTCGAGGTCGTCGTCGCCCATCACGAGCGCGCGACCCTGCGCGTCGGCAACGTGTTCCTGAAGATCGACGCTGATCAGACGCGCACCGACGTCGAGGTCGAGGCGATGGCGATGGCGCCGGTCCCGACTCCGGAGATCCTGTGGCGGAAGGCGCCCGTGCTCGCGCTCGCCGCCCTCCCCGGGACGGCACTCGGCCGCTTCGGCGAGCCGTCAAGCGCGTCGTCGGCGGCGTGGGCCTCGGCGGGTGCCGCGGCGCGGACGCTGCACGACGCGCCGCTGCCGCCATGGCCCGGTTGGAGCCTTGACGAGTTCGCATCGCACCTCGACGGCGAGTGCGAGTGGCTCGTCGCCAACGACGTCCTTCCCACCGACGTGGTCACGCGCAACCGTCGGGTCGCCGAGGCTGCGCTCCGGCCGTGGACACCGGTGTTCACGCACGGCGACCTGCAGGTCGCCCACGTCTTCGTCGACGGTGACGAGGTCACCGGCGTCGTCGACTGGTCCGACGCGTGCCAGGGCGACGCGCTGTTCGATCTCGCCATCCTCACGCTCGGACACGACGAGCACCTCGCCGACGTCGTCGCCGGTTACGGCACCGATGTCGACCTCGAAGTGATCCGCGCGTGGTGGTCGTTGCGCAGCCTGCTGGCGGTCCGCTGGCTGGTCGAGCACGGCTTCGACCCGTCACCCGAGGTCGCCGTGCTGAGATCCCGGCCGTGAGGCTGCACGGGGCCGGCGGCTACGAGTGCCCGTTCTGCCGCTTGGACAACCGCTACTGCTAGCCCACAGCCCGACCTACGACGCTGTCCCACGTTTTTCGAGGCACCCCGAACGCGCGCTCGCGACTTGGTTCCCCGACAGCACGTGCCCCCGGAAGGCCACGCTCGAGCACCGCCAGACTGGCCGAGGTAACGCCGCCGGTCGGACGCGAGCCACGGTCGAGATCGGCAAGACCGTCCCGCCTGGCAACGTGATGGCGAATGTCGGACACTGGCACGTGGACAACGGTGGACCGACGGTCAACGCTGTCACCCTCGACGATCACCGCGGCCTCGGCAACGCCGGCGTGTACTCGGACAACCGGGCCGAAGTCGTCGAACGTGGCCAGGCATCGTGATGATGCATCACCCAAAGACATCGCACACCGGATCGGACGATCCCCACTCCCGACTCAACGAACTCCGCACGACGACCATTCGGCGCGCTGCGAGTCTCGTGAGCAGCTTCGATGGCATCGTGGAGGCCACGAGCGATGTCGCCACCGATGACGAACACGATCCGGAAGGCCACACGATCGCCTGGGAGCGCCAGCAGATCGCAGCACTCCTCGACGAAGCGAGAATCACGCTCACCGACATCGACGCCGCCGAGCAACGCCTCGACGACGGGCTGTACGGAACCTGCACGACGTGCGGTATCGAGATCGCAGGCGAGCGCCTGGTCGCACTGCCGGCCACGCCGACCTGCGTCAACTGTGCCGGGTGAACTCGGGCGGCGCCGAGCCTGCGCAGCGGACGAGATCATCGATGGCCCGACCCATTCCGACCAACGAACCAACTGGCCGCAGATCGATCCTCTCCATCGCCGTCCGTCCGCCGAAAAGACGCTCATTCCTGAGCAGCTCGCCACTCGGAAGGACCTGGTGCTCGTATCGCCTGCCCGCCGCGCTGTCGATGCCCACTCCCGACGGCACTCCTGCGCACACCCAGGTATCCCAGAACGCGCGCTCAGACCGTCGACGGGTCCGCCACCAACCGCCGGCTTCGGAACGAACGTCGAGGCACGGAGGACTCCCGATCGTGCCCAGGAACGGCCCGGGATACGCGCCAATAGCGGCGGGCTTGGCGTCGTGGCCCGCGATGTTCGGTGCGCGCGATATCTGGCGCGCCCCCGACAGGCACTTCGGGATACATGACGTTCAGGATTAGCGGCCGGTGCGACCGTCGATCAGCTCGCGAAGGATGTCGGCGTGCCCGGCGTGTCGGGCTGTCTCCTCGAGCAGGTGGGTGATGATCCAACGAAGGTTGACCTCATCGCCACCGGAGGCGGCGCGGCATCGATCATCGAGGCTCGCGGCTGACACCGTTGTGTCGACGCGTGCCCAGGTTGCCTGGTACTCCTCGATCGCCGCAGCAAGGGTGTCGTCAGGTCCGACGGCGTCGTCTCGTACGTGGTCGACCTCTCCGGCGAAGCTCCACAGCACCCAACGCGTCTCCGCCCCGGCTGCGTGCTTGATCAGCCAGAGCAGCGTCGTGTCGCTGCCCACGCATCGACGTCTCGCTGCCGCGTCATCGACTCCAGTGACCTTCCGCACCAACGATTCTCGGTGGTACTGGAGCAGCGCACGCAGGGTTGTCCGCTCGTCTCCCGCGAACCGAGGGGGCTTCTGATCAGACACCTCGGCATCGTACGGCCGGTCGCCGTAGGGCCCGGCTCGGGAGGGCGCCCGATGCGCCATCAGTGCGCCCAGAGTCAGGACGCCATGCGACATTCAGCTGTGGCGATGGAAGCGTCCAGCGAATCGGTACGCGGTGGGGTGGCGGCCGGTCCTATGTTCAGCGCCGTGATCGCGCCAGACACCAAGGATTGGACCTGGGTCCTCGACCGGCGATGTCCGGACTGCGGCTTCGATGCCAGCACCTGTGTCGCCTCCGCGGTTCCCGACCTGATCCGGGGCAATGCCCTCTCATGGCGACGGCTGCAGTGTGAGGGCGCGATCCGACCCGGCCGACCGGATCATGAGACCTGGTCGGCGCTGGAGTACGCGTGCCATGTGCGGGACGTCTACCGCCGCTACGAGGGTCGCGTCGCACTCATGCTCACCGAGCATGACCCGCTCTTCCCGAACTGGGATCAGGATGCCTCCGCGGTCGAGGAGCGTTACGAGGAGCAGGATCCCGCTCAGGTCGTCGACGAACTCGAGGCCGTTGCGACGGACCTCGCAGGACAGATGGAGCGAGTCTCGAGCTCCGAGTGGAGCCGACCGGGCCGGCGAGGCGATGGCGCTTCGTTCACGGTCGACACCATCGCTCGGTACATGATCCACGACCCGATCCATCACGTCTGGGACGTGTCGAGGCAGGTTCGTCCGTAGTTCACTGAGTCCTCCGAAAGCGCCGATAGGTGCGTTCAGCCGCTTCGGGCCGGCCGACCTCGGGTGAGCGCTAGAACGCGCTCGCGACGGGCCGATCGAACTCATGCGGGCGCATGGGCGGGTCTGAGGTAGCACGCTCCTGTGGTGAGCGTCCGGAAATACGAGCTGCGGGACGCCCACCGTGTCTGGGCGCTGAGCACGGTACCGAACATCGGACGGACGGCAGAACCAACGGCGCCACTGGATCTACCGCTGCCCGAAGGTCCTCCGCCGGCGTTCCCTAACCTGGCGGACATCGAGATCGCCTTCCACGCCGCGGGCGGCGACTTCCTGGTCGTCGAGCGTGAGGGCCACCTGGTCGCAATGGGCGGGATCCGACCGAACACCTCGCAGAAGGCGGAGGTCTTCCATGTCCGGGTCCACCGTGCGACCCGTCGGCAAGGCATGGGCCGCCAGCTCATGAGCGCGCTCGAACGTCGAGCCGCCGCCAGCTACCGGAGGCGGTACGTGGACACGTGGTCCGAGGAGTCGGCCGTGAAGGGTTCTTCGGACCAGCCCCCATGTCGGCTCTCAAAGCTGAACCCAACGATTCGGGCCATCAGATCGAGCTCGGCTGGCCAGATGTAGCGGTGAGGACTTCGGAAGATGCGTGCTTCCGTGCCAGCTTCCCGGTCGAAGGTGACGTGGTGTGACACGACTTGTTGAGCGACCGGATCGAACACGTCGGCGCCGAGATAGCCGGGGCGAGCGGCGAACACCGATCCGGTCCGTCCGGGCGGCAAGGCCTGTAGGTCGGGGACCCACAGCTCGATCACGAAGCTTCCACCCGGTTCGAGATGGGCCGCCGCGTTTGCGAACACGGCGATCTGGCGTTCCTGAGTGAGCACGTTGCTGATGCCGTTGAACACGAGGTAGACGAGGCTGAAGGTCCCGTCCACCCGGGCCGTGGTCATGTCGCCCAACACCACGGGGATGCGCTCCTCGTCGGCCTTGGTGCGCAGTTGGTCGATCATCGGCTGGCACAGCTCGATCCCGGCAACGGCGACGCCCGCTTCGGCAAGTGGGATTGCCACTCGACCGGTTCCGATGGCCATCTCGAGCGCCCGGCCGCCGCCGGCGAGCGCGCGCAGCCGTTCGACAGTCCGGCCGAGCACATCCGGCGCAAACATCCCAACGCCGGGTGTGTCATAGCGGTGCGCTGCTTCCTCATCCCAGATGTCGGCATGTTCCACGCCATTGAGAGTCGCACGCACGGCTGCCTGTGAGCCGCGCATTTTCCGGCGGTTCAATCGATGCCGGTTGCTGCGACGCCGGGCCTTCGTCGCGTTGCCAAGCCCGCCTCCCGCGCCACGAACCGCTGGATGGAGACACACGAGACGCGCCGTTATACGCGCCTTCGAGAGTTCTGCCACTCGCGATCGTGAGCGCGCGTCAGGTGCGGGCCACGAACTCGTTGATGAGCGCAGCAACCTGAGTCGGGCGCCGCGAGAACATGAAGTGGGCAGTGGAGCACTCGATGGCGCAGCTCGACACCACACGCCTCCGGGCGTCAAGGGCGGTGGTTGACGAGCCGAGTTACAACCCAGCGGTGCTTGCCAATCATCCGGACCCGTTTGAAACCCAGTTGCTCGTAGGTCGATAGCGCTCCGTTGAAGAGGAACCCTGCAGGCACCGAACCGGCAGGCTCGGGGTATCCCTCGACGACACCGCCGCCACTTCTGGCGATCAGATCGAGCGCACCCTGGAGAGTGGCAGCGGCGACGCCGTCGCGTCGATGCCCCCTGGCGACGAAGCAGCATGCGATCCGCCAGTCTGGCCGCGAGGTGACTGTTTTCTCGTAGGCGGCGCGGCTCTTGATTCTCGGCAGCTCCTCGAACCGGCCGTACTGGCACCAGCCGACGCACACGTCGCCGTCGAACACGAGCGCACCATGCGCGGTGCCCCCGGCCACCCGCGCCCGCTTCCGCTCCCGGTTCAGAGCCCTGTCGTGCTTCTCCGCGCCCTCCTCGTGAAAGGCCATGCACCAACATCCACTCGGGAACCCGTCGCAGCCTTCCACCAGGGCGACAAACGCCGGCCACGTCGAGTCATCGAGGGCTCTGATCGACCTCGGACCTGGCACGCCTACACGGTAGGCCGGGACTGTGCTCACAGCGCCTGCGTTGCGGCGCCTCCATCAACCGAGGCGATCAAGATCCCGTGTCGTGTAGCGGAGGTGCTGGAAGTGCTCCTCGAAGACGATGCCGATGCAGTTCTGCACGGCGCTGGCGCCGTTCTCGAGAACCGCTACGTCGACGGTCAATGCTGCGGGCTCGAGGTCGTCGAGGTGGTCGCGGAGCTGCCCCGACCGGTCCCGCCATGCGGCGACGGCTTCCTCGAAGGTCGGACCAGCGGCGGCATCGACCCCTGGCCAGCCGAAGTTGGCTGACCCGGAATTCGGGAGGCCGATCGGGTGGAAGGCGCCACCCAGGATCGGCACGGTGAACCACTTGTCGGTCGCGAAGACAAGGTGGCGGATGGTCTCGACGAACGACCACTCCCCGTCGACCGATGCGAGGCGCTGTTCCTCGGAGAGAGTCCGCGCTCGCTCGATCGCGCTGGCCCAGGCCGCAAGGAACTCTTGCCATCCCCGGCGCATGCTGTCGAGGTCGGTCGGCCGAAGCTGCGAACGAAGTGCGAACCACTCGTCGCGCTCGTTGACGTAGGCGGTCACATCCACCCCGTTGATGACGAGACGATCGAGCTCCGCATCGATGATGACGTCGGCGAGTCGGGCGTGGGAGACCCTCGCCCCCATGAAGTCGACATCCCGGAAGGTCGCACGCTGCAGGTCCACGCCCCAGAACACGGCGTCGCTCAGATCCTGAAACTCGAATTGCTCAGCCATCCGCCCAGCATCGCATCGCGTGCCAGCGGACACCCGTCGAGCGTCCCAGAACGCCGGGCCTTGCGGGCACGGAAGAAGCGTCGATCTCCTGCGCTCCTACCCGCTTCAGATCAGGCGATCGGCGCGGGCGATATCTGGTGGCCCCCCGACCGGCCCTTCGGGGCGACCTGCCAACATCGTTGCCCCGGCATATCGGGATACCCCCGAGCGGACGATCCCATTGCGTCGCGCGCGCCTTCGCAACCCGACAGCCGATGTCGCCCTCGATGAGCCCGCGCCTCGTGGCCGGCGGTCTGGGCGAAGTGTGCGACTGGCCTCGGAGCTACGCCTGCGCCATGACTTCGAACACCTCAGCCGAGATGAAGGAAGTAGGAGCGTCGGGCGAAGAGCCCTGCCTCGCTCGGTCCGCTGCCTCGGTAGCGGTGTGCTCGTCCTCGAACAGGATGAGGCTGCGAGTGCGCGAACCATCCAATGGCCGCATCCACGTGCTGCTGACGAAACCAGCGCCCTGCTTGATCGTCGGGGACCGCTACTCCGTGGAGAAACCCGATGTCCCCGATGGCCGGCTCTGGGGCGGAGGAAGCGCCGATCGGCTCGCCTCGAGCGCTGCACCGGCGCGCGTTATCTCTGCAGCGCGGCAGGTGCGCCCAACATCAAGCCCGACTGACTCACGGTGCCGTGGCCCAACTTGACCACGCCACGCCGTCGTCGTGCTGAGTGTTGAGGTCGGCTACGTGTCGAGTTCGTCGCGGGCGAGATGCGGCTGCGTCGACAGTGAACCGGCGGACGTATGGTGTTGTCGTGCGTGGTGCGGTCCCGTCGGTGCCTGAAGGAGCTCAGGTCAACCAGGAGGAGTGGGATCGCTTCTTCGAGCAGTTCGGCCACGCCCGTTTGCGTCGCCTCGTCAAGATCGTGTCACGGCTTCCGTCGGCGCCGCGCTGTGAGGCCTGCGGGAGCCCATTTCACGGTGTGGGTGGGGCGATGATGCGAGTCGTGGGCAAGGGCCCGTCGCGCAAGAACCCCCGTTGGTGCCGCATGTGTTTCGAGATGGCACCCGAGGGTGGATCCACGCTGACCATCGGCGTGCTGTTTGCCGACATCCGCAACTCCACCGCCGCAGCCGAGCACGCGTCGCCGAAGCAGATGGCCGAGACGATGAACCGCTTCTACAGCGACGTCACCAAAGTCATCGTTCGCCACGGCATTGTCGACAAGCTCATCGGCGACGAGGTGATGGGCCTCTACTTCCCGCCACTCACAGCCGGCGGACGCTATGTGGATGCGATGGTGAGCGACGCAGGTGATCTCCTGCGCGCCGTTGGCTACGGCACGGACGACGGTCCCCGGCTCGAGGTGGGCGTCGGCCTTGATGTCGGACCGGCGTTCGTCGGTGTGGTCGGTGAAGGCGAAGTCCGCGACTTCACCGCACTGGGCGACGTCGTCAACACCGCGGCGCGTCTACAAGCGGCCGCGCTCGGCGGCCAGATCGTCATGTCAGAAGAGGTGGCGACGATCGCAGGCGTTGACGAAGGCGAGGCCGTCAGCCTCGACCTGAAGGGCAAAGCCGAACTCGTCGCGGCCCGGGTCGTGTCGATCGCGCCGAAGACCACGCCGACGTAGACGCCTCGGTGGGCGTCTCTCGCTCCGCTGCCTACCCGTTCAGCTGACAGCGGTTCGGGAGTGGTGATCTGACAGCCCCGATTGCGACGGTGCGTCATGACGATCGCCGGGACACGCCGCCAGCAGCTGGCGCAAGAGCATGGGTGATCGCCGTCGCCGACGAGATCGCCGCAGAGTGATGACGTGGCGATACGCCATGAGGTTCGGGTCGACGAGCGCTGCCAGCGACGTCTGGAGCGGCTGATCGAGGCGGCATCGAGCTCACCGGTCGCCAGCGGGGGGTGTTACGCCTCAGCCGTGTGATCCCACGAGGGTCGCACTACGTTCGGTCGCAATGGCGATCGACCACGATCCGCTCGACTGGGAGCGGTTCGACCGTGACGGGTACGTCCGGCTGGGGCGCCTGGTCGACGAAGCCGACCTGCGGGCCATGCAGCAGCGCATCGACGCCATCATGTTGGGGGAGGCCGACGTCGACTACGACCGCCTGCTCATGCAACTCGACACGACGAGCGGCGACTACGCCGACCTCGGCGCCCAGACCTACGGCTTCAAGGGCCCGTCGCACCGCTACCGCAAGGTCGAAGGCCTCGAGACCGATCCGGTCTTCCGGAGTTGGGTGCAGCATCCGATGGCCGGAGCGATCTGCGGGCGCATGCACGGCGATGGTGTACCGATCGCCATCTTCCGTGCGATGTTCATGAACAAGCCGGCCTCGGCCGGGACCGTGCTGCCGTGGCACCAGGACCGCTGGATGCAGCTCGACCGGGATCCCCTCGTCACGGTGTACACCGCGCTGGACGAGGCGAACGCGGCCAATGGGTGCATGTACGTCATCGCCGGAAGCCACCACACGGTGGTGAACCCGTCGCATCCATCGGCGTACCTGGACGAGGCCCACTACGGCCGACACTGCCCACCTGGGAGCGAGGTCGCTCTCGAGCTGGTGCCCGGCGAGGTGCTCCTGCTCCACAACTGGCTCATCCACCGGTCCGGCGTGAACCGAAGCGATGCGCCTCGGCGGGCCTTCAGCGTGTGCTACATGGACGGACGGACCGTCGATGCCTGGGGCGCCCGCTACCCCATCGTCTTCGACGCCGACGGCCGGCCCACCGACCTCGACGAACGCACCCCGCTCGCCGCCGGCTGACCCTGTCGTCGCGGGGTGGCGCAACGTCCGCAACCCTGACGACAGCCGTCGTCGAAGCCGGAGCCGACTGACCAGCACGAGAATGCTGCCAACACCACAGACCGCGAAGCGACGCCCGAAACGAATCGGCTACGTCTCAGGGTCGAAGAACGGCAGCGTCAAGGTGCCGTCGACGCTGAGCGCAAAGTCGGCGTTGTATGCGATCTCCCAGAGGTGGCCATCGGGATCCGCAAAGCATCCGGCGTACCCGCCGTAGAAGGTGACGCCCGGCGCCTTCGTCACCCTCGCACCGGCGAGCTCGGCGCTCCCCACGACCTCGTCGACGTCCTCGCGAGACCGAACGTTGTGGGCGAGCGTGATGCCGCCGAAACCGGTCTCGTCGTCGTCGTCGATGCCGGCATCGGCTGCGAGCTTGCCGCGATCCCAGAGCACCACGGCCTGCCCACCGGCTTGGAAGAAGACCGTTCCCTCGACCTCGTGGCCGAGCCAGCCAAGCTGCTCGTAGAAGGTCCGGGATCGGGAGAGGTCGGCGACGCCCAGGGTGACGAGACTGATCCGCTGCTCCACCGAGGACGAACATAGTGGGAGGCGGCGATCCGGGCTGGGTGTCGGCTGTCGGCTCCGCTGTCACCACCGATCGAGGGCCGACACCGGCCAGTGGGACTGCCGTGCCGGCGAGGATCACCAACACGCCTGTGACCGTCACGGAGATCGACCACAGTGAGGCCATGCCCGAATCGCTCCTCCGCAAGGTCGACGCCGTCACCTTCCACGTACCCGACCTCGACGCGGGGATCTCGTTCTACGTCGATCGCCTCGGGCACAGGCTCCGCTGGCGCAACGACGACACCGGACAGGCGGCCTTGGCCCTGCCCGAGAGCGACACGGAGCTCGTGCTCACCACCCGGCACGGCTACGAGCCGAACTGGTTGGTCGGTTCCGTTGACGATGCTGCCGAGACGATCGCGACGGCCGGAGGACGGGTGCTCTCACCGCCATTCGACATTCCGGTCGGTCGCATCGCGGTCGTCGCCGACCCGTTCGACAACGTGCTGGTCCTCGTCGACCTCTCGAAGGGTCGGTACGTGACCGACGACCAGGGCAGGGTCACTGCCGTCCTCGAGGACGCGGAGCCCACTGCGTCGGCAACGAGCTCGACGGCGCCGACTACGAGTCCGACATCGTCGATCGCGTCAGCGCCAGAGGCGCGCTGAGGAGCCGAGCCGACACGAGTGGCGACCCCTGGGTCTGGCCACGAGTTGCGGCGAGCCGCACCTCCTGTGGGGACAACGGCTGTACCTGTTCTCGCAGGCCCTGATCCCTCAAGTCGCTCCACGGCTACTCAGACCTATGGTTCTGGACGTTTTGCGGCGCGATGTCGTTGGCCTCGGAGGAGAAGGTGATGGAGCGCCCGTCGGGCGTGAGGTCGGGGATGGAGGTGGGTCCATCGGCGTCGCCGCCGGCGGTGTCCACGCTGGCCGGGATGGTGGTCCCGTGCCCCTCCTGCCGACGAACCCAACAGGCATGTCACCAAACCCGCGAAGGTGTGCGGTGGCTCCAGCGGGCGGCAGCTCCGGCCCGGGACTACGGTCCGCGTCATGTCCGAAGACGTGCTCACCGGTGTGCTCGACACCGCCCGGGGGGACCTCGAGGCCGCGGTCGCACTCCGGCGACGCATCCATCAACGTCCGGAGCTCGGCTTGGACCTTCCGGAGACGCAGGCGACCGTGCTCGAGGCCCTCGAAGGGTTGCCGGTCGAGGTCATTACCGGCACCACCACGACGTCGGTGATCGCCGTGCTGCAGGGTGAGGCGGAGGGCGCCGACGCCGGGCCGACCGTGCTGCTGCGGGGTGACATGGACGCCCTGCCGATGCCCGAGGACACCGGCCTCGACTTCGCCAGCAACGTCGAAGGGGCCATGCACGCCTGCGGCCACGATGCCCACGTGGCCATGGTGGTCGGCGCCGTCCGGCTTCTCGCCGAGCGGCGAGGGGATCTCGGTGGACGGGTGGCGTTCATGTTCCAGCCCGGTGAGGAGGGCCATCACGGCGCCCGGTTCATGCTTGACGACGGGCTGCTGGAGCACGTGACCGCCGGCCGCGAGCCGGTCTCCATGGCGTTTGCCATCCATCAGACGCCGACGCTCGCCTCGGGCGTCGTGGCCAGTCGGCCGAAGGCGTTCCTGGCCTCCTCCGACACGCTCGTGGTCACCGTCCGAGGCCGGGGGGGGCACGCCTCCATGCCCCACCACGCCCTCGACCCGATCCCCATCGCCTGCGAGATCGTGACCGCCCTGCAGACGATGGTGACCCGCCGGGTCGACGCCTTCGACCCTGCGGTCGTGACCATCGCCCGCATCCAGGCGGGCACCACCTCGAACGTCATCCCAGAGACCGCCGAGCTGCTCGGCACGATCCGGACGGTGTCGGAACGCGCCCGAAGCGCCGTGCTGGAAGACATCCGACGGCTGGCCGAGGGCATCGCCACCGCCCACGGCGCCGTCGCCGACGTGGCCGTCGAGCACGGGTACCCGGTCACGGTCAACGATCCCGACGCCGCCACGTTCGTGCTCGGTACCGCCGCCGACCTGCTCGGGAAGAAGGCGTCGCGCCTCATGCCGACGCCGTTCATGGGCGCCGAAGACTGGTCCTACGTGCTCCAGCGGGTTCCCGGTTGCATGGCTTTCCTGGGGACCGCTCCTGCCGGTACGGCGACGGCGGCGCCGAACCACTCGAACCGCATGGTGCTCGACGAGTCCGCCATGGCAGTCGGCGTCGCCACCTACGCCGCCGTCGCCCTCCGCTGGCTCGATCGGTCCCGACCCGGTTCCAGCGACGGCTCAGCAGCGGGCCCTCCACCACCACCACCACCACCACCAGGTTGATCGAGCCGGTGCCACCGGCCGCTGGGTCGTCGCACGCCCGATGGTGCTCGGAGCGCCGGGCGACCGACCTCGCCTCACCACACGGCGTCCAGGAGGTCGGCGAACACAGAGTCGGCGTCGCACGTGAAGCCCTTCCGGCAGAACCAGTCACACATGCGGACGACGTCACGGTGCATCAGCTCGAAACCCTGGGGGTTGAGCACGAGGTCGGTGGATTGGGGGAGGTCGATGATGGAGATGCGACCGTCCCACCACAGCACGTTGAAGGGCGAGAGGTCGGCGTGCACGATGGATGCGCCCGCGAAGATCCGCAGGTTCTCGACCAGCTGGTGGAAGGCGGCGGCGAGCTCGTCGGCCGACAGGCGGGCCGACACGAGCCTCGGTGCCGCTTGGTGTGCGTCACCGATGAGCTCCATCAGCATCCCGTCGTCGAACAGCTGCACGGGATAGGGAACCGCCGCACCGGCGTCCCACAGGGTGCGCATGGTGTCGAGCTCGTGATCGACCCACCGGTCACCGAGGAGCTTCTTGCCGTGGTTCGTCATCCGGGCCACGGCACGCGCATCACGCGTTCGACGGAATCGACGGCCTTCGTGGTACACGGAGTCGTTCACGAACGACCGTGCCTTGGTGAAGCCGCGAGCCTCGAGCTCGCCCTTCACCACAGCGGTGGGCCGGTAGCGCTTGTGGGCGAGGAGGCAGGATCGGCCGTCGTCGAGCGAGCGCCACTCGACGACGAACACCTCCGCCTCCTTGCCCGACTTGAGCGAACCGATGACGTCGTGCTCGATCGCACCGCACGGAAGCCAGGCCGGTGCCGGGCGCGTGCCGGGATCGGGAGAGAAGTAGGTCAACGCCGGATCTCCTGAAGCGAGGTGCAGGGACAGGTGTCCGACCGGCTCGCACAGGCGCCGCCATCAGGAAGGGATCAGGCAGCGGGGAACCGGACGGGTGCGCATGCGGCAAAGACGGTCACGGGCACCTCCTGCGGTTCGTGGCCCGGCATGCGCCGGATCCGGCACAAGTTTGGACCGAACCGGGCCCCAGCCGTCAAGCGCGTTTGCGGCGCGACCCGGGGGGTCGGGCTGGCACCCGATGCGACGCCTGCTCCCTCTGCGCCGCTTCGACGCAGCCGAGCCACAGCTCGGCAAAGGCCTCACCGTCGACATCGGTCACCACCCGCGTGCGTCGACCGCCGGGGTGTGCCTCGAAGCGCAGCAGCCCCTCCTCCACTACCGCTCGGAGGCGCATCTCCTCGATCGCTGCTCCCGTCCAGCCCAGAGCGACCGCACAGGCCACCGGGTCGTACTGGAAGTTGAGCAGATCGTCGGGCAGGGACTCGTGGGACCGCCCGACCGCGTGCATCTGGTGGGCGTCGCCGTGCGCGCTGGCCTGGGCTGCGAGCAACCGCCCGAGCGGCCCGGAAGCGACGAGGCGCGGCAGGTGGGCGGCACGGAGATGCGCCTTGAGCGTGGCCGCAAGCGTGACCAGTGTGAGGTCCGCTCCCTTCGCCACCGTCTCCGCGGCGCGTATGTCGCACTGGACGTTCCAGTCCATCTCCGGCCCCCATGCCGGCAGACCGGCATCCGGTGGGCGCACGCAACCGCCCATGACCACGATGGATACTTCATCGAGGCGACCTGGCCGATCCTCTTCGAGCTCGGCCAGGTTGGTGTACGGGCCGATGGCGACGACCGTCGCCCCGTGCTCGATGCTGCGCTCCAGCAGGTCGACAACCGCCCCGGGCGGTGACGGGCGGGGTGCGACAGGGCTCGGCCAGTACCGGCCGTGGTCGGGCAGGGCGCCCATCGGTCGCAGTGTCGTGGAGGACCGATCGGCGCCGGCCGCGACAGGGATGTCGGTCCGGCCGACCAGGTCGAGGAAGGAGGCGACGTACCCGGCCCGGAAGCCCCCCGGGTCGGCCGTGGTGGTGATGCCGACGATCTCGACATCAGGCCATCCGAGGACCATGGCCAACGCACAGGCATCATCGGTGTCGCCGGCGAAGTCCGTGTCGAGGTGAAGCCTCACGACGAGCCCCGGATGACCGCCAGCCGACCGGTTTCCCATCGCCTACCTACTGGTCGGTAGGCTTGAACGATGTCTTCCAGGGAACGGCGGCGATCGTGAAGCTCCACGCCATAGAACGGGCGCCGGAGGAACGGATGAACTGGGCGAGCTCGATCCCCTTCTTCGCGCTCCACCTCCTCTGCTTCGCCGCGCTCTGGACCGGGATCACCGCGCAGGCGGCGGTCATGTGCGCCGGGCTGTACGTGGTGCGCATGTGGTTCATCACCGCCGGCTACCACCGGTACTTCGCCCACCGCAGCTACCGGACCAATCGGGCGATGCAGTTCCTGCTGGCCTTCGGCGGCGGGACCGCGGCCCAGAAGGGTGTGCTGTGGTGGGCGTCGCACCACCGCGACCATCACCGCTACAGCGATACCGACCGTGACCTGCACAGCCCGCTCAAAGGGTTCTGGTGGAGCCACGTGGGTTGGATCCTGTGCGACAAGAACAACGGATGGGATCCGAGCTCGATCAAGGACTTCGCCAAGTACCCGGAGCTCCGGTTCCTGACCAAGCACGATTGGATCCCACCCTGGGCCCTCGCCGTGACCTGCTTCCTGGTCGCCGGGTGGTCGGGTCTCGTCGTCGGGTTCCTCTGGTCCACCGTCCTGTTGTGGCACGGCACCTTCACCGTGAACTCCCTCGCCCACGTCATGGGCCGCCGTCGATACGCCACCGCGGACACGAGTCGAAACTCGGCGCTCATCGCGTTCTGGACCGGTGGAGAGGGTTGGCACAACAACCACCACCACTTCCAGGCGTCGGCCCGCAACGGTTTCTTCTGGTGGGAGTACGACCCCACCTTCTACGGCCTCAAGCTGCTGAGCTGGTTCGGCGTGGTCAAGGATCTCAGGACGCCGCCGGCCCGTGTGCTGGCAGCCAGCCGGATCCGCGACGGCCAGTTCGACATGGGCATGTTCCGGGCCCACTGGGCCAAGGCCAGCGCTGCCCTCAGCGCAGCCGACGTCACCAGGCTGAAGGCGGATGACGCCCACGAGTGCGAGCCGCTCGAGGAACGCATCCACGCCAGCCGCGCTTCCTTGGAGGCATACGTGGCCTCGTCGATGCGATCGGCCGAGGAGCTGGCCTCGCTCTCCCGTCGACGCCAGCGAGAGGTCACTCTCGTCGAGTAGTGGCGCCCGCCGCACCCCGCCGCCTTGATCAGTCGAGGCCGGCGACCAGCTTGTCGAGCGCCTCTTCCTCGGTGACGTTGAGGGCGAAGCTCAGCTCGGACACCAGGATGCTCCGGGCCCGGTCGAGCATCGACTTCTCGGCGGTCGAGAGGCCCTTGCCCTTCTCCCGCAGCGCAAGGTTCCGCACGACCTCGGCCACCTGATAGACGTCGCCCGACTTCATCTTCTCCTGGTGGTTCTTGAAGCGCCGGCTCCAGTTCGCCGGCTCGCGCACATCGCGCTTGCCGATGAGGCGGAACAGGTCCTCGACGTCGGCCTCGCTGATCGGAGGGCGCATGCCCACATCTTCGACCTTGTCGACCGGAACCCGCAGGGTCAGGTCGCCGTGGACCATCTGCAGCACGAGGTACTCCCGCTTCTCGCCGAAGGCCTCGATCTTCTCCTTCTTCTTGACGATCGCCGCACCGTGGTGCGGGTACACGACCCGGTCACCGACCTTGAAAATCAAACGACTGCTCCCTCACAAGCGACGCGCCGCCTTCATCAGGCGAAGGGCGGCTTCCCATTGTGCCAGGTCGACCTCCTCCCGCCACAAGCGCGGCTCGGTCGAACCCCGACCCGTGAGCTCAGGGCTCGACCTCGAACACGACCAGGTGACGACCGTCGGTCAGAGGCTCCCACGTCGCCATCACGGCCTGGCCGACCGCCACCTCGTCGGGCGCGACACCGATGAAGGTGCTCATCATCCGCACGTCTTCGGCCAAGTCGACCAACCCGACCGCGTACGGTCCTCGGCCGGCCATCGAGGGGTTCGCCGGCGCGGGCATCACGCTGACCGCGTGCACCAGCCCCCGCCCGCTTGCCTCGCGCCAGTCGAGATCGGGGGCCAGGCAGCTGGGGCAGAACTCGCGCGGGAACCAGTGGGGTGCTTCGCACGCGGCACACCACGGCAGCACCAGTCGCCGCTCGCGTGTCGCGGCCCAGAACGGTGCGCCGGCGACCGACTCCCCCGGCTCGAACCGGGTGGCCGCAACCGGCCCGGCTCCCTCGGGCTCGGTGGCGCTCACAGGGTCGCCTCGGTGCCCATCACGATGGTCGACAGAGCGGACAGGACGCCGCCACTGCCGTGTGCGAGTGCAACCTCGGCCCCCGCGACCTGGCGCCGACCGCACTCGCCCCGGAGCTGGCGGACGGCCTCCACCAGCAGGAACATGCCGAACTGCCCGGGGTGGGTGTACGCCAGTCCGCCCCCCGACGTGTTGGTGGCGAGGCTGCCGCCCGGCCCGAGCGCACCATCGGCCACGAAGGCGCCGCCCTCGCCCTTGGCGCAGAACCCGAGATCCTCGAGGGCGAGCAGGACCGTGATCGTGAACGAGTCGTAGAGCTGGGCGACATCGACATCCGACGGCGACAGGCCGGCCAACGCGAACGCCTTCGCGCCCGAGTGCACTCCCCCGGTGACGCACAGGTCAGGCATCTGGCTGATCATGGCGTGGGTGTGGCAGGTGCCGGCCCCCAACACGTACGCCGCAGGCCGGGCCAGGTCGCGAGCACGGTCGGCACTGGTGAGCACGACCGCGCCGGCTCCATCGGTGACCAGGCAGCAGTCCAGCTTGTGCAGCGGTGACGCCTCGACGGGCGAGGCGAGGACGTCGTCGACGGTGATCGGCTCCTGCAGCCGGGCACTGGGGTTCATGGTGGCCCACTCCCGGGTGCTGACCGCGATCTGCGCGAGCTGCTCCGACGTCGTGCCGTAGGTGGCCATGTGGCGGCTGGCGGCCAAGGCGTACGCCCCCATCGGCATGCGCAGCCCGTAGGGCAGCTCCCACTCGGTGGCCGGAGTGACACCCATGCCCTGACGGCTCCGCCACCCGCCTGCCCCGCGCTTGTGATCCGACCGGGGGGTGGCGGCGTACACGGAGACGGCCACGTCGCAGAGCCCGAGGGCGATGGCGGCGGCGGCGTGCTCGACGTGGATCTCGAAGCTCGACCCGCCGGTCTGGGTGGAGTCGGTCCAGCGGGGCTGGATGCCCAGGTACTCGGCCAGTTCCAGCGACGCAGCCCAGCCGGTGGCGTTGTTGCAGAAGACGCCGTCCACATCGCCGATGGTGAGGCCGGCGTCGGCAAGGGCATCGGCGATCATGGCCGCCTCCAGCGCGCGCACCGTGCCGTCGATCATCCCGGTCGGGCTGGCGGCGTCGGCCACCCCGACGATGGCTGCTCGTCCCCGGAACTGGCTTGCGCCGCTCATGGGCCTGCGTTCTAGCAGCCAGCCGGCACGGCGGTGGACAGCGCGACGATCGCGTCCAGGCGAGCCGGATGAGCACCGCTCCTGTGATCGCAGTCACAGTGCAGCTAGTTGCGCGGATACGAAGGAGCCGAGCCGACAGGCGCGGCGACCTGACGAGCACGGCGCTGGTTGCGGCGCAGGCGCAGGGCTTGCAACGACGGCGGCCCTACCTGTTCGCGCACGTCCTAATGTCGGGCGATGGATGTCGACCGTCCGTCCGAACTGGCCACCGCCAAGCTCGATCCGTTCGCCCCCGGGTTCTTCGCCGATCCCTACCTGCAGTACCAGAACATCCGCGAGAACGACCCGGTGCACCGCACCGAGTTCGGACCGTGGCTGCTCACCCGCTGGGACGACGTGCACCGGCTCCTGCGCAACCCCTCCACCAGCGTGGACGAGGCGAGGTCGATCGGCCCCGATCGGCGTCTGGAGATCGCCGCCCTCTCGCCCGAACGGGCCGAGCGGGGCGACAGGGCGATCCTCAACATCGACCCCCCCGACCACGACCGCCTCCGGCGACTGGTGTCGAAGGCCTTCACCCCTCGCACCGTCGAGCGGCTCCGACCCCGCGTGGAGGCCCTCGTCGAGGAGCTGCTCGCCACTCTGGCGGCCGACGCCGCCGAGGCCGACGGGCACGTGGATGTCATCGCCGGACTCGCCTTTCCCCTGCCCTTCGCCGTGATCAGCGAGATGCTGGGGATGCCCCCGGGCGACCCCGGACAGCTGCGCGAGTGGTCCCACACGCTGACCCAGATCCTCGACCCGATCCTGGCCCTCACCAACACCGAGGCCATCTTCGAGGCGTCGGACCGGATGACCGAGGTCGTGACCGAGGCCATCGACTGGAAGCGAGGACGACCCGACGACGACGACCTGCTCAGCGCCCTCATCCAGGCCGAGGACGGCGGCGAGGTCCTGACCGAGCGGGAGCTCATCGACAACGTCATCCTGCTGTTCCTGGCTGGACACGAGACGACGGTGAACCTCATCGGGAACGGGACGTACGCACTCCTGTCGAACCGACACGAGCTGGAGCGCCTCGTCGGTGATCCGACGCTCGACGCCACCGCGATCGAGGAGTTGCTCCGCTACGACAGTCCGGTGCAGTTCTCCCGTCGCATCGTCCTCGAACCGCTCGAGTTGGATGGCACGTCGATCGGCGTCGGCGAGTTCGTGATGACCGGCCTCGGCGCAGCCAACCGCGACCCGGCGAAGTTCGGCCCCGATGCCGACCGGCTGCGACTCGACCGCGTGGATGCCAACCAGCACGTCTCGTTCGGGAGCGGCGTGCACCACTGCCTCGGTGCCGCTCTGGCCCGACTCGAAGGCCGGGCCGCCATCGGCGCCCTGATGCGACGGTTCCCGAACATGGAGCTGGTCGACGAGCAACCCCAGTGGAACGGGCGCCTGATCCTGCGCGGCCTCGACCGCCTCGAGGTCAGCGTGGGCCCGGCCGCATAGGAACCGAGCCGTTCACGCACGAACGGGGAACCGGTTCAGTCCTGCTTCTGGACGTACACCTGGTTGGCGATGCGGGATCCGAGCGTGCGGTCGTGGCCATCGACCACCAGCACCACGGGTCCGTCGAAGGGGTGCTTCTCCTTGACCTCAACCGTGACCCCAGGCCGCAGGCCGAGCGTGTCGAGGAAGGCCACCACCTGGGGATCGGTGGAACCGGGAACCGCCACCACGGCCACATCGCCGGGCTCCAGCGCGTAGAGCGGCGGCATGGCCGGCAGGTCCTCGGTGCGCGGATCGGGGATCGGAAAGCCGTGGGGGCAGGTCTCGGGACGGTGCAGGGCCTGGAAGATGCGGTCCTCGACCTCCTGGGGGAGGTCGTGCTCGAACGATCCGGCGAGGCGATCGGCCTCGTTCCACGCGTACCCGAGCATGTCCGCCAGGAACCGCTCGACGATCCGGTGCCTGCGTATGGCCGAGATGGCGGCGATCCGTCCGACGGCGGTGAGCTCGACGCCTCGATAGGGGGTGTAGTCGACCAGCCGGCGGTCGGCGAGGCGCTTGATCGTGGTCGTCGCTGTCCCCGGGCTCACCCCGAGTGACTCGGCCAGGTCTCCGGTGTGCGCCACCGGGACGTCGGTGGTGAGCCGATAGACCGCCTTCAGCGCCTCACGATCCGCCTTCGACGGAGCCACAGCTTCACTTTCGATACCTCTAAACCTACGTTTTGCCTGGGCGCGACGTCAACGCGCCAACACTCGACTAGACGTCGAGGTAGAGGCTTGCGGCCACGGCGGAGAAGACCATGCCGATGACCGTGCCGCCGATGAGCAGGGCGATGCTGATGGTGGTCACGTCGCCGTTGGCCACGGCGAAGCTGCTGAGCAGCTCGATGCCGCGCTGGTTCAGCCGCTCGGTGAAGATCCGGTTGAGCACCTGGAGCGACGCGACGGCGAGGAGCGAACCCACCAGGCCCTGGATGAACCCTTCGATCATGAAGGGGACCCGGATGAACCAGTTGGTCGCGCCCACCAGCTTCATGACCTCGATCTCGCGGCGGCGGGCGAACATCGCCATGCGGATCGTGTTGAAGATCAGCACCGCCGAGGTCATGGCGAGGACGGCGGCGGCGAAGAAGACGAGCGCGCTGATGAAGCCGGTCATCCCCTTCATGGTGCGGATGGTGTCATCCGCGCTCACCACGTCCTTCACCCCGGCATCATTTCGGTACTGCTCTCGCAGTGCCGTCACCGACCCGGCATCCGGATCGTTCGGGACGACCTTGAACGACGGCGGCAGGATGGACGGGGTGACGCTCTCCACCATCTCGGGCGCGTCCTTGAACAGCTGCTTGAACTCCATGTACGCCCTGTCCTGGTCGACGTACTCGAAGTCCTTCACCCCGGAGTTGTCGGCTTCGAGGGAGGCTTCGATGGCCTGGAGCTGCTCGGGCCGGATCTTCGGTTCCATGAAGATGATGAGCTCGATCCCGCCCTCCCACTTCACGGTGGCGTTCTCGACGCCTTGGCGGATGAGGAACGAGGTGCCCACGAGCACCAACGACACGACGACCGTGAGGATCGATGCGACGGTCAGGCCGACGTTGCGCACCAGGTTGGATCCGGTCTCTCGGATCACGTAGTTGACGTTCAGTGCCACGGTCGGAGGAGCCTCACTCGTAGACGCCGCGCACCTGGTCGCGGATGATCGTGCCCCGATCGAGCTCGACCACCCGGCGCCGCATCGTGTCGACGATCGTGCGGTCGTGGGTGGCCATGATCACCGTGGTGCCGGTGCGGTTGATGCGGTCGAGCAGGCGCATGATGCCGACCGAGGTGGCCGGATCGAGGTTGCCGGTGGGCTCGTCGGCCAGCAGGATCAAGGGCCGGTTCACGAACGCCCGGGCGATCGATACCCGCTGCTGCTCACCGCCGGAGAGCTCCTCAGGGTAGTTGCGGTGCTTCTTGGCCAGGCCCACCAACTCGAGGATGGCCGGTACCTGTGTCTTGACCACGTGACGGGGACGACCGATGACCTCGAGCGCAAAGGCCACGTTCTCGTACACGGTCTTGTTCGACAGCAACTTGTTGTCCTGGAAGACACAGCCGATGTTGCGGCGCAAGAAGGGCACCTTCCACTTCGAGAGCTCGGCGATGTCCTTGCCGGCCACGAAGATGCGCCCGGCCTGCGGGCCTTCCTGCTTGTTGAGCAGGCGGATCAGGGTCGACTTGCCCGAGCCGGAAGGGCCGACGAGGAACACGAACTCGCCCTTCTGGATGTCGCAGGTGGCATCCTTGAGCGCGACGACGTCGCCTCGATAAACCTTGGTCACGTTTTCGAGCTTGATCATGCAGGAGCGACCTGAGTGGATGCGCGGAGGAGGGCAGGACCGCCCGACCGGGCTCCGACGCTACCAGGGGATCCCGGCTGCTCCGCCGCAGGCTCGACCCCCGACCAGGGTTCAGCCCACGCCGCGGGGTCGTGGTCCGCACGCATCGGGGCCGCGGCGGATCCCCGGATGGGCGTGAGATCATCGACCCATCGCTGAGGACCACGCCTTTGGGAGATCCCATCCGCCGAGCTCGGATGCCGCCGGGACGCACGGGCGCGCCGGGCCACCGCTGGATCGCCCGTCCATCGCCCCGGAACCGGTGAACATCGTCGGTCACTGGCCCACCTATGGACAGCTCGTGGCCGACGGGATCCGGATCGGAGCCGCGCTCGGGGCCGTTGCCGGGTTCACGGTCGCGGCCGGATGGGTCTGGATCGGTCTGTTCGTCGGCGCTGCGCTGGGCGGGGTGGTCGCCGGCCTGAGCGGGCGGACACGTCATCGCCTACGGCTCGACGCCGGAGGGATCAGGATCGGGCGTCTGACCGGTGCGGTCACGATCCCCTGGCCGGAGGTGCTGGCCGTGGGCCGGCGGGAGGATTGGCACGGGCGATCCGGACGAATGCTCGGCTTGGCGGTGTGCCGCCGCAGTGAGCTGCTACCCGTTCCGGTACCGGCCCTCACCTGGACCGCGTCGGCGATGCGGTTGGGACGGGACCACCCCATCGATCGGCTGGCGCAGTACCGTGACGCCGCCCTCGAGCCGGTTCGGGCATGGGCGCGGTGGCAGGGTGTGCCGGTCGTGGAGGACGATCTCGACGCCTGGTGGGATCACCACCCCGCGGCTGATCCCGATCGATGACACAGGCACGGCCGCATGTTGCGGCGAAGCCGCACGGTTCTCGGAGACGACGGCCTTACCCGTTGGCTCAGGCCCTAGGCGTCGAGGGCCTCAGCCCGTTGCCACCGTAGGTACGCCTCCATGAAGTCGTCGAGGCGCCCGTCGAGGACGGCATCGACGTTTCCGGTCTCGTGTTCGGTGCGCAGATCCTTCACCATCTGGTACGGCTGCAAGACATACGAACGGATCTGACTGCCGAACCCGACCGTCTGCTGGTCGCCCTTGATGGCGTCGAGCTGGTCGATGCGCTTCTGGCGTTCGACCTCGGCCAACTTGGCGCGCAGGATCTGCATGGCCCGATCCTTGTTCTGGTGCTGGCTGCGCTCGTTCTGGCACGACGTCACGATGCCGGTCGGAAGGTGGGTGATGCGGACCGCAGAGTCGGTGACGTTGACGTGCTGGCCGCCGGCGCCGGAGGACCGGTACGTGTCGATGCGCAGGTCCTTCTCGTCGATGTCGAGGTCGACGTCGACCTCCTCCATGAAGGGCGTCACCTCGAGGGCGGCGAAGGCCGTCTGTCGCTTGCCCTGGGCATTGAACGGTGAGATCCGCACCAGGCGGTGCACGCCCCGCTCCGCACGCAGCAGGCCGTAGGCGTAGCGACCCTTCACGATGAAGCTGGCCGAGCTGATGCCGGCCTCGGCACCGGGAGAGACGTCGTCGAGCTCGACGCCGAAGCCCCGCCCCTCGGCCCACCGCTCGTACATGCGGAGCAGGATGTTGGCCCAATCCTGGGCATCGGTGCCGCCTTCACCCGACTGGATGTCACAGATGGCGTCTCCGGCGTCGTATTCGCCGGTGAACAGCGACCGCAGCTCGAGGTCGGAGAACGTTCGCTCCAAACCGGCCAACGCAGCGCTGATCTCGGTCTCGACCGAGTCGTCGTCCTCCTCCTGAGCCAGCTCGAACAGGGTCTCGACGTCGGAGAGCCGTGCCGCCATGGCGTCGTAGAGGTCGAGGTCCTCGCTGACCGAGCTCAGCTCGCCCGTCACCCGACGGGCGGCGTCGGGGTCGTCCCAGAGGTCGGGGCGGGACGCCTCGGTCTCGAGCTGGGGCCGCCGAGCGCGCAGGTCGTCGATCTTGAGGTACTCCCCCGCCTCGCCATGGCGGCGACGAAGTGCGGCAAGGTCGTCGGTGACGTCACGCATGGCTCGACGATTCTGCCATGCACCAGTGCTGAGCCCGACGGGTCGCCTCCCGACGGGCAACCTCATCGGCACGGTGGCGGTCGAAGGACGTGCGCGAACAGGTAGGGCCGTCGTCGCTGAAGCCCTGCGGCTGCGCTCACAACTTGCGCCGTGCTTGTCGGGTCGCCTCGCCTATCGGCTCGGCTCCTAAGCCCGGCCCTCGCCGATGTGACGCTGCAGGACGCCGGCATACTCGCTTCCGCCGGTCACGGGAGGTGCGTACCGTCTCTTCGGCCCATGTCTCCTCCGTCCGAGTCCCGGGTGCTGGCCTCCTTGTTGCGGCCCGAGCGCCGACGCGTCACCACCCTGGTGGCGTTGCTCGTCGTTGCCATGCTTCTTCCGGTGGCCGGGCCGGTGCTGATCGGCCGCTTCGTCGACGATGCGATCAAGGTCGCACCGGTCTCGTCCCTGATGACGGTGGCCGCGATCTTCCTCGTCGTGGTCCTCGCCGCCGACGGCCTCCAGCTCGTCGTGACCTGGCTGTCGGTACGTCTGGCTTGGCGGATCGGCAACCGACTCCGGACCGACCTCGCCCATCGGGCGCTCGAGCTCGACCTCGCCTGGCACGGCGAGCACAGCCCCGGTCTGTTGATCGAGCGCATCGACGGGGACGTCGACGCCCTCACCAAGTTCTCCTCCACCGCCGTGCTCGACCTGCTCGGCAACGTGGTGCTCCTCAGTGGCGTCTTCGTGGTGTCGGTGATCATCGACTGGCGCGCCGGCATGCTCATCGGCGTATCCACCGCCGTGGCCGGTGCGCTCATGGCCGCCATGCGATCCGCGGCCGTACCCGCCCACGACCACGAGCGAGAGGTGCTCGGTCAGATGTACGGCGATCTCGAGGAACGACTCGGCGGGCTCGAGGATCTTCGTGCGAACGGGGCCGGCCCATACGCCCTGCATCGCCTGCACGAGCACTCGGCCCGCTGGTGGAGTGCCGCCCGCCGAGCCTCGTGGGTGAGCGAGGGCAGCTACGCCGCGGCTGCCAGTGCTTTCGCCGTCGGCTCCGTGCTGACCCTCGCCCTCGGTGTGTACCTGTCGCGGCGGGGCCAGATCTCGGTCGGGTCGGTCCTCGTGTTGTTCCGCTTCTCCCAGATGATCCGCCAGCCCCTCGAGCGCATCGCCGAGCAGATGCGGGAATTCCAGAAGGCGACCGCAGGTGCCCGGCGGTCGTCGCGGCTGCTCGCCACCGAGCCGACCCTGATCGACGGGGTGGGAGGGCCGTTGCCCGCCGGCGCCCTGTCGGTCGACTTCGACCACGTCCGCTTCGAGTACGGCGACGGGCGGACGGTGCTCCATGACATCGACCTCCACCTGGCCCCGGGAACGGTGCTCGGGGTCGTCGGGCGCACGGGCAGCGGCAAGACCACGGTCGGCCGCCTGCTCCTCCGTTTCTGGGATGTCAGCGAGGGGTCGGTACGCCTCGGCGGTGTCGACGTGCGCGACGCCGCCAGGGCCGATCTGCGCCGCAGGGTGGGAGTGGTCACCCAGGAGGTCGAACTGTTGCGGGCGTCGGTGCGAGACAACCTCACCCTCTTCGACACGCTCGACGCCGACGACTCCCGCCTCGCAGCGGTCCTGGCCGAGGTGGGCCTCGGCAGCTGGCTCAGCGGTATGCCCGACGGGCTGGACACCCTCCTCGACGGGGCCGATGCACTGTCTGCGGGCGAAGCCCAGCTGCTGGCCTTTGCCCGGATGTTCCTGGCCGATCCCGGCCTGGTCGTCCTCGACGAGGCATCGAGCCGCCTCGACCCCTCCACCGAAGCTCGCATCGCCGCCGCCACCGACCGGCTGCTCGCCGGGCGGACGGTGGTGATCATCGCCCATCGCCTGGCCACCCTCGATCGGGCCGACGAGGTTGTCGTGCTCGACCACGGACGAATCGTCGAGCACGGACCCAGGGAGGCGTTGGGCACGACCCCCGGCTCGCGCTACGGGCAGATGCTGGCTGCTTCCGCCAGCCACCCCCCGATCGCCCCGCTCCGATGACCGCGCCCACGATCCCCGAGGCGGGTATGGGGACCGCAGGCGCCGACGTCGCCGCGCCCGCCACCGATCCGCCGGTGCCCGCCGACAGCGGCCACGAACGGGCTTCGCCCAACCGGAGGAGCGTCCGGGTGGCGTGGCGATTGCTGCGCTGTGATCCGGTGGCGTACGCCATCGCCTGGATCGGATGGGTCGTGTTCTGGTGCCTTCCCATCCCGGTGGGCCTCCTCCTCAAACGCGTGCTCGACGAGGTGGCCTCGGGCGGGTCCGGGAGCTCGGTCTGGATGGTCCTTGCCGTCATCGGCGCCATCGAGGTCGCCCGCTGGGTCGAGCTCGTGTTCGCGGCCGTGCAATGGCACGGCACCTGGGTCGGGTGGCACACCGTCCCGCGGATGAACCTGCTGCGCTCCCTGGCCGTCGACCCCGGCCCGACGGCCGACCGCCTCCCGGGCTCCCCCGGGGAGGCCGTCAGTCGCTTCCGCGACGATTGCCAGGACCTCTCGTTCGTGCTCGATGCCTGGCTCGACGTGTCCGGCGCGGCCGTCGCCGCGATGGCGGCCCTCGTGATCATGGCCACCATCGACGCCCGGGTCACCGCCACCGTGGCCGTGCCGGTCGTCGCTGTCCTCTGGCTGTGTCACTGGCTCGGACCGCAGCTGCGGGTCTGGCGGCGAACGGCACGGGAGGCGACCGCCGCGGTCACCGGCTTCATCGGCGACACCTTCGGAGCGATCACCGCGGTCAAGGCGGCCGGCGCCGAGGCGGCGGTCGAGCGACGGTTCGCAGCGCTGGGTTCGGCCCGGGCCCGGGCCGCCCGTCGCGACGAGGTCGGCACCCAGCTGGTGCAGACGTTGTCGGGGGCCACCGGCAACCTCGGGATCGGTCTCGCCCTGCTCCTCGTGGCGCCCCGGATCCGCGGCGGAGACTTCACCGTCGGCGACCTCGGGCTGTTCACCACCTACATCACCGTGCTGGCATCGCTTCCCCGCTGGACAGGTCGCTTGGCCGCCTACCACCGCCAGGCCGAGGTGTCGGTGGAGCGGCTGGCCGAGCTCCTACCCGAACCTGACCCGTACGCCTACGTGACCCCGTACCCGACGTCGCTGCGACACGGGCCCGGACCGTTCCCGAACGTCGCCGTTCGTGCACCGCACGAACGCCCCGACCCGATGAGGCTGCGGACGCTCGAGCTGCGTGGTCTCACCGTTCGCTTCCCCGGCGGCGGCATCGAAGGGATCGACCTCACCCTCGATCGCGGATCGTTCACCGTCGTCACCGGTCCGGTCGGCTCGGGCAAGTCAACCCTGCTGCGGGCGGTCCTCGGGCTCGTGCCCCTCGATGCAGGGTCCCGCCGCTGGAACGGCGACGAGATCGATGAGCCATCCACGTTCCTCGTGCCGCCGCGGGTGGCCTACCTTCCACAGGTGCCCCGGCTGTTCAGCGAGTCGATGGCCGACACCATCCTGCTCGGGGTCGAACCCTCGGGCCTCGACGACGCGGTGGCGTTGGCGTGCATGGAGGATGATGTGGCTGAGATGCCCGAGGGTCTCGACACCGTTGTCGGACCGAAGGGCGTCCGGCTCTCGGGTGGCCAGATCCAACGCACCGCAGCCGCCCGTGCGTTCGTCCGCCGGCCCGAGCTCCTGGTCGTGGACGACGTGTCCAGCGCCCTCGATCTCTCGACAGAGGCGCGCTTGTGGGATCGGCTGTTCACGGCGACCAGTGGTGACGCCACTGTGTTCGTCGTCACCCATCGACCCGCCGTGATCGAACGGGCTGATCACGTGATCCGGCTCTCCCTGGGAACGTCCCAACCGTGAATCGCATGCCCGAAGTTGGAACGATATATGTCCCAGATCTTCGTACTTTACGCCGTTGACTCCGCTCCATAGCGAATCTGTATAGCTTCGTATGCAAACGACGAACCCTTACTCCCCCGGCCTCGCCGCTCGACCGCCTCTCCTGGCCGGGCGCGAGCATTGGCGTGCCGTCGTCGGCGAGACGTTTCTGGCCGCCGAAGCGGATCGTCGGGCAGTGCAACCCCTGGTCTTCCACGGCATCCGCGGCGTCGGCAAGACCGCGCTGCTCACTGCTCTGCGAGACCAGGCCCGGGCCCGCCGTTGGGCGGCTGAACGCATCGAGGCGAGCCCCACGGCCTCGTTGGCCATGACCCTCGCCAACCGGGCCACGACCCTGCTCGACGCATTGCCGGGCTCGCGCGGTCGCCGGGCCCAAGCCGTGCGATCGCGGTTGCGATCCGTGTCGATCGGCGTGGCGGGGGTGTCGGCCGGACTGGGGTTCGATGCGCCCAACCCGGCAGCCGTGGCGCAACTCCACGACCTCGTGCGCGACCTGTTGGTCGACCTCGGCCGGACGGCTCGCCAGCACGAGGTCGGCATCGCCCTCATGATCGACGAGTTGCAGGACGCCCCCGTAGCCGACCTTCGAGCCGTGGCCGCCGCCATCCAAGCCACCGCCGAGGACGCGCTTCCCGTGGTGCTGGTCGGCGCCGGCCTGCCCGGGACCCAGCAGCACCTGATGGACGCCGTGACCTATGCGGAACGCATCCGCTTCGCCGAGCTCACCAGCCTCACGCCCGAGGCCACGGTGGCCGCTCTCGTCGAGCCCGCTCGCGACCAGGGGGTCACCTGGGAGGCGGAGGCGCTCGACATGATCGTGGCCCGCTCCGAGGGATACCCGTACCTGATCCAGCTCTATGGCCAGCACACGTGGGAGGCCGGGGGCGGCGGCGACGTCCTGACCGCCACCCACGTCGTCGCGGCCGACGGCGCCGTATGGGAGGCGCTCGACCAGGGCGCGTACGGGCATCGTTGGTCACAACTACGCGGCTCCGAGCAGGAGTACCTGCTGGCCATGGCCCTCGAGGGCGGCGCGCCGACATCGAGCGCGATCGCCGCTCGACTCGAACGGTCCACCTCGGCCCTGTCGGTGGTACGCGGCCGGCTGATCGAACGGGGCCTGATCACGTCGCCCCGGCGCGACCAACTCCGCTTCGTCTTCCCCGCGTTCGCCCGCTACGCACGAGCGAGAAGCGAACAGGACGGCCGCACCCTCGGCTGAGCGCCCGTCCGGAGCACCCGAACGCCACGTCGAGGGTCGAAAGCCGCTATGCAGCCCCGTGGCAGAGCTTGTACTTCTTGCCGGAGCCGCATGGGCATGGTTCGTTCCGACCGGTCCTGTCCCACTCCGACTTGATGACGGGTGTCTGGATGACCTCCTCGACGGGCTCGGGGGCCGGTTCCACCCCGTCGGCCGAAGCTTGGATCTGGGCGGCGGCCGCCATTCCCCCGCCAGCCGAGGAAGGATCCTCGGGCGCCGAGTACTGCATGCGGGTCGTGTCGGGCTTGTCGTCGGGATCGTCCACCATCACCTGGACGTGCATCACGTACTTCACATGATCCCGTGCGATCGACTCCATCATCATCCCGAACATGGTGAAGCCCTCGCGCTGCCACTCGACCAACGGGTCCTTCTGGCCCATGGCCCGCAGGTGGATGCCCTCCTCGAGGTAGTCCATCTCGTAGAGGTGCTCGCGCCAGTGCTGGTCGATCAGCCGCAACATCACCTGACGCTCGATCTGACGCATCACCTCGGGGGTGAACTGCTCCTCTCGGCGTTCGTAGTACGCCGTCGCCTCCCCCATGAGCCGGTCGTAGAGGGCGTCGGAACTGGGGCAGTCACCCAGGTCCTCCGTGGTGAGCTCCGTGGGCCACACCGTGTCGATCTCGGCGTGGAGGCCTTCGACGTCCCAGTCCTCACCGAACTCGTGCCCGCAGAAGGTCTCGATGGTCTCCTCCACGAGCTCGGCCAAGTTCTGCAACGTGCTCTCGCGAAGGTCGCCCTCTTCCAGGATCTGGTCTCGGCGCTTGTAGATCACCTTGCGCTGCTCGTTCATCACCTCGTCGTACTTGAGCACGTTCTTGCGGATCTCGGCGTTGCGCTGCTCGACCGTGTTCTGCGCCTTCTCGATGGCCCGGGTGACCATCTTGGCTTCGATGGGAACGTCGTCGGGCAAGGCCTTGCCCATCACCCAGTTCATGGCACCGGTCGCGAACAGGCGCATGAGCTCATCCTCGAGCGACAGGTAGAACCGGCTCGCGCCCGGGTCGCCCTGACGTGCAGACCGCCCCCGGAGCTGGTTGTCGATCCGGCGCGACTCGTGCCGCTCGGTGCCCAGCACGTAGAGGCCGCCGGCCTCTCGCACCTTGTCTCCCTCGGCCTCGCACTCGGCCTTCCACTTGGCCAGCAGCTGATCATGACGAGCTCGACCCTCGTCGGTATCGGGCTCGAGTCCCTCGGATCGCAGCTCCTGGCGAGCGAGGCCCTCCGGGTTGCCTCCGAGGATGATGTCGACGCCGCGGCCCGCCATGTTCGTGGCGACGGTGACGCCGTGGAGGCGGCCGGCCTGGGTGACGATCTCCGCCTCCCGGAAGTGCTGCTTGGCGTTGAGCACCTCGTGGGCGACACCGCGCTTGTCGAGGAGTCGGGACAGGGTCTCGGACTTCTCCACCGAGATGGTGCCGACCAGGACGGGCTGGCCCCTGTCGTGACGCTCGATGATGTCGTCGACGCAGGCGCCGAACTTGATCTCCTCGGACTTGTAGATGAGATCGGGCTCGTCGTCTCGGACGTTCGGCTTGTTGGTGGGGATGGGGACGACCTGCAGGTTGTACGTGCTGGCGAACTCGGCCGCCTCGGTGACGGCTGTGCCGGTCATGCCGGCCAACTTGTCGTACATCCGGAAGTAGTTCTGGAGCGTGATGGTGGCGAGGGTCTGGTTCTCGTCCTTGATCTTCACCCCTTCCTTCGCCTCGACCGCCTGGTGCAGGCCTTCGGACCAACGACGACCTTCGAGGATCCGGCCCGTGAACTCGTCGACGATCTTCACCTCGCCCTGCTGCAGCACGTAGTCCTTGTCCCGCTTGAACAGCTCCTTGGCCTTCAGCGCCGCCTGGAACTGGTGCACCAGGTTCTGGGCCACCTCGTCGTAGAGGTTCTCGACTCCGAGCGCTCGCTCCACCTTCTCCACACCCGGTTCGAGCGGCGCCACCAAGCGCTTCTCCTCGTCGACCTCGTAGTCCTCGTCCCGCTTGAGGCCTCGGACGACACTGGCGAACTTGTAGTACATCTTGGCCGCGTCGGAGGCCCGCCCCGAGATGATGAGCGGGGTTCGAGCTTCGTCCACCAGGATCGAGTCGACCTCGTCGACGATGGCGTAGGAGCGACCCCGCTGCACCTTGTCGTCGAGGGTCATGGCCATGTTGTCGCGGAGGTAGTCGAACCCGAACTCGTTGTTCGTGCCGTAGGTGATGTCGCAGCCGTACTGCGCGCGCTTGTGAGCCGGGTCGAACTCGCCGGGGATGACGAGCCCGATCGTGAGGCCGAGCCAGCGGTGGATCTGGCCCATCCAGTCGGCGTCACGGGAGGCCAGGTAGTCGTTCACCGTGATGAGGTGGACACCTTTGCCGGAGAGGGCGTTGAGGTAGATCGGCAGCGTGGAGACGAGGGTCTTGCCCTCACCCGTCTTCATCTCTGCGATCCAGCCGAAGTGCAGGGCGGCGCCGCCCATGAGCTGCACGTCGTAGTGGCGCTGACCGATGGTGCGGATGCCGGCCTCGCGAACGACGGCGAACGCCTCGATCAACAGGTCGTCGAGGGTCTCCCCGTTGTCGTAGCGCTGGCGGAACTCGGGCGTCTTGGCTCGCAGCCCGTCGTCGGAGAGATCGTGGATCTGGGGCTCCAGCGCGTTGATCTCGGGCACGAGGTCCTTGATGGCTTTGAGCTTGCGACCCTCACCAGCGCGGAGGAACTTGTCGAAGACACCCATAGGGCAGCCGAGTGTACCGGCGAGGCTCCGCCAGCCGGATCGGCCTTCTCGTGGCCGGGCGTTGCGCCACCAGCACGAGTGGCTCACAGGTGGATGATGTTCTCCTTGACCGCGTACATCACAGCCTCCATGCGCGAGTGGAGGTGCAGCTTCTCCAGGATGTTGCGCACGTGGTTCTTCACCGTGTTCTCCGAGATGAACAGCTCTCCGGCGATGTCGCGGTTGCCGCGCCCGGTGGCGACCAGGCGAAGCACCTGGATCTCCCGATCGGTGAGCCGGGGAACGTGGCTACCGGACGGCCGACCCGACGCCTGACGGGCGAGGGCCCCGAACTCGCTCAGCAGCTTCGACGCCATCGACGGGGTGATGAGGCTGTTCCCGGCCATCACCGACCGAACGGCGTCGGCCACCTCCTCGATCGAGATCTCCTTCAACAGGTAGCCGCTCGCCCCCGCCTTGACCGCCTCGTACAGGTCGTCCTCCTCATCGCTCACGGTGAGCATCACGATCCGGGTCGCCGGCATCGAGTCGGCCAGTCGGCGCGTCGCCTCGATCCCGCTGACCCGTGGCATCCGGACATCCATCAGCATCAGGTCCGGCGCCAATTGCTCGGCCAGGAGCGCTGCCTCCTCACCGTCGGCCGCTTCGCCCACGACCGTGATGTCGTCCTCCATCTCCAGGACCAGGCAGAGGCCCCTCCGGAACACGGCGTGGTCGTCGCAGATCAGGACCCGGATGGTGGCGGGCTCCTCGGCGACCGCGGGCTCAGTGGTCACGGCCGGCCTCGCGTCCCGCCCGACGAAGCCGGACCTGCACTACCCGTCCTCGTCGATGAGTCCGACATCGCCGTCGTCGCGCCGGTACACGACGGCGGCGCGATGCGTGTCGATGTTGGTGAAGAAGAAGAAGTCATGCCCGACGAGTCCCATGCGGGTGGCGGCGTCTTCGGGGGTCATGGCCATCTTCGCGAACCGCTTCGACTTCACGACACGGGGCATCCGCTGCTCCGGGGACGGCGGCTTCGCGCGGTCGGCGACGGCCGGAAGCGGCTCCGGCAGCTCCGTTGGCGGGTCCGCCGCGCTCGGGAGACCGGAGCCGTGCTGACGCTTCTTCAGCTTCGTCTTGAGCTTGTGGAGCTGGCTCTCGAGCTTCTCGACCGCCCGGTCCACGGCGACGAAGCCGTCGGTGGCACGAACCTTGCACCGGACGTGGTGCCCATGGCCCTCGAGGGTCACCTCGCAGACCTCCCGGTCGGCTATCCGAGGGTTGCGCTCCTCGGAGAAGTGCACCTCTGCCCGATCCATGCCCTCGAGGAAGCGGGAAAGACGACCGATCTTCTCCTCGGCGACCCGCCGCAAGTTGTCCGGGACCTCGGTGTGCCTGCTGCTGACGGTGACATCCAATCCCGCACCTCCACGTTGTGTTGCGATCCCGGAGCGTAGAGGACGTGTCTGCGGCGCAGCGCAGGGGTCATCCGGCCGCCCTGCGGGACGGGCCGGCGGGGGTCCGGGCCGCAGCCAGGCCCACGACCTCCGCGACACCTGCCTTCCTCAGGGTGCGGGCCGCAGCCGAAAGCGATGCGCCGGTGGTGATGATGTCGTCGACCACCAGGACGGCGCGCGGCGGGTCGCGTCGGAGACGGCGATGCGCGTCGAGCGGAGGCCCGATCCAGCGGGCTCGGCGGGAGCGACCGGTCTGGGGCGGCCCGCCGTGGCGCACCAGGAGCGACCGGCAGGGGCGGCCCAGCTCACCCGCCACCCGGCGGCCGAGGAGCTCGCCCTGGTCGAAACCACGACGGCGCCGACGCCGGCGCGAGGTCGGTGCCCAGGTGACCAGGTCGACGAGCTCGTCGCCGACGAGGGCGGCCATGGCGGCAGCCAACCACCCCACGGCGCCACGAGCGTTGTGGTACTTCAGGCGGGCCACGAGGTCGCGCGCCGGGCCTTCGAAGGTCAGCAACGCATGGCAGCGGTCGAGCCCGGGGGGGACGGCCAGGGCCGGGGCACGTCGCAGGCCCAACACGCAGGTGGGGCAGGGCGAGGCCCCGGGCCGGTCGCAGATCGCGCAGTGGGTCGGGAACAGCACCGGACCATCGTCCCCAGGGGCTGTGACAGCGCAGCCGGCGGTGGGTGACCGGGAGGGCCAGGCCGGAGGGCCAGGCCGGAGGGCCACCGGAGGGCCAGGCCGGGGGGCCGAGGCCGTTCTCCTTGCACGAGCGCACCTCCACGGTGCAGAACTGCAAGCAGAAGCGGGGTGGTCGGGGGTGGCCGGTACCCTCCTGCGATGCTTCGTCGTGTCGCCGCCTTCTTCGCCTCGGCGGACGACCGCGGCCGGCTGCTCCGCTGCGTGGTGGGCCTGGTCCTGTGTGGCGTGGGTTTCTCGAGTCTCCTCCGGGCCGACCTCGGCCTCGATCCGTGGGACGTGTTCCACCAAGGCGTGAGCGAGCGGCTCGGTGTCCCCATCGGGATGGTGGCCGTCGTGACCGGATTCGTCGTGCTCCTGCTCTGGATCCCGCTACGGGAACGTCCGGGTCCGGGCACGATCCTCAACGCCGTGTTGATCGGCTCGGTGATGGACCTCCTGCTGCCTCGCATCCCGGAAGCGGGATCCTGGCCGATCGGAGCGGCGATGCTCGGCGGCGGCATCGTGATCAGCGGGATCGGGATGGGCCTCTACATCGGTGCCGGCCTCGGTCCCGGCCCACGCGACGGCGTCATGACCGGCCTGGCCCGCCGGGGCGTCTCGATACGACTGGCCCGGACCGGCCTCGAGATGACCGCACTGGTGGTGGGGTGGACCCTCGGCGGCCAGATCGGCATCGGTACCCTCGTGTTCGCGCTCACCATCGGACCGGTGGTGCAGGTGTCCCTGGCCCGGTTGTCCCTGCCCGAGCGAACCGGATCGAGCGAGCGACGGAGCTCAGCCCGGCGGCAACATGGCCAGCGTCGGGTCATGGCCGGCGATGATCCGGTCGACTCGCCCGGAGATCATCGGCTTCCACTCCGGATGCGTGAGGATGTAGAAGCGCTTGGCCAGGACGGCTTCGAGCACCTGACCGGCGACCACGGCCGGATCGAGACCTGACGCCAGGAAAGACCCGAGGAGCTGGCGCATGGCCACCCCCTCGGTCTCCTCCGTGGACTCCGCTCCGTCGGTGGCGCCACCGGGCCGATTGCGGTCGGCCTCGTTGATGCGGGTGTTCACCCAGCCGGGGCAGAGCACCGAGACGCCCACGGGGCTCGACTCCATCGACAGCTCCGCGAACAGGGTCTCGGACAGCGTGACCACCGCATGCTTGGTCACGTTGTAGCTGGCCATCATCGGAGGCGATGTGAGGCCGGCCATCGAGGCGGTGTTGACGATGTGGCCCTCACCCTGCTCGACCAGTAGCGGCGTGAAGGTCCGGAGACCATGGATGACGCCCCACAGGTTCACGCCCAACACCCATTCCCAATCGGCGATCGTCTGCTCCCAGACCTTGCCGCCGGCCGCCACCCCTGCGTTGTTGCAGACGACGTGCACTGCGCCGAACGTGGCGAGGGTGGCGTCACGGAGCGCCTCGACCTGACCTGGGTCGGACACGTCGGTGGGTACCCCCATGGCTTCGGTCCCACCGGCCTCGACGGCGGCGACCGCCTCGGCCAGTGCGTCCTTCTCGATGTCGGCCATCACGACCTTCATCCCAGCTGCGCCGAACGCTTCAGCCATGGCCCGCCCGATCCCGGACGCGGCACCAGTGATGACTGCCACCTTGTGCTGCACCGTGTCCATCAGGCCTCCTCGTCGATCAGCGGCGGGAGGCTACCGCCCGATCTGGCCCGGATCCGACGGGCAGGGCGATGGGTCATGTGGCCGCCGGTGGCGGCGGCCATTGATCCGGGCCGCCATCTCCGGGGCGTGGAGGAGGTGGAGGCGAGCCGGCGGTGGGCGCCAGGCACCACGGGGAGGAGGCGCGCCAGAGCCCGCAGCGCCGGCGGCGTAGACCGCACCGGGCGCCCGGCTCAGGCCACCGGGCCCGGTTGCGGTCGGGTCGGACGGTAACCGGACGACACCAGCGCCCGGAGACGGTCCATGGCGTCCCAGACCTCCACGAACCGGGTGCTCAACGGGGCCGGGCCCAGACGGAGCCGGTCGGGAGCTCGGAAGTCGCCCACCACGTCCGCCTCCTGGATCAGGGCGCGGACCACTTCTCGGGCGTCGTCATGGCGCAAGGAAACGTGCGCGCCCCGGCACCCCGGGTCTCGCGGCGACGCCAGCTCGAAGCCCAGAGGAGCCAACCAAGCGTCGGCCAACTCGATCAGCAAGGACGTGAGGGCCGTGCCCTTGGCCCGGACCCGATCGATGCCTGCCTCCTCGTGGAGCTTCACACCTTCGTCGATCGCAGCCAGGCCCAGCACCGACGGGGTGCCGGCCGCGAACCGCCCGACGTGCTCCACCGGCGTGAACTGCGGTGCCATGGCGAACTGGTCCTGCTGGGCGAACCAGCCTTGGATCGGGGAGTGCAGCGTGGCGTGGTGTCGCTCGGCGACGTAGAGGAACGCTGGGGCGCCGGGCCCGGCGTGCAGGTACTTGTAGGTGCAGCCGACGGCCAGGTCGGCACCGGCAGCATCGAGCGAGACCGGAACCGATCCGACCGAATGGCTGAGGTCCCAGATCATCCAGGCGCCGGCTCGGTGGACGAGCTCCGTGATCGTGGCCAGATCGATCATGGCACCCGAGCGGTAGGCCACGTGGGAGAGCACCACCACCGCGGTGTCGGGACCGAGGGCAGCCGCCAGGCGGTCGGGATCGAGCCCGTCGACCGGATCAGCGGCCACGATGTGGACATCGCTCCCGTGGTCGGCGGCCACCCCGTCGAGGACGTAGCGGTCGGTGGGGAACTCGTCGTCGGTGGTGACGAGCATCCGGCGTCCGTCCCCGGCCGCGGCCTCGGCCGTGAGCACCGCCGATGCCAGCTTGAAGAGGTTGACCGTGACCGAATCAGCGATCAGCGTCTGCCCGGGACCGGCTCCGATGAGGGCGTGACCGAGCCGGTCACCCACCTCCAGCGGCTGGTCGATCCAGTCGGGCCAAGACCGGACGAGCCCACTCCCCCACTCCCGGTCGACCACCGCCCGCAAGCGCTCACGGGTCGTCCAGGGCAGGCGACCGAGCGAGTTCCCGTCGAGGTAGCACAACGACGGATCCTCGACGACGAACCGTCCGACCAGCTCCCGGAGCGGGTCGGTCGCGTCGAGCTCCTCAGCTGCGGCCCTCTCCACCTCAGGCCGAGTTCGCCGCTCGCCGCAGGACCGGGCGGACGGTCGCCAGGCAGACGATCGGGATCACGAAGCACAGGATCATGCCGACGATGTTGCCCCGGTCTGCGGCTTCTTTGCAGATCCTCGCGACACTGGGCCCCGAGGATCTGCAGAGAACGGGTGGAGGTCGACTCAGTAGCGGTAGTGATCCGACTTGTACGGGCCGTCGACGGCGATGTCGAGGTAGTCGGCTTGGGCCGGGGTCAGCTTGGTGAGCTTCACGCCCAGGGCGTCGAGGTGGAGGCGGGCCACCTTCTCGTCGAGCAGCTTGGGCAACGTGTAGACGCCGAGCGGGTACCGCTCCGGGTTTCCGAACAGCTCGATCTGGGCGATCACCTGGTTGGTGAAGCTGTTCGACATCACGAAGCTCGGGTGGCCGGTGGCGCAGCCCAGGTTCAGGAGCCGTCCCTCGGCCAGGACGATCACCGAGTGACCGTCGGGGAAGACGTACGTGTCCACCTGCGGTTTGATGTTGACGCGCTGCACGTCGCTCATTCGCAGAAGACCGGCCATGTCGATCTCGTTGTCGAAGTGGCCGATGTTGCCGACGATGGCCTGGTGCTTCATCCGGGCCATGTGCTCGGCCGTGATGATGTTGAAGTTGCCCGTGGTGGTGATGAAGATGTCGGCGGTGTCGATCACGTCCTCGAGGGTCGTGACCTGGAAGCCTTCCATGGCGGCCTGCAGCGCGCAGATGGGATCGATCTCGGTGACGATCACCCGGGCGCCCTGGCCGCGCAAGGACTGCGCACACCCCTTGCCGACATCGCCGTAGCCGCAGACCACCGCGACCTTGCCCCCGATCATCACGTCGGTGGCGCGGTTGATGCCGTCGATCAGGCTGTGACGGCAGCCGTACAGGTTGTCGAACTTGGATTTGGTGACGGAGTCGTTGACGTTGATGGCCGGGAAGAGGAGCTGGTCCTTGTCGTGCATCTGATAGAGGCGGTGCACCCCGGTCGTGGTCTCCTCGGTCACTCCCTGGATAGCCTGGCCCACCTTCGTCCAACGGTCGGGCTCCTTGGCCACCGAGGCACGGAGCAGCTCGAGGATGACCTTCCATTCCTCGGAGTCGTCGTCGGTCGGCTCGGGCACGACCCCGGCGGCCTCGTACTCGGTCCCCTTGTGCACGAGCATGGTGGCGTCGCCGCCGTCGTCGAGGATCATGTTGGGGCCGGCACCGTCGGGCCACCGCAGCGCCTGGTCGGTGCACCACCAGTACTCTTCGAGCGTCTCGCCCTTCCAGGCGTAGACAGGGACACCTTGGAGGGAGTCGGTGTTCCCCTCGGGGCCCACCACGACTGCAGCGGCCGCATGGTCCTGGGTCGAGAAGATGTTGCAGGACACCCACCTCACGTCGGCCCCCAGCGCCACCAGGGTCTCGATGAGCACAGCGGTCTGGACGGTCATGTGGAGCGATCCCATGATGCGGGCACCGGCGAGTGGCTGGGCATCGGTGTACTCGGCTCGCGTCGACATGAGGCCGGGCATCTCGTGCTCGGCCAGTCCGATCTCCTTGCGGCCGAAGGCGGCAAGGCCGAGGTCGGCGACCTTGAAGTCGTCCGGGGACAGCGTCATGGGTTCCTCCTGGCGCGCCGGAGGGCACGCGATGTCGGGAATCGAGTTCGGGCCGGGGCCACCAGGCCCACCCATGACAGCCCACCTGCCGCCGGTGGCGGCCGCCCTCACCGTACCCCGCCGCGTCGCCAGGCGGGCAAACGACCTGCTCGCCCCGACGGACTGGAACCTGTTCTAGTGTCGCACGGTGACGCTGGACCGCTTCGCTGGACGGACGGCCGTGGTGACCGGAGCCGCCTCCGGCATCGGACGGGCCACGGTGGTGCGGCTGGTGTCCGAGGGCGCCAGCGTTCTGGCGGTCGACGTCGACCGCGACGGCCTCGAGCGGTCAGTGATCGCCGCCACCAGTGCGTGCGGCGGGACCGCCGTCGCCCACGTCGCCGACGTGAGCGTCGAGCACGAGGTCCGAACGTGCATCGCCGAAGCCATGGACCGATACGAACGGCTCGACGTGCTGGCCAACATCGCCGGCATCATGCGCACCGCCCACAGCCATGCGTGCACCCTGGACATGTGGCACGAGGTGCTGAGCGTCAACCTCACCGGCACCTTCCTGATGTGTCGCGAATGCATCCCCCATCTGCTCGACAGCAGGGGCGCCATCGTGAACTGCGCGTCGACCTCGGCCACGTTCGGTCATCCCTGGATGGCCGCCTACGCCGCGTCGAAGGGGGGTGTCGCGGCACTCACCCAGGCGCTGGCCGTCGAGTACGTCAAGACGGGTCTCCGGGTCAACGCCGTCGCTCCGGGCAGTGTGGAGAGCGGCATCACCACCAGCATCTCCTTCCCCGAGGACATCGACCCGAAGCTGATCTATCGGATCATGTCGCCGACGGGGCCGGGCCGGCCGGAGGCGGTGGCCGCCGTCGTTGCGCTGTTGGCGTCCGAGGACGGCGCTCACATGACGGGAGAGCTGGTGCGCATCGACGGGGGGACCCACGCATGAGGTTCAGCATCGGCACCGCCTTCATGCCCGCCGACCACTACGTTCCGCTGGCCCGTGCGGCTGACGACGCGGGGTACCACGCCGTCGCGTGCTCCGACCACGTGGTGAACCTGGAGACGCTGCGCACGCCGTACCCGTACAGCCATGACGGTTCCCGCCGGTGGGCGACCTTCACACCCTGGCTCGACCCATGGGTAGCCATTGCGGCCATGGCTGCGGTCACCGAGCGCTTGCGTTTCTTCACCAACGTCTACGTGCTGCCGATGCGCAACCCCTTCGTCGTCGCCAAGGCGGTGGGGACGGCGGTGGCCCTGTCGGGGAACCGCGTCGCCCTCGGGGTCGGCATGGGATGGTGCGAGGAGGAGTTCGAGCTGATGGAGCAGCCTTTCCGCAACCGTGGGCGCCGGGCCGACGAGATGCTGGAGATGCTGCGCGCCCTGTGGTCCGGGCAGATGATCGAGCACCACGGCGAGCACTACGACTTCGCTCCGCTCGAGATGAACCCACCGCTGACCGCGCCGGTCCCGATCTACGTGGGCGGCACCAGCGACGCCGCCCTGCGCCGGGCCGCCCGCCACGACGGCTGGATCTCCGACCTGGCCAGCACCGATGAGCTGGCCGCATTCCGTCGCCGCATCGACGCCCACCGGTCCGAGCTGGGTCGGGACGGCCAGCCGTTCGCCATGATCGGCTCGCCGGACGACGCCGCCGACGTCGACGGCTACCGCCGGGCAGCCGACGCAGGGGTCACCGATCTGCTGACCATGCCCTGGGTCTTCTACAGCGGGTTCACCGACGACCTGCAGCAGAAGATCGACGGTGTCCACCGCTTCGCCGACGACGTGCTCTCCCACTTCGAGCCGGACCCACACGTCGGGCCGGGTCGCCCGTGAGCGAGCGGAGCACAGCGGCCAACCGGTGCGTCGGTGGACGCGACCGGCCCGGCCGCGCATGAGCATCCTGGCCGGACGGGTCGCCATCGTCACCGGTGCCGGGAAGGGCGTCGGGCGGGGCATCGCCCTTGCGCTCGCAGCCGCGGGTGCCCGGGTGGTCGTGGCCGCTCGAAGTGAGCACAAAGCATCCCCCGTCGTCGGCGAGATCGTCGACCGGGGCGCTGAGGCGATCGGAGTCGTGTGCGATGTCGCCGACCCTGACGCGGCCCGGTCCTGCGTCGCGGCCACGATCGATGCCTTCGGTGCCGTCGACATCCTGGTCAACAACGCCAACGTCGCACCCTACGGCCCACTGCTCGACGTGACCGACAAGGCCTTCGACCTGGCCTGGCGGGTCGGGCCGGCGGCGATCCTGCGGTTCATGCGGACATGTCACCCGCACCTCGTGGACGGTGGCGTGATCCTCAACCTCACGTCAGGCTCGGCGCTGCGGTCCCATCCCCTGGGTCTGGGCGCCTACGCCGCCGTGAAGGACGCCATCACCGTGCTCACCCGCACGGCGGCGGTGGAATGGGGTCCGAGCGGGATCCGGGTGGTGGCCCTCATGCCGTTCGCCGCCAGCGAAGGCATGGACTGGTGGCGCGAACACGACCCCGACGCCTACGCGAGGGTGCTCGGTGAGGTTCCCCTCGGCCGCATCGGCGACCCGGAGGCCGACATCGGGCGGGCGGCCGTGTGGCTGTGCTCGCCCGACGCGTCCTACATCACCGGCACCACCCTGGTCGTCGACGGCGGTCAGAGCTACCTGCGCTGACGCGCTCGCCGCCGAACACGCCGCCTCCGCACGCCCCCGAGCCGCAGATCGTTGGATGGGTATCGTGCCGCCCATGGCTACCGTTTCACCGCCTGACCGGACGGCCTTCGCACCGTTGCCGCTGGATCGGGCCGAGGTGTGGAGCCGGTTCGGGAAGTGGGACACGGTGTACTTCCCCAGCCTGGTCGGTCTCGAGCTCGAGGAGATCCGCGTCGACTACGCCAGGATGCGCCTGCCGTACCGGACGGAGCTGGACCAGCCGGCGGGGGTGGTGCACGGAGGTGCCATCGCCACCCTCATCGACACCGTGGTGGTACCAGCGGTGGGTGGCGCCTTCGATCACGTGCCGATGATGCTCACGCTCAGCATGTCGATCCAGTACCTGGGCGCCGTCAAGGGGGAGGCCTGCGTGGCTGAGGGTTGGGTCACCCGACGAGGACGGTCGATCGTGTTCTGCGAGGCCCTCGTACGCACCGCGGGGGGCGAACCCGCCGCCTCCGGACAGCTCGTCTACAAGGTGCGGCCGGTCGGCTCTGCGCCGTGACGGCGCTGCGGCACGGTTGTCGCGCGCCGTCGCACCAGGATGGTCACCTCCTGGGGTGCACCTCCGGTGCCCGTCCTCAGGAGCCGAGCCGACAGGCGAGGCGACCCGACAAGCACGGCGCAAGTTGTGAGCGCAGCCGCAGGGCTTCAGCGACGACGGCCCTACCTATTCGCGCACGTTCGTAGCGTTCCGAAGCAGGTCCTCGGCTGCGCTGGGGCGCTTCGACTGCGCGGACCAGGTTCGCTCGGCAAAGCTCACGAACAGGCCCACGATGCTCGGCCTGACCGGCGCACCGCCGCAGCCGGTTCAGGCCGGCTGGGCGAGGGCTTCCTTGAGGAGGCCGAGGACGGGGACGGGGCCGGGGTCGAGGCCTTCCTGGGCGGCCAGGTGCAGGCTGACGAAGTCACCGAAGAGCGTGAGGTCGAACAGCTGGGCCAGCAGCCCATCGCCCTCGGCCCGGACCGTGTGGACGGCACCCACGCACTCGTCGACCAGTTCAGCCACGAGATCGAAACGGCGACTCTCCTGGGGGTGCTCGTCGTCATGACGCAACAGGATCAACTGGAATACCTGGCGGGTGAGGTCTCCGTGCTGGCCCCAACCGGCGATCTCGTTGTGGCACAGCTCGGGGATGGCGTTGGAGAACGCCGGCGCCTTGGCGTTCTCGTTCACCTGAGCCTTCCACCGGCCGGCCGCCACCTCGCCGATGGCCGAAGCTCCGTAGATGACGGGCAGGCAGCGACCGATGCGGCGAGCCAGGTCAGCGGCTGGGTTGGAGTCTCTGACCAGCTCATCACGTCGACGCCTGAGCTGGGAGACGGCATTGGCCACCCATTCGTGAGCGCCGGAGAACAGGCCCATCCGTTCGAGGGCGATGAGCGGCGGTACGGCCAACGCACCGAGCCCGGCGCGAGGCGCAGGGATCCCCTCGGGAACCCGCAGCAAAGGAGCGTGCCACTCCTCGGCCAGCTCGACCAGCCGTCCGCCGTTGGCCACGACGAGGATCCGACCGCTGTTCACCTGCGCTTCCTGTGCGGCCTGCACGGTTTCCTCGGTGTTGCCCGAGAACGACAGGGCGATGACGAGGGTGCTCCGGTCGACGAAGCTGGGCGCGTCGTAGCCCTTGGCCACCACCACGGGGACGGGCAGGAACTGCTGGGCCACGGCGGCGATGGCGTCGCCGGCGATGCCACTGCCACCCATGCCCAGGATGACGACATTGGCGATGCCGTCACCGTCAGGGAGACCTTCGACCGCCCGGCCCACCTCGACCGCGGCCTCGACCTGCTCAGGGAAGGCGGCGGCGGCGGCGAACATGCCCAGCGTGTCGATGCCTCGCCGGGTGGGGTCGGTCTCGCTCACGAATCGTCGTCGTGGAACGTCGGGTTGATGCCCTCGGCCTCGGCCTTGGCCATGAGCCGGTCGTGCTCGGCATCGTCGACGGTCTCGGCCTCGTCCACCAACATGACGGGGATGTCGTCCTTCACGACGTAGCGACGCTTCAGTCGGGGGTTGTAGAGACTGTTCTCACCCTCGAAGTAGAGGAGCGGGCCCTTGTCCTCCGGGCAGGCGAGGATGTCGAGCAGTTGCGGATCGAGAGCCATGACGTGTCACCTCTGGTGAGCAGCGTGATCGGTGAAGAGGCCGAGCACCTCGGCGACGTGGGCGTCGCACTCGGCGCGGGTCGGGGCCTCGAGGTTGAGGCGCAGGAGCGGTTCGGTGTTGGACGGCCGCAGGTTGAACCACCACGGGCCGAGGTCGACGGTCAGGCCGTCGAGACGTTCGAGGTCGGCGTCGGGGAAGGCGCCGGCCACCCGTTCGATGACAGCCAGCGGATCGTCGACCCTGGTGTTGAGCTCACCCGACATGGCGTACCGGTCGAACGGGCGGCGGGACTCCGACAACGGCGCATCGGCTCGGCAACGCTGCTCGAGGATGTGCATGGCGGCGATGATGCCGGAGTCTGCGTTGTAGTTGTCCCGGAAGTAGTAGTGCGCCGAGTGCTCCCCGCCGAACGCGGCACCGGTCTCGGCCATCACCGCCTTGATGTAGGAGTGGCCGACCTTGGTGCGGATGGGGGTTCCGCCCCGCTCGACGACGATCTCGGGAACGGCCTTGGAGCAGATCAGGTTGTGCAGGATGGTTGCGCCCGGCTCCTTGTCCAGGATCCCGGCGGCGACCATGGCGGTGGTGGTCGAGCCGGAGATCGGTTCACCCTGATCGTCGACGACGAACACCCGGTCGGCGTCGCCGTCGAAGGCCAGTCCCACGTCGGCACCGCTGTCGAGCACCCGCTTGCGCAGGTCGGCCTGGTTCTCGACCTGGATCGGGTCTGGAGGGTGGTTGGGGAAGCTGCCGTCGAGCTCGCCGTAGAGGACCTCGAGCTCGAAGGGCAGCGTCGCCAACACGGCCGGCACGACCAGTCCGCCCATGCCGTTCGCGGTATCGGCCACGACCTTGAGCGGCCGCAGCACCGATTGGTCGAGAAAGGAACGCACGTGCTCGGCGAAATCGCCGAGGAGGTCGGTACCGGTGAGGCGCCCCGGCTCGGTGGGTGCGGGCCCGAGGCCCGAACGGGCCATGGCCTTGATCTGGTCGAGCCCGCTGTCGCGACCGACCGGTTTGGCGCCGCTCAGGCAGAACTTGATGCCGTTGTAGTTGGCCGGGTTGTGCGACGCGGTGAACATGGCCGCAGGAGCGGCCAGGCGACCGGCGGCGAAGTACACGAGGTCGGTGGAGGCCAGACCGAGGTCGACGACGTCGAGGCCCTGGCTCTGGGCACCAGCGGCGAAGGCGCCGGCGAACTCGACCCCGGTGGGCCGCATGTCCCGTCCCACCAGCACCCGCGTGGCTCCCTCGGCTCCGGCCGCGAATCGCGCGAACGCCGCACCGATGGCGTGGCAGAGGTCGGCGTCGATCTGCTCACCCACAATGCCGCGAACGTCGTAGGCCTTGAAGATTTCGTCGAGAGCATCCATGACCTCGGCGAGGTTAGAGGGTTCGCTGATCGCCAGGTGCCCCGGCGAGCAGGGCCGCCTCCTGCTCGGTCAGGTCGTACCAGCCGCGGCGGCCACCCCGCAGCACCCGCACCAGGTCCCGCACCAGGCGGAAGCCGTCGCTCACGACATGGACGGTGCTGCGGCTGGAGTTCTCCACCGCCACCGGCACCTCCCGCAGGGACAGTCGGTAGCGCTCGGCGAGGTGGAACACCTCGACATCGAACGCGAACCCGTCGATCCGGGTCTTGGTGAAGATCAGACGGGCCACGTCGGACCGGAAGGCCTTGAGCCCGCACTGGGTGTCGCGGTGGTGCCCGAGCAGCACCGCATGGGTGAAGCGGTTGATCACCCGTCCGCCGATCTCCCGGAGGCGCCGGGCCTGGACCAGGGTGTTGGTCTCGGTGTGGCGGCGGCTGCCGACCACCACGTCCCAACCGTCCTCCACCTCGGTGACCAGGCCGATGAGCTGGCGGGGCGGGTATGCGAGGTCGGCGTCGGTGAAGGCGATCGTGCGACCGCGTGCGGCAAGCACACCGGCGCGTACCGCTGCGCCCTTCCCGCGGTTCGACGGTTGGACGATCACCTGGTCGGCGCCGGCGGCCCGGGCCGCCTCGGCGGTGCCGTCCGGTGATCCGTCGTCGACCACCACGACCTCGACACCGTCGGCGTCGGCGTCGAGCGAGCCGCCCAGCACGCCGAGATCCCGACGCAGTCGCGC
>Ga0136612_10000001_pt1 | contig 63427 bp, 83 predicted proteins | sample AntDryUQ224A2306_2_FD_106644 | JGI IMG/M metagenome (GOLD analysis project Ga0136612, IMG submission 106644) | Polar desert sand microbial communities from Dry Valleys, Antarctica - metaG UQ224A (23.06) | ecosystem: Environmental > Terrestrial > Soil > Desert | place: Antarctica: Dry Valley... | reverse complement strand
TGCGGCGCTTGGTAGCAGCGCGGGGCGATCCGATGACCAGGCCGCTGAAACCGCAGGACTCGGGAGTGGGGATACACTCCGTCGCAAACAGGCCCAACACGAAAAGGTCAAGGCTTCACCGCTTGCGGAAGAGCTGCTAGGACACCTTGAGGCGGGGGCCATCACCCTCGCGCAGGCGGTGAAGCGGATTGACGAAGCGGATGAGGAACGGCAAAAAGCGGTGAAAGAACGAGAGGAGGCGCGCGAGAAAACGAAACGAGAAACGGAGCGGCGCAAGGAGGCGGAACGTGATCTCAATACGATGGTCGAGAATCGTGATCAGGTGTATCAGGAGCTAACGGAAAAACTCGAAGCTGCCGAGACAGAGAACGGGGGTGTACGCGAGGTCGCGCGGCGCGAAGCGTGGGCGGATATCTTCTCCCTCGCGAAGGCACAGGCCGAGAAGCAAGACCTCTCTCTTTCGATGTCAGAACTCTCACAGATCGCGTATCGACTCGATCCTGAAATCGCGGAAATCTTTTCGGAACGGCAGCCATCCCCAGAGGCGCACAAAGCCATTGCCAGCATCATCGGTGATCCGCTTAAATCCCGCGTTGGTGATGCGATTGAGACACGAACTCACGCCCGCATTACCCTGCGTCCCATCGAGGATTTGCGCCATGCGGTGTACAACCTCAGTAAGGTAACCCCGCATGATGCGCACGAGGCATGGGGCAATACCGAGCATCGCGACGCGTTAGAGACAGTACTCGAAGGCACCCTTAGCGCAATAAGCGCCTTTACCGCCGAGGTCAGGTCGGCTGGGGCGACGACGCTAAAACTTGTGAAATAGAAAGGACACCATCATGAAGCAGGACCGGCTTACGACAATCGAGAAGAGAAAATGGCTGCCGATTCGTGACAGCATTATTGAAAAATGCGGACTCTATGCCCAACATGTGACGGGTCGCGACGGACTCTTCCTCGCACGACCCGACGTTATTCAGGACGGCGCGCGCAAACTGGCGCGCATCAAAGACTGGGACGAGGGAGGTATCCTCGTCCCGGATCATTTACGGCGCATCGAAAGCACGATTTGGAGTGACCATATTCTGGACGCTGTTGCGGATCGTTTCCTCTATCGCCGCCCTAGTGGGGAGGTAGAGAAGACAACAGGGAGCGTGCCGCTATGGGTTGTCTTCAGCCATGACAATGAACCCCTTGGCTGGTGCGTGCCACAGCCGCGGCGGGATGGTATGCCGGCAACGATCTGGATTCTCCGTGGTCGGGATAATGTTGGCATCGCCGCTGAGCACCTGACCCGGCGAGCGAAAACGAGTCGTCCGCAGCCTGATACATTCTTCGGACAGGTGTGGAGCGCAAAATCGCGAGAGTTGATGTACGACGGACGGATGACGATTCGTCGTGTCTACTTCATTGCCAAGTTCTCTGACCTCGAGCCTGGCGAGCTTGGCCTCGATATCGACCGCCGGGTTGCCGAGTCTCGCGGCCTGGACAACGCGGCGATGGTGCGCCTTACCTATCAAGAGTACGTGACATCCCATGAAGACGCCGTTCGTGACGGAGATATGGTGACGCTTCATAGCATCGCCATCGCCCAGGGGCGCGACATACGCTCCTTGGAGGAAGAAATCCTGGCCGACCTCTTCGGTGATGGGCGCGCGGCGTAATACCAGAGCGTAGGGCTATGCCAGATGGAAGCGGCCTTTCCCAGCTTCGGCTAGCGGTATGGGTGAGGTGAGGATCGAGCAATCGAGACCGGCGCTGGGAACTGGCGAACAAACCAAACGTCGGAGCGGGGCGGTTTTTATGCGGGCTTCCATGCGGGGGTTCTGGCCGCCTCGCTTTCGACATCGCACGGACGGAACAGGAGTATTCATGCAACGCTACGGACGACGCGCAATCGCGATGCTGCTCGCGGGCTGCGGACTCTCGGCGCTGATCAGGCCAACGCGCGCGCATGGAGAGGACTACGTTGCCGGCCAGTCGGCAGGACTGCGCCGATGACATGTGCTCATTGCGGTGCGATGTTTGAGCGCGTGGGCGTGGCGAGGTATTGCTCCTCGTCGTGTCGATACGCAACAAGAACCCGCCCTATCCGAGATAGGTTCTGGGAGAAGGTTGACGATTCAGGTGGTGATGAGGCGTGTTGGCCATGGACCGGAAACTGCCTACCGTTTGGGCATGGCTATCTCAGAGAGGGACATTCAGGGATGCGGTACGCCCATCGACTGGCGTGGGAGATGGCGAATGGGGCCATCCCGCAAGGGCTGTCTATTTGTCACCACTGCGATAATCCCTCATGCGTCAACCCTCAACATTTATTTTCCGGGAGTCAGGCCGAAAATCTCCGGGATATGAGAGGAAAAGGGCGAGGGTTTCAGGTTCAGTCAAGATATAGGTCGGAGAACGCCACCGCCAAGTTGAACGAAGATCAAGTTGCGTTGATCCGAGACGCTTATAAGGAGGGAGTGACGCAGGTTCAGCTTGCCGCGATATACGGCGTTAATCAATCCACGATTAGCATCATTGCGCTAAGAAAGGGATGGAAGCACGTATGAACCGACGGGGCATTATTTCCGCAGCCTTAGTCCTTTTTTCGACTATCGCCTCGCTCACCATATCGCATATCCACGCGCACGGGGAAGATTTTACCGCGGCGATATACGACGCCTGCGCACGCTACGGCTGTAACGGCGACCAATTGGTGCGGGTCGCTGCGTGCGAAAGTGGATTCGATCCCTATGCTGTCGGACCCGGAGGCGAGCGCGGACTGTTCCAATTTCATCCCAATGGCGAGTGGTCGTACGCGGCATGGTACGGACCCTACGAGCAGATCGAGCTGGCGGCCCAACTGTTTTCTCAGGGCCGATCGGATGGGTGGGTATGTCAATAAATACAACAGAAGCTCTTGTCGCATTCGGAACCCTCTATGAAGTTCCATCTGCCACGCTCGATGCGGCCATCGCCGTGTTGCGCAATCCGGGCGACTGGATCGAGGAGCATGAGACGTTCGTAAGCTACACCGTCGACGGTCACCCGTGCGGGTGCGCGATTGGCAAGCTCTTCTGCGACGGCGTAACCGAGGACGATATATCCGATTCGTTTTGGGGCGCACTGGAGAATTACTACGAGGGCTGGTACGACGGGGATGCTCTGCGTCCCTACGATGACATGACGCCATCCTACAAGGACGCGCGGCACACGTTCGAGGAAACTGCGGACTGGATTGAAGGACTGCGCATCGCGGCGCGACAACACGAGGGGCGCATGTCTCTTACCTCGCACATTGGCATTGGGATGCGCTAGAATATCCAGACCATAAAAGAAGATCCGGCCGTTGAGCAGACGGCCGGATCAATGGGCGCCGCACCTTGAAGTAAGCAAGGTTAGCAACATGAAGTATCGCACATCACCCCCAGAACTCTCAACCGAACGGTTATTTTCCGCGCGTGACTACGCATGATCCCTCCTCGGGTGACTAAGCGTGCATTTCTGCGCGCCAACCGCATAGCGGCATGGGAGGCGAGCGGCGGGGTGTGCGCCTATTGCGGCCATGCGACGCCGGACGACCTGCGCACGATAGACCACGTGATGCCGCTGAGTCTGGGCGGCGAGCGCTCTCGTCGCAATACCGTGCCATCCTGCCGGACCTGTAACCAGCGCAAAGCCAACCTGACACTCGAGCAGTTTCGCGATGCTGAGATGTACCGCACATGGGCGCTCCGTGGGCGGTTTTTGTTTTTCTTCGAGAAGGAGAATTGGTCATGAGCATTGCCGCATTGTCCGCCGTTTGGGAGCACTCGACCCAGAAGGGAGGGGCGCTCCTCGTTATGCTAGCGCTCGCGGATTACGCCCACAAGGATGGATCAAACGCCTACCCCACCGTCGAGACACTCGCCGGTAAGGCACGGATGAGTGAGCGAAACGCCCGTTACATCTTGCGCGAATTGGAGGATGCCGGGGAGATTATTGCCGAGGGGAAGCACCCCAGCGGAACGACGATCTACCGCATCAAACTCCCCATTCCCCAGGGGGCAATATTTGCCCCGGCAGAAATTGCAGGGGGCAATATGGCGCAGGAGGGGGGGGCAAAACAGCGCATGCTAGGGGGGCAATGGGTTGCCCCCAAACCGTCAGTAACCGTCAAAGAACCGTTAGATATACCAACTCTCTCTGCCACGACGAAAAAAGCGCCCCCAAATCGCAAGACGACGCTGCCGGAGAATTGGCAACCCGATGACGGTTTCTACCTCTGGGCGGAAACAAAACACTTTACGGACGCGGACATAGAGTCAGAGCTTGAGCAATTTAAAAACTCGGCGCTGGCGCATCGACGCATGTATGCCGATTGGACGGCGGCGTTTCGGAACTGGATGACGAGTGACTTCCGCAAGCGCCCTACGTACACCCCACGCAAGGTTGGCAATGATTGGAATATGCCGGGGTATGACGCGGACGGGCGTCCGAAGCTCGTGCTCTAGGGCACGGCGATGAACACGCGCACATTCGTGGATTTCGGAATTGACGTGCCATCGGGGGCGCACGGTGAAAAGGATGTCCTGTGCCCCCAGTGTTCACACACCAGGAAGAAGAAGACCGATAAATGCCTGAGCGTCAATGTCGATAAAGGCTCATGGCTTTGTATGCATTGTGGGTGGTCCGGCGGTCTCGGGGGGCACGACCCGAACGCGTACGGCGCGCCCCTTACGAAGACATACACCGCGCCGGTGGTGCGCGAGGTGGCTCCGCTTTCGGACGTGGCACGCGATTGGTTTACGAAACGGGGTATCCCCGACTGGGTGCTGGAGGATGCCGGCATCACCGATGGTCCTGAGTTCTGCCCGGGCCTGGAGAAGCGCGTGAATGCCCTGCGCTTTCCCTACCACCGGCAGGGCGATATCGTGCACTACAAATTCCGTGGCCCGGGCAAGACGTTCTGGACGACACCGAATTCCGAGCGCATCCTCTACGGCCTGGATGATGTCGTCGGTGCTGAAACACTGGCCATCACCGAGGGTGAAGTCGATAAACTCACTATCGATGCCGTGCAGGGCTGGCCGTGCGTCTCGGTGCCGGATGGCGCGCCAAGTGCAGACGCCAAGCACTACGCCAGTAAGTTCTCATTCCTCGACGATCCTACGACTGAGGCGATCCTAGGGGCGGCAAAGACCATCGTCCTGGCTGTGGATATGGACGCCCCGGGTAACAAACTGGCCGACGAACTGGCACGCCGACTCGGGTACAAGCGCTGTCGTCGCGTGCGTTGGCCGGACGGGTGTAAGGACGCCAACGAGACGCTCACGAAACTCGGAGCCTCGGCGGTGCAGCAGGCCCTCGCTGCTGCCGCGCCCTGGCCGGTGACCGGCATCGTGACCATTAATGAGCTCTCCGACGATATCGATGCGCTCTACCGCGATGGCCTCGACCGTGGGGTCGATGCTGGGTGGCCGAGTTTCGATGCGCTCTGCCGCTCCCGGCAGGGACTCCTGACCATCGTGACCGGTATTCCCAGCCACGGAAAAAGTCTCTTCCTCGACAATCTCATGGTGCGTCTCATCGAACGCCACGATTGGCCGTTCGCAATCTGTAGCCCGGAGAACCAACCGCTGGCGCGGCACTTCGCGAATATCGCCGCCATTCGGATGGGTAAGCCGTTTAGCGATGGCCCGACGGCGCGGATGTCGCCACGGGAACTCGATACCGCTAAGGCCTGGGCGCGCGAGCGCATTAGCTTTGTCCTCCCGGACGAACCGGTGCTGGAGCGCATCCTGGACCTGGTGGACGTGCAGGTCTACCGGCAGGGTATTCGCGGATTGATTGTTGACCCGTGGAACGAGCTCAGTCACAACCGTCCTTCGGGGGTGAACATCACGGACTTCGCAAGTGACTTCCTGCGCGAGTTGCGAAACTTCGCACGCTCGCGGACGGTGGCCGTTTGGCTGGTGGCGCACCCAACGAAGCTCAGGAAGGGGGAGGATGGAAAATACCCAGTGCCGACGATGTATGACATCTCCGATTCGGCCCATTTCTACGCGAAGGCGGACGTGGGATTCGCGGTGCATCGCGACCCAACTGACCAGCACGGTCTGACGAGCGTGCACATCCAGAAGATTCGCTTTCGCGAGACGGGCCGCGTTGGTGTGGCGCAGTTTCGTTACGACGATATCACCGGCCAATTGCGCGAGGATGTCTCGGCGTCAAGCAATGGGCGCGTGCGCGAGAACGCAGGGATTGGAGTCTTTGCATGAACGCATTACAGGGTGCGATGGAATGGCAAACCGGAACGGCGGACACAGGCGCGTCGATCGAACGTATGCCGGCGCCAGCATTTCCAGCCGTTGACGAAACGATCTACGTGGAGGTGCTTGCGGCGGCGATTACGAGCCCGACGACGGCGACGGTGCAGGTTCTGGTCAAGGGATTCTTCACGCGTCCCGGGAATCGGGTGGATATTGCGCCGGTGATGATTCACGCGACCATCCCGGCAGTAGTGCTGCCGCGGTAGGGCTCTCGATTCAGGAAAGGATACGGTTATGCCTCCATCCGACGATACCATCCTAGAGTTCGTGCGCGTGTTCATTCTCGAACACGGCTACTCCCCAACGATCCGCGAGATTCGCGACAGCCTGCTCGTTAGTTCCACCAGTGTTGTGGCGTATCGTTTGCAAAAACTAGAGGCGCGGGGGCTGTTGTATCACGAGTCCGGTATGGCGCGGACGCTGTCCGTTGGGGGCAAGCGATGACGTGGGATGAATGGGTACAGGAGGTGGTCTGTGGGTAAGGGGAGAATCTATGCCATCATCGATCCGCGCGGGACGACAACCCCTCGCATCCGTTCGGTGACCCGCCGCGTGAAAACACCACCACTTCGGGACTGGCATGACGAGGACCGCGAGTTCGCGCGGGCATTTGAGTCAATGACTGCAGAGCAACAACGCCTCGTGCGTCTTGTTGGGGAGGGGCAGACTGTCGTTCAGTTAGCAGAGCAACTCTTTATCTCCCCACAGACGGTGAAGGGGCGCCTAGTGGCTGTGAATCATATCTTGGCGGGCGATGACCTCGTGCGCAAAAAGCGGATCGTGTACCTCGTCGGACGGTATGACGCGCAGTGGGAGCAGCGCCGATGAGCACGGCGATCCACGAACATTGGCAGGATACCGAGGTTCCAAAAACCCACCGGTCGAATCCGCGCGCGAGCGCCAAACTCGGGGCCGTCCTGTCCCGGCACCGGACGGCGCGAGGACTGTCACAAAAAAAACTGGCCGCCGCGTCGCGTGTCGACCGTACGTATATCGGGCGGGTGGAGTCTGGTGAGCGCGGCCTGGGCCTCGTGGCGCTCGCGCGACTGGCGGATGTCCTCGGCGTCGACTTCGCGCTGGAAGTGCTCGCGGAACTACTGCGAGACAGTGAGGATGTGCACGCCTGGCTCACCGCGAGTGGGGGAGTCGCGCGGTCTGGAGTATTGGGGGGGTTGTGAGCGTTCATATCATCACCGGCGACTGCCGGGACGTACTCGCTACACTCGATACGGGCAGTGTGCAAACCTGTATCACGAGTCCCCCGTATTTCGGCTTGCGGAGCTATTTAGACAGGGGCGATCCCGAGAAGGTGCGCGAACTCGGCGCCGAGCAAACCGTCGATGCCTACGTGGCCAATCTGGTTGCCGTCTTTCGCGGCGTATGGCGGGTGCTGCGTGACGACGGTACGCTCTGGTTAAATCTGGGAAGTAGTTTTCAAGGCAAGCAGGAGCTTGGCATTCCCTGGCGCGTGGCGTTCGCTCTCCAAGAGGACGGGTATTACCTCAGGAGTGACATCATCTGGCATAAGCCGAATTCTATGCCGGAAAACGTGCGGGACAGGCCAACGAAGGCGCATGAGTACATCTTCCTACTGACGAAGCAGCCGCGGTACTTCTTCGATGCGGATGCGGTGAAAGAAGCGGGCGTTGAGTCTAAACATCAGCGGAGTGCCCGTATCGGAGGCGCGAACGGGCACACCATTCGCCATAGCGAAGGCGGCATGATTGGCGTGAGCGCGACCCGAAATATCCGCTCGGTCTGGACTATCGCCACACATCCCTACGCGGGGGCCCACTTCGCAGCCTTTCCCCCAGCGCTGGTTGAGCCATGCGTGAAGGCAGGCACGAGTGAGAAGGGCGCGTGTTCCGCGTGCGGTGCGCCGTGGGTGCGGGTGGTTGAACGAGATTTACGGGAAGGCGCTAGGCGTGAACTAGGTCGCGGCATTTCTTTGGCCGATAGCGGGCTCATGCCGGGCAAAGATAACGGACAGTACGACCATCACGGCGACGGGCTCCACCTCTACACGAACCGCACGACCGGATGGCAACCAGGTTGTCTTTGCAATGAGAGCTATCCGATACCATGCGTGGTCCTTGATCCCTTCGCCGGTGCGGGAACCGTCGGCCTCGTCGCAGATCGGTTGGGGCGCGATGCGGTGCTGGTCGAGGTGAATGAAGCCTACGCCGCGATGGCCCGGAAGAGAATATCGGGAGAGGCGCCAATGTTCGTGGAGGTCGTTTAATGGCGTTACCTATTTACACCTCGCGGTGAAGCGGTGGGAGTTCGCGGCCGAGGAGCACGCGATCCTCTAACGCGGTGAGCGCGAGGTGCAACATTCCCACGCGCTCCTTGACGCCCTCGCGCTCCCAGCGGTGCAGGGTGATCCGTGTCACGTTGAGGCACCCTGCCAGTTGCATGACACTCATGCCCAGCGCCATGCGCCGCCGCTTAATCTCGCTGCCGTCCATTGATTCCCTCCTGCCGATTGACGCTAGGATACATCATTTTGAGTAGTGTTGATATTTATGGCCTAAGCCCCTTGACATCTATGTATCCTAGTGTTACTCTAGGAATGTAGGAAGTGGTCTACCGGACACGAAGAAGGAGCATCCCATGAGAACGAGAAACGCCGCGATCACTTGTACGATGTGCGGGGAGGTTGCGACGGACGTGATCGACGGAATCTGCCAGACCTGCCTCCACGAAGAGTTTGACGCGGCCTCTAGCATCACCACGCAATCACTTGCCGCACAGTACGCGGAGTTCGGTGTCATCGAGAATGGGGCGCGCGTGTTTCCTGAGGCTCACGAAACACCAGAGGCCACCTGCCATGGATGCCGGCGCTCATTCCCGGTTGAGCACCTCTCGGAAAGTGTGACCGACTTCGGGCTCGTCTCGCTCTGCCCAAACTGCGCGGATGACTCGCAAGGACGCCAGTGGGAATCGTTCTGGACGAAGGTGCAGCGCGAATACAAGAACGTCTGCGCCGAACTGGACGGGGCTCTCGTCGCCGCGCCGCACGAGCGGGCATCATGATGACAGACCATGATCGCCAGGTGAGGCTCCTGGCCACGGCGGATGGCTTCGCCAATGCGGGCATGACGCGAGAGGCATTCGAGGCGTACTGCGCTGCGGGAGAGTATCGGTTCACGGATGAGGATATCGTGGTGATTGGGGATCGATTGGACTACGGCAACGGCGTTGATCTCCTCAACGACAGGAGCGATGAGTGGACATGAAAACCGTATGGGTGGTGGAGTTTTGTCAGCACTGCGATCCAACCGGCCACCAATGGGGGTGTGAGACGGGGGCGATCTTCACGACCGAGGCTGCCGCCCGGGCATTTATTGCTCGGTACGAGGATGAGTACCGCGAGGACAATTCGGGATCGTGTTTTCGGGTTCTGGACTATGACGTGCTGACTGAGCTTGCGGGAGGATGACGAATCATGAGTGCCCCGGATGCGGAGAGAGACTTTGCACGCCTCGTGGAGATGGCGGCAGAGGCGAAAGAAGAGGCGGAGCTTACTGCCACGAAAGCACAGGCGCGGCTGTGGGACGTATGGGTCGCCTCCGAAAAAACCTTATCGTTGCGGCAGGTGCATGACCTGATCGCGGAGGCCCGGGCCGCGCGCACGCGTAATCCTTCGTGAGAACATTCACGCGGCGCGGCGCCATCCTTGCCGCCCTCGTAGCGGCAACTGGGCAGCGCATCACTACTGCCTACCAGGGGCCGGCTCGGTGGGAACTCAAGACCATCGCGGTAACGTATGTGGGTCCTGACGAGTACTACAACTACGTCGAGCATGCCGCGCGGGTATGGTCTGCCGTGCGCTACGCCCCCACCTTTACCACCAGGAACGGGGCGCAGAAGAAGTGCAATGCGGATCAACCGCAGCATGGCGAGGTGATTGTGTGCACGCAACAGATCGAGAACTTCGCTGGGCAGACGACGACATGGGAGAACGAACGCAGGGAGATCGTATCCGGGAAGATCATCTTTGCCGCGCTCAATGAATCGGGCTACAGCTCCGCTTTTCAGATCGAGACAATGGTGCATGAGTTCGGGCATGTCCTGGGATTGCCTCACGACCGGCGAGAGAACTCCATCATGAATTCCCCCGGCTTTCGAGGACTCACTACGCCACTCGCGCATGACAGGAAGAGGATCGCGGATCGGTACGGCCCGCGTGACAAGACGCATCGTGGAGGGAGGCGCTCATGGATAGGCAGGCAGTCATTATTGTCATTCCCTGTACCCCACCCCGAGAAACGAGCCCGAACTGGCATGGTCATTGGCGGGCACGGGCGAAGGCGGTCAAGATGCTACGGGATGTGGCAGGGTGGGCCGCTATATGCTACCTGAACGCAAGTGGGGGAGCGCCGCGCGGTGAAGAAATAGCACAAATGAGCGCGGTGGTGCTGGACATAGAAATATCATGGGAGAAGGGTCGTAAGCGCGTTGACTCTGACAATGCTATAGGGATGTGCAAAGCGGCGAGGGATGGGATCGCAGATGTCCTGTGGGAAGGCAGGGATAGTCACGTGACGATTGGGGAGGTACGGCAGACACGAGGGGAAGAAACAACAACGTTTATTCTGCGCTCGTTGCCATCCCCTGCATCATCGTAACAGTGCTACGATATTGCCACGATACGGACGAGAGGCGTCCGATCCGCGCGGTATTGCATAGGCTGCATTCCACCCATGCCACCAACACATCAATCGCGGAACAAGATCGATCGTCAACTGCGCGTCGCTGAGTTGCGGCTACGCGGCTACGGCGATCAGTACCGTATTGCCGCCATGCTGGGCGTCGCGCAACCCACGATCTGCCGCGATATGAAGGAACTAGACGCGCGGTTCCGCGCTGCGGCCCTGCAGGACATCATCACCGCCATTGGCATTGACCTAGAGCGCATAGAGAAAATCATCACAGTGGTGTTCCCTCTCGCTATGGCTGGCGATCTGATCGCGGTCAAGCGCATTGAAGGACTTCTCGCCGCGCGCGCCAAACTGCTGGGACTCAACGCGCCTATCCGGGCGGAAGCTGTCGTGCGCCATGTCGCCGCGCGCCCAGACCTCTCCGCGTTGTCTGATGATGACCTGGAGTTCCTGTCCGCGTTGAGTGAGAAGGTGGCGATTGGGGAGGTAAGCGGGTGAGCGTTGCGCTCCATCACGGGGACTGCCGGGACGTTATGGCGGCGATGGAGCCGAACTCGATTGATGCTATTGTCACCGATCCGCCATATGATCTCACCAATCGCGTACCCGACGTGAAGAAGTGCCGAGTATGCGACCGCGTGATTGGAGGAAGTGACGGGAAGCCCCCGGCATGCCCCCGCTGTGGGGGAGAGTTGTATAACCAACGCACCCAAGCTAAGGGCGGCGGCTTCATGGGCAAGGATTGGGATGCAACCGGCATCGCCTTCAATCCCGAGACGTGGGCGGCGGCGTACCGCGTCTTGAACCCGGTGGGCATTTATTGGCATTCTCCGGTACTCGAACCAGTCACCGTATGGTGTGCGCCATCGAGGATGCGGGGTTCGAGATCAGGGATTCGCTCATCTGGATGTACGGTTCGGGAATGCCAAAAAGCTTGAATGTAAGCAAGGCGCTCGACAAGGCGGCGGGGGCAGAGCGGGAGATTGTCGGCGTCAACCCCAACACGCGGCCCAATAGTGCGGGAATGAAAAGCAACGCATTGGAGAGCAAGTGGTCAGGGACGAGCCTAAGCGCCCCAACCACCGACCTCGCCCGCCAGTGGGATGGTTGGGGGACTGCGCTCAAGCCCGCCCATGAACCGATCTGCCTAGCCCGCAAGCCCCTTATTGGCACGGTGGTTCACAACGTAGAGGCACATGGGACAGGGGCGCTGAATATCAACGGGTGTCGGATCGATGGCATTCCGTCGAGCAAGCCCCAGCCGGCATTCAATAGCCCCACCCGGAACGTCTACGGATTCCAAACCGGGGAGGGACGAAACGGAGGAATGTCGCAGGTAACGCAAGGAAGGTGGCCGAGTAACATCAGCCTCGGTTGCGCGTGCGACGGTGATGAACATGATGTAGAGTGCGCGGTGGCGATGCTGGATGCTCAGATAGGGCATCGCAGAAGTAGCGGCATCTATACACCAGTTGACCACGGCGACAACGGGAACGAGACGGTAACGAACTTTGGGGGGCGTGGGGTTCAGGCGAGTATGTACTCCGACTCCGGCGGACCCTCGAGATTTTTCTACTGCGCTAAGGCGTCACGTGCTGAGCGGAATGCGGGGCTGGAGGGGATGGACGAGCGCGTGGCGTCTGTTGGAAACCTCGAAGCGGCCGGCCGCGATGCCAGTAATCCATTGAACTACCGAGGGGGACAACGAGCGCGTGTTGAGCGCGGCGATACGCCATCCATTCCTCGAGCCAATCATCACCCCACCGTGAAGCCCATCGCCCTGATGCGGTACCTCGTGCGCCTTGTTACGCCACCGGACGGCACGGTCCTTGACCCGTTCATGGGCAGCGGCAGTACGGGATGTGCAGTGGTGATGGAGGGATTCAACTTCATTGGCATTGAACAAGATGCCGAATATATCGCCATTGCCGAACAGCGGATAGCTCATTACACCGGTAAGCGTGAGACTGACTGGGGACCACTCTTCGCGGGCGTGGAGGTGACGAGTTAGTGACAGTAAATGGGACCGTCTGGCAGAATCGCATTGTTGGCTACGGCGAAGAAGATCCCGCACAACTCGTAGCGAATCCTCGCAACGTTCGTATTCATCCCAGGGAGCAACAGGACGCCCTCTCTGGCGTCCTAGAGAGTGTCGGCGTAGTCCAGAACGTGTTAGTCAATCAATCCACTAACACGCTGGTGGATGGCCACATGCGCGTCATGTTGGCCATGCGCGCTGGGCAGCCAACTATCCCGGTAACGTACGTGAACCTCACCCCCCAAGAAGAGGCGCTTATCCTGGCGTCCTTCGATCCCATTTCTGCGATGGCCGCCACGGATGATGAGCTTCTTGCTGAGCTCTTAGCTGAGATCGATACCGATAACCTCGCGGTGCGTGCGTTCCTGTCCGATCTCGCCGAGGATCGTGGTATTGATGCACCTGAATTTACGTTGTCCAATCTGCAGGATCGGGGAGATTTTGATAAGAAACCGCTTACCACCTGCCCCCAATGTGGGCATGCCTTCTAATGGTCGCCCAGAACGCGGAGATGATCCGCGCGGCTCCTACCACACTGGCGGAGCGCCGGATGCGCTTCTTCGTACGCGATGCCTGGCCGGTGGTAGAGCCCGCCGTCGAGTTTCAACCCAACTGGCATATTGATGCGATCTGCGCGCACCTCGAAGCCGTAGCCGCTGGGCAAATACGTAACCTTTTGATCACCATGCCACCGCGCACATTGAAGAGTCTGACCGTGAGCGTCTTCTTCCCAGCCTGGCGCTGGATCACTGCTCCTGGTGAGCGCTTCCTCTACGCGTCCTACTCCTCTGACCTCGCCACGGATCATAGCCTGGCCACTCGGCGCGTGATCGAGTCGGACTGGTATCAGGATCGCTGGGGAGATCGGGTGGTCATGGCGCAAGACCAGAACCTCAAGACGCGATTCGAGAATACCGAACGTGGGGCACGCGTGGCCACGAGCGTAGGGGGAACGGTTACCGGAAAGGGCGGTGACTATGTTATTGTCGATGACCCCTTATCTGCCGCTGATGCGAGTTCGGACGCGGCGCTCGCATCGGTTGTCCGTTGGTATGACCAGGTGCTCTCTACCCGGCTCAATGATCCGAAGACCGGCGCGCGCATCGTCGTTATGCAACGGCTGCACGAACTCGATCTGGCTGGGCACATCTTGGAGCAGGGCGGATATACGCATCTGAACCTGCCGATGGAATACGAGCCTGACGCGGTGCAGTGGACGGGATTCGGCGATCCTGATCCACGGACCGAGGCCGGGCAACTCTTAGCCCCGGAGCGCATTGGTCCGAAAGAGGTCGCGGACTTTAAGGTACGGCTGGGCTCTCGCGGCTATGCGGGACAGTATCAACAACGACCCTCGCCGGCCGAAGGCGCGATCCTCAAGCGCGAATGGTGGCGTTATTGGCGCGGACCACTGCCCGAATTTGAGTGGATTGTGCAGAGTTGGGACACGGCGTTCAAGACAGGTCGCGAGAATGACTTCTCCGCCTGCATCACCCTTGGTGTGTCTGGCGGCGCGTTCTACGTGCTGGACCGATGGCACGACCGCGTCGAGTTCCCGGAATTGGAGCGCGCGGTGATCGCCCAACATGCCAAGTGGCTACCCGATGAGATTCTGGTCGAGGATGCCGCATCGGGGCAGTCATTGATTCAGCAGTTGCAACGCGAGGATGGCGGGGTTGTGCTCCCTATCGTGCCGTTCAAACCAGACCGCGACAAGATCGCGCGGGTCAATGCGGTAAGTCCCTACGTCGAGGGGGGACGTGTGCACCTTCCGGCGGATGTGATATGGCGTGATGATTTCATCGAAGAGACGGCGGTCTTCCCTGCGGGGGCGCATGATGACCAGGTCGACGCTTTTACGATGGCTATGATTCGGATGGCGGCGCGCGAGAACGCGATACGCCCTATCGACCCCGTGTTGCTCGCCGCGTTCGCTGGGCTGCCGGGCTAGCGCATGGCCTCGCCCCTATATACGGTATCATCGGCGCAGAGATAGAGCATCCTGGCGCGCGTCTAGCGAGAGGTAAGTACATGATGAGGCAGCACCCGTGGCCTTTCTGGAGCGGTTGAGGATGGCTGGATCGGCCGCGCTGAACGCATATCGAAGTTACGGCTCGGCTCTCGCGCTTTCTGATGAGGATCGGTACGCGCTTCTTGAGGCCATGTGGATGGGCACGTGGCGGAACGATCCTCGTATTCGGCAGTGGCGCGGTGGACAACCCGCACTATATCGCAATACCGTCCAGCTCTGGCGTCAACTCTCCGCCGTCGTCAACCTCTACGCCCAATTCGTCTACATTGGCGATCTCTCTACGAACGGACAGTTGCTCCCCGACGGATCGCGCGGGGCCATTCCCATTGACCCCCAGACGGGGGACGACGCGGCAGATGAGCAGATGCTCGTCGCGTTCGGGCAACTCTTCACGATCTGGCAATACCGCCAATACATGAGTCTCCCGCCCAAGACGTGCGCCATCCTCGGAGATTGCCTGACGGAACTCGTTGACGATTATCCGCGCGGCATCGTTCTGCCGAACACCATCGATCCGCGCTATATCATGGACTTGGAGCTAGACCATGTGGGGAACGTCAAGGCGTACGCCGTGGAGTATCATGTTTCGATCCCCGAGAGCACCGCGTTCGGCATGGTCCAAAAGGCTGATGCCTATACATTCCGCAAAGAGGTCACGAGCGATGGGTTCTGGTTTTACCGCGATGACAAGCCCTATGACTACACCACGGACACGCCGAATGGCAGCGGCGCGTTCCAGGACAACCCGTATGGGTTCTGCCCGGCCATTTGGGACCGTCACGAAATCGTGGTGGGGCGCGACCGCGGCATATCCGCCACGGAGAAGACGCTGACCCAAACCATGCATCTAAATAGCGTCCTTAGTCATGCGATGGACTTCCAACAGAAAAAATTTGCGGCACCCATCGGCTATACCGGGGGGTCCGCGCTGCCTCGTAACCAAACGCTTACCATGACCATGCCGGGAGGCATCACCAACGCCAACGCGACGGCGGATGAACTGGAATCCTCACGGCGCATCGCCGCCGAGAACATTAACCTCTTCCCGATGCAGAAGGATTCGGAGTTCCTGAGTATCGACTTCGATATTGGCCAAACGCGCGAGATGCTGGGTCTCGTGATGGATTCCATCATGGCCGAAAACCCGGAAGCGCGCTATGGGCAAGAAATTTTGCAGATGACGCAGATAACCGGGCCGGGCATGGAGCGCGCCCTCTCGCCCATCGTTGGCCTGGTGAAGGCGGCGCGCGCCAATGCGGACCCGCAGACCATAAAACTGTTACAGATGGGTACGGCCATCATGGGGTTCCGCGTGAACAGCGGCGACATTCCGGCCGAGTTAATGACAGCACGCCGTGCGCGTTATGAAGCGTTCCGGCCTTACGGCCTCGACAGTTTCGGGCAGGGCTTATTCGATTGCAGTATCCCGGACCGACCCGTCCTCTCCGAAACCAAGGACGAGAAGGTAGCCCGGTTGGTGATGATCGAGTCGCTTACCAGTGAATGGGCGCTTGCGGAAGCCGGCGTGCCAGAAGAGGAGATTGCTCGCATCACGGGGGAGCGGGAGAAACAGCGTGCGGAGATGGCATCGGCATTCTCGGTAACCGGCGCGAACATGGCCAATGACGAGCCACCAGATGGCGATCAGCCCGACCAACCGGATGTGAGGGAGTAGATGGTCTCGCAGGCGAGTCGGCTCGCGGAAGTCCAGGTGCAGGGCCAGCGGCGCATTGACGCCATCTATGCCCCCCTCGCCCTGGCTATAGCCGATGCGGTGATGCGCTGGTCCGTGCCGGATGTGCGCGGCATCCCACGACTGAGCCTCTTTGCGCGCTTCCTCATCTTGAGCGAGATTGGGCGGCTCCTGGATGCGGTGCGTATCCCGCTGACGCTGGCGATCCTCGATACCACGCGAAGGGCAGAGAACGTCGCGCAGATCCAGACGACGCCGATTGGGCGCGATACTGCGGCGAATAACACCGCGCGGGGCGTGATCTATCGCGCATTGGGCACGGATCGCACGAGTGTCATCGGTCAGACCGGGGCGCTTCTGGCGCGCGGGGTTGCGGCGGGTGCGGCGGCCAGAACGATTACCAGAACGATTCAGCAGTATTTCAGCCCATGGTTCTCAGGCTATCGCGACAAGACCGGCGCACTCCTGCATACGGATCGTGTAGGGGCCATCACATCCTGGCCGGGGCGCGCCGGCATGGCGTCCCAACATGCGCGAACAATCCTGCTCACGGAAGCGACCCGAGCGCACTCGAACACAATCCTGCGGTTGGCAACGAGGGATGGGGTGGGTGTGCGATACCACGTAAGCACGGCGCACGCGAAGTCAGACGTGTGCAGCGATAACGCGCGACGCGATAACGGCTACGGTCGGGGGATCTACCGATCAGGTGACGCCCCGAAGATACCCATCCATGTGAATTGTCGGTGCAGCTATAGCACGGTACCTCTGGTGGAGCGCTAGCAATGGAAAAAGACGCCAAGCAAGCCGTAGAACGGGCGCAAATCGCCAACGTCGTCAATGTCTCTGTGGAGAATGCGAAGGCGCTCTTTATCTATCGCGCGGCGCTCCTCGCAGTAGGGTTCAGCGAGGCCGACACGCTTGTCCTCCTGTGCAACTTGCAATCGTCCTGGTGGAACAATAAGCTCCCGAATCCTCCGCATCCGCAAGAAGGGTAGGGGGAAAGATGCTTACTGCGCTCACGAACCTGCTCACGGCGGAGCCGCGAAACCTAACCAGAGAAGAGGTAGATCAGATCGTGGACCGAGTCGCCCAAGAATCTAAGAAGCGGGGTCTGCGTGCGGGGAGCATCTCTGGTGAGGACGTGACGGGGAACCCGAGCGGCGCGCTCCACGCCGTCGCCTTTCAGCTGACGATGGTGCAAGAGACGATCGCCCGGCTTATCGCAGCGCTCGAACGGCGGGGCGACATCTTTGTGTCGAGTCCCTGCGAAGACGTTGATGCCACGTTCGATCCTGACGATTACCCGGTGCGTTAATGACCCAAACTATCCAACGCGCTATCACGACGGTCGTTAACGTCGCCGCCCACTGGCTCACAGTGCTCGTCGTCACGGCCTACGTCGTCGTTTGGGCCATCACCGATCGCCCCTTTGATAACCTCGACTTCGCTTCTGCGCTCAGCGTGTGGATGTTGTTCGCGGTCCTTCATGTCGCCGTGCGTGACGGGAGGGCAGTGCAGACGAAGATGGACGCCATCGCGCTGGGCATCGATGCGGTCGATAACCGGGTGGTGGGCATTGATGATGACCTGGATGGCGTCGATGCCATGAAGGATGACATCGTTGCTGCCGCTCGTACCGCGAATGGGCAGGGTAAGGAAGGCGGGTACTGATGGAACGTGATGTCGAAGAAGCGCTCGCACGCGCGCAAACCGTCAGGGTAAAAACGACGTGCTCGGATAATGCCGAGGCGTTGCGCTGGTACTACCTTGACCTGCTAAGTGTGGGATTTTCGAGGATAGAGGCGCTGGAAATCACCTGCCGGTTGCAAGAGGCCTGGTGGCGCAACCCGAACCGTGAGCAACCGAATCCGCAAGAACAGTAAAGGGGTAACATAGCTACCATACGTACGCGGGACCGCCGCGACGACACAAAGAAAGGTAGGGTAAAGCTATCGCCGCGATCGTGCGCGCATCCTATGCATCGGGAGTGGGACCAACGCTTGCAACCGCAGAGACCGGAGCGAAGTACAACAGAGAAGAGACGCTCGCGGGCACCACGGCCCCCATCCCAAAGCCAACCGCCACGGGCACGGCGTTTAGCTGGCCCAAAGTCCTTCGGCTTGAGGTAACGACACTTGACGCGGCCACATCCTTGTCCAACCTGCGGCATCGCATCGCCAGCGCGCCGTCGGCGGGACTGAAACTCTGGTTCAAAGACGACGCCGCGACGTACGTACGCTCCACGGCGGTTGCGGCGGCAGACGCTGGCACGGATGATGCCACCCCAGCAGGCTATACCACGGCGCCCACGGCGGATGCGGTCTACGATGCGGCATCGTATAGCGCGGGCACCACAGGCGGCAAAGGGGACTACCTCAGCTATGCGTTGGGGATTTCAAATTTGTACGTCGGGGGTGCGGGGAACAACATTGCCCTACCCACGCTTACCTTGACTTATGATGAAGCGTGACGATACACACTGCACTAGTGAGTGCGAAGGGAGTAACCCATGGCCGAGACGAAGCCCTTCATGAACGATGCCGGAACCGTGGTGATCACCGATCAGGATACGTACGTCGCGCTGTATAAGCCAGCAGGATACCGTCCACTGAAGGCCGGAGAGTTCGTACCGTTGCAGCAGGCTGAGGTAAGCGAGGATGGCGGTACAGCGTTCGACCCTGTCGCGGCGCCGGATGCAAAGGCTGTCAAGGCTGTGCGTCGGGCGCAGGCCGCGGACGATGGTGCGAATGACGGCTGAGCGGGTCATTACTCGTGCGCACACCTGGATCGCCTTTGATGGCAACGGGACCGCGCACTGGGAGATAGACTACGGCTCAATATCACAGGTCCCGACACCCATTGCGCGCCTGGCCGTTGTGGGTACGGCTGATCCCGACACCACGCAGTGGCACGCGGTGGCGGCTATCCCCAAGGGAGCAACGCCGGTATGCTTCTGGCGGACATCAATCGAGGTACGCGCGGAAGCCAATACTGACGGCGATGCCGGGGACGAAGTAGGGCGTTCTGCTATTACGGTCATTGGGTGGGAGCGGGATAGCGCACGGATGCTCCTCTGGTGTCACGCGGACGGGAGCGTCCTGATGACGGATGGCGAGATCGCCGAATAGGGGTGTTCTTTGATCGGGCAGACGAATTTCCCAACATCCCTCGATACGGCGGTTGAACTTATCGAGGTGGCCAACGGCGGTTCCTCCACCATCGGCACGGGTGGTGTTACGGCCATCGCTACGACGGTGCCAATCACCTCTACCACAGGCGCTCCTGCGACCGGCGTCGCCTACGTCGGCACCGAAGCGATCAGCTACACCGGATTGACTGGCACGAGCTTCACTGGCTGTGTGCGCGGCTTCGATGGCACCACCGCCGCCGCCTACGCCGCTGGCGTGACGATCAATTTCAGCCCCATCATGAGCGCCCATCATGAAGTGCTACGAAGCGCCATCATTGCCCTAGAAACGAAGGCCGGCGCTGGCACGGGCGGCACCGCGATGTCAAAGCGGCGCGTCCTTACTGACGCCGACGTGGATATTACCGGCGTCACCGAAGCGACAACCATCATCCAAGCGGCGATCGACGCCATGGCTGCAGCGGTCGCTGGTGCGGGCCCGGGTGGCACGGTGGAGCTCCCTGCCGGGAAGTTGCTCGTTGGCACGCTCTCCATCAAGCACCATGTTGATTTGATGGGACAAGGGCCGGGGGCAACAGAACTCAAGGCCAAGACGAATATCGGCGGAGCGGTGATCAAGAACGCCGTCGATGGCGATCGCTTCTTCTCGATCTCCAACCTTCGCATCAATGGCAACAAGGCCGCTCAAACGACAGGAACGCTCCGCCACGGTATCTCGATTAATACCCCCAGCACAGCAGTCCAGGAGTACGCGGACGGCTACTGGCGCGTCCATGACGTAGACATTATCGATACGAAAGACGATGGCCTGGTGATCGCGGGCCGGGGCGAAGGCAAAGCCTACGGCATCAATGTCCGGGACAGTGACGGCATCGGCGTGAACAACTCCGCCGCCGACTGTGACTTCAACCTCATCACCACAGGAAACACGGGACTGCAAGGCTTTAAAGTCACGGGCCCCAATAACCGATACTCAAACTGTAAAGCGTTCTATGCGGGTCGCATTAGTGGCGCGGTAGGTCATGGCTTTCATGTCGACGGATCTCACACGACCAACCTTATCAACTGCCAAGCGCAGGACAATCAATTTCACGGATTCTTCGCGAACGCGGCGGATCGTACACACCTCGTCGGGTGCATCGCCGACTCAAACAACACCGGCAACAATGCCGACAGCGACCGACTCGGGAATGGCGTACAGTTCACGAACTCTAGCTACGGTAAGTTCACCGGGGCATCGCGCGATCGTGGATTGGTTGCCAGTGGCGCTGTCCGGCAACAGAAGTACGCGCTGGGTATGACCAGCGGCGCGGCCTACTTGCAAGCCGAGTTCGTTTCCGATGGGAACCTGTCGGGTCATGTCCAGAACGGGTGGCACACCAACATTCGTATTTCCATTAACGCGTACGACGGAGAGCAGGACGTCGCGTACGCCGCTACCCTCACGCCTGATCCCACGATTGGAAGCTTTATCAACGTCGCGGCGCTGACGGGAGCGATGACAATCAACGTCCCGGCGGCGGCGAACAGCTGGACCGGGGCGCGGACCACGTTTGGATTCACCCAAGATGCCACGGGGGGGCGGGTTGTGACCTTCGCGGCGGGATACGTGGTCAACCAGGCTCCACCTACCACTGCGAATGCCAAGTCTGCGATAGAGTTTGTCTACAACGGTACAAATTGGGTACAGGTCGGCATTGGTGGGAGCGGCGGCGGCGGCGACGCCTCGACGAATACCGCCGTATCCGTTGACAGCGAGGTGGTGCTCTTCAGCGGCACTACCGGCAAACTGCTAAAGCGGGCAACGGGCACGGGGATCGCCAGTCTCGCTTCCGGCGTGCTGAGCGCAGTCACGGCTCCGGCAGGGGCCATCGTCGGCACCACGGACACGCAGACGCTCACTGCCAAGACGCTTACCGCACCTATCATCTCCGCCCACTCCGCCTCTGCGAACTCGGCTTTAGGGTTCGTGAGCGGTACGCTGATGACCACGGCGGGAGTCGGGGCGATGGAGTACGACGGCGCGGCCCTCTACTTCACCAATGATGTGACGAACGGGCGAGGGTACGTTCCGTCGGAGCGCATCTTCCGGCTCTCCGCCGACGGTACAGATCGCGGTATCACGATTTCCGATGCGTTCGGAACCAACACCGGGGTTTCGTACGTCGCCAACGGCATCTACGAGATCGAGATGTGGGCGCATTATGTGCGCACTACAGCGGGCACAGTGATCTGGGCACTCGTCGCCACCACCGCCTTTACGAGTGCCAGCGGCTTTCTCATCAATACCCCAGCGGCGGGCATCGCGCAGGCAACCTCCCTCAATATCTCCGGCGTCGAGGGATCGGTGACCACGAGCGCCGCGTTCCCAGCAACGGCCACGCAAACCCTCAACACGACCCATTGGGTCTATGCGAAGTGGATCGTGGAGGCGGGTACGGCGGGAAACTTCCGCATCCGTGTCACGAATAGCGCGGGCACGTTCTTAATGCAAAGGAACAGCCTCTTCAAAGTGCGCCGTCTCCCGTCAGGTAACGTGGGCACCTACGTCGCCTAGCACGGAGCGTCCATGACGAGCGCGATATTCGGAGAGGCGCGGTTCGGGGACGCGCAGTTTGGTGTTCTTGTCGCTGGTGGTGCGGTGCTGTCGCGCACGGTTCCACAGAGCGCCGCGCTTCTTACCGCGCTGACGAGGAGTGTTCCACAATCGGCGGCAGTCCTTACGGTGCAGTCGCGCGCCGTATCGCAATCGTCCACCATCCGAACCACGACATCCCGAACTGTGCCACAGAGTGCGGCGATCCTTACCGCGCTCTCGCGCTCCGTTGGGCAGTCCACAACGATCCTTACTGCCCTCTCCCGCGCCGTACCGCAATCGTCCGCAATTCGCACGACGACCGCGCGCACGGTTCCGGAAAGTGCCGTTGTTCGCACAACGACCGCACGGACGGTTCCGCAAAGTACTGCACTCCTTACCGTGCTCTCCCGCACGGTCCCACAATCGGCGGCTGTACTTACCGCACTCTCCCGCACGGTTCCGCAATCGTCTGCCATTCGCACCACAACCGGACGCACCGTCCCCCAGAGCGCCGCGCTCCTTGCGGCCTTGTCACGGACGGTGGCGCAATCGGCGACGCTTCTCACGCAACTCACCCGGATGATTCCGCAGAGTGGGGCACTCCTTACCGCGCTCTCCCGCACCGTGCCGCAAAGCACATCCATTCTCACCGCGCTCACCAGGACTATTGGCCAGAGCGCCGCTGTTACGGTAACCGTCGCTGGGGCGCGGAACGTTCCACAAAGCGCGGCGCTCCTTACCGCATCGTCGCGGGCAGTGGGACAATCGGTCGCCGTTCTTATCACCGCGCCGCGCACGACGCCGCAATCGGCAGCGATCCTTTCTACGGCAGGGCGCACGGTTCCGCAGTCGGCCACGATCCTCACTGCCATAAACAAGACGGTCCCGCAATCAACTGCCATCCTCTTCACAGGGTCGCGCGTCATACCACAATCGATAGCGATCCTCTCTACCACCGCGCGCCCGGTTCCCCAGTCGGCCGCCATCCTATCCACAACCGCGCGCGCCATACCACAAAGCACGGCGATCCTTACCGCGTTAGATCGAACCGTTGCGCAATCCTCCGTCGTACTTGTTGCTACATCGCGGACAGTACCCAAGAGCGCCGCCGTCCTCACCACGGAAGGCCGAATCTTCCCTCAGAGTGCCGCCCTTCTCACAAGCTCCCCCCTCACCGTGGGGCAAAGCGCCGTTCTCCTGACGAGCACGCCCCGAATAGTGGGCCAGTCGGCGAACATCAGCGTACTGGCGGGCCTCACTATCACCCGCCATGCGGGGGAGCAGGTCGTCGCAGCAGACCCCGTCAATATCACGCTCCCCACCACCGCAGCGGTCGGGAGCCTCATGGTCCTCGTTGTTGCCCTCAAGCGGGGATCTACGGGCAACGTTGTCGGCATCAGTGGCCTCGGCGCGACGTGGTCACTTATCACAAACGGCCTGGTATCGGGTCAGAACAGCCGCGTTGAACTCTGGCAGGGTCAAGTCATCACAGCGGGCACGGCAATTGCCATTGACCTCAATGGCGCATGGGCAACGAGTTGGGACGCCTACGAGATAACTGGGTATAACACCACAACTCCGGTGCAGGCATCGTCTACGGCAGGATCGAACGACGCCACATCAGACACGACAATGACGCTCGGTTCGCCCGCCCCCACCACGGCAGGGAGCGCGGTTATCGTGGGGGCGTCGAGTAGTAGCACGGCGGCGCAGACATTCTCGGGGCTGACTTCCGGATACACGCAGGGCGCAGGGGTAGGCGGATCATCCACCCTCCAAGCCTACTTCGTCGCGTATCGCACGAATGCAGCGACCGGGGCTAACGCGGTAACTGCGACGTCGAGCGGGGCGACGGTCTGGGGCACGGCATGGGTTGTCATCGCCCCCGCACCGGGAGGGGGAGGGAACCGTGCGGTTCCGCAATCCGCCGCCCTCTCAGTAGTCAATCAGGAGCGGACGGTCGGACAGTCCGGTGCGCTCCAAACAACCAACGTCCGTACAGTTCCCAAGAGCGTCGCGATCCGTGTGTCCGCATCGCGCGCGGTTCCGGCAAGCGCCGCACTCTCGGTAGCCTCAGCGCGATCCGTGGGACAAACTGCCGCGCTGATGGAAGCGCTGTTCCGCCCCGTCTTGCTTTCGGCCTCAGTCTCCCTGGCCGGCGCACGTATCATCTGGCAGAATGCGGCAATCCGGGCTACTGGCTCTCGTGCCGTATCGCAGAGTGCGGCGGTTACGATCGAGGGCGTTATATTCGTCCCGACGCTCATGGGATACGCACAAGACATTGACGAGCAAGGGTCCACCCGGGTGGAGTCGCGCGTCGGGACGGCAACGAGGCACGGCGCGCAAGGAACGTCGCGCGCCGGAGGGTTAATCGGGAAGGCCGAAGTGAAGCCCGGCACGGGAACCGCAAAGCGCGGCTAGGAGGATACTGTGGTTGTAGCACCAACAGATTGGCGAGCACGGGTAACCCCACTCGATGTGGTCGATGACCGGGGGCAGCCGCTCGTCTGGACGTGGATGGCAGGATCGGATGATAAGGTTGTCGTGGATCTGAGCGCACGCCTGGACACGGGCGAGGCGCTCACGAACGTGGTGTGTCAGCTCTGGCAGTTACGCGCATTCGGGGAAACCGTGGACGTCGATAAGACCGCGACGATGCTCTCCGGCGCGGTGGAGGTGAGCGGCTCCACCGTGTTGCAGCGCGTCATTAACCTGGAACGGGGGCGCTACTATCGCTTGGAAATACTCTACGGGGCAGCGGGGAATCGACGCGGCTCAGGGCTACTTATCCATTGTGAGGAGTAGCACGACGCCATGACCACCCGGCCACGCGTTAATCCGCACACGATGGCGACCGTAGGAGATGTCACCCCAGATGATAACGGTATGCGCGACTTTCTCTTGGTTCTAAGACGAGCGCTCTTACTAATCGTCGAGTATATCGAGGGGAAATACGGCCTACGCGCGCGCCGCTCCTAATGCGACACCCACAAACGGTGCTAAGATAGACAACGTGTCAATCGCATAAAGGGTCGCACCCGAATCGTTCGGGCCCACCCGCTTCTTCCCGGGGTCGCACGCATCACGCGCCTACTCCGGACGGAAGTGGGTGTTTTCGTTTTTCTAGGCCAACCGGAGCCGTAATCCGGGGAGGGTAAGACAATGTTCGACGGTGAGAGCGGCGCGGGCGACTCCGAGAATGCCGATACAACGACCAATGCCAAGAGTGACGCGAACTCCGGCGGTGAACAGGGGGATGGCAGAGGCGAAGACAAGGTTGCGTTCAGTTCAGAGCAACAGCGGCACATTGACAAGTTGATCGGCGATGCCCGAAAGGATGCCGCCCGCATCGCGGCCGACCGCGCTAAGGCGGATCGTGACGCCGCCGATGCGGATGCGCGCAAGCAAAAGGACGCCGACGACGCGAGGAAGGCTGGCGATTTCGAGAAGGTCGAGCTTCAACTCAAGACCGACCTCGAGGGCGCCAAGAACGAAGTCACGTCCTTGAAGGCAGAGAACGACCGGCTAAAACAGGCCATGCAGACGGGACTTGACGCGGGATGGAGCGCGCTCCCCGATGAGGTCCGCAAAATCGGTGAGAAGCAACACCCCGACGACGATGTTCTGGGCCGCTGGGAGTTCCTGCACGACACGGACACGATGGCGCTGGTGAAGAAGCTAAACCTTGACCAGAGAGATGTGAAGCGCGGCAACGGTCCCGATCCGAAGGGACGTGGTGAGAGTAAGCCGACCGTCGAGCAAGAAGCCGCCGCACTGCGACAGCACGGCGGCTATGCGATGTAAACGACTAGGAGACTCCTATGCCCGATTTGGCAAAGAGCGGAACCCCGAGCCTGGCAACAGTTCAGCCGGGATATGAGCATCAAATAAACGGCCTTGTCGCTGGCGAAGCGATTGCCGCTGGCGATCTCGTGTATATCAACGCCGATGGCAAGGTGTGGACCGCCGATGGCGGGGCTGCCGATGCTGAGGCGAAGGTGCGCGGCATGGTGCTGCAAGCGGCCGTGGTGGGGGATGGTGTTACTGTTCTTCGTGGCGTTGTCGTGCGGTACGCGGCGGCTATGGCGCCTGGAACGTCGTATTTTCTCTCAGCAACCAAAGGCGCGTTGGCAGATGCCGCATCGGTTGGCGGCACGGTGGAGATTGCCTACGCGATTGATGCCACGCGCATCTTCCTCAAGAACCTGTAGAAAGGACGCTGAACTATGGCATACGGGACACACGGCGTCCTGGATCAACTTTTGTTGATCCGTAATCAGACCGCAGCAGAGTACGGTGAAGAGCGACTCGCCGAAGATTTCCAAAACTGGTTGGCCGCGCAGAACCTCCTCATTGAGCAAATGACCGCCGACCTGGTGGAGTTTACCGAGGTCCGGCTCACCACCTACGGCACCGGCGCTCGTATGGAAATGATCAAGGCCGACGAATACACGAGGGCCGACGCGCAGAAGGCCGTGCCGACGCCCACAGACATCGGCTTCCCCTTGGAGCCGTTCCAGATTTCGTTGCAGTGGACACGTAAGTTCCTGCAAGTCTCTACGGTGGCAGACCTCGCCACGGCGGCAAACGCCGTAGCCGAGGCCGACGCGCGCAATGTCCGGCGTGAGATTCAGCGCGCCCTGTTTAACCCCGTCAACAACCTCACCTATAAGGACCGCATGATTGACAACGCCACGTTGCCGATCCGGCGGCTCTATAACGCGGATGGATCACCCATCCCTGAGGATGAGTTTAGTAACACGTTCAACGGCGCAACGCATACGCACTACCTGGGCACCGCCGCGCTCGTCGCGGCTGATGTCGAGGCCGCCACCGCCACGGTGATCGAGCACGGCGTGAGCGGGCAGGTACGCATCTACATTAACCGGGCGCAGGAAGCGGCGATTACAGGATTCGCGAACTTCACCGCGTACACGCAGCCGCTCATCATGCCCGGTGGCGGCAGCACAGCGAATCAGGCAGTAGGCGGACCCGTTGAGCCATTTAGCCTATACAACCGAGCAATTGGCGTCTGGAACGGAGCGATTGAGGTCTGGGTCAAGCCCTGGATTCCGGCAACCTACCTGCTCGTCATCGACATTGACCCAATCCGGAAAGTCCTTCGCTTCCGCCGCCGTCTGGCGACAGGGAACGGCGAACTGCAACTCGTTGCCCAAGATGAGCGCTATCCGCTGCGCGCCGATACCTCAGAGCGCGAGTTCGGCATTAGCGTCTGGGGTCGCGATCAGGCCGCAGTCCTCCGAACCAACAACGCAACGTACGCGGCTCCAGTCTTCGTATAACGGACAAGGAGAGAGTCTCCATGAATGAAACCATGCGACCAATGATCGTCTCGACCGAGGACTATAAGCAGCAGCAGATCGCCCAGTCGAAGTCAGACGCCGCCGAGCTCTTCAGCGATGAAACGGTAGAGGGTGGGCGGTACGAAGTCGATGGGCGGATGGTGAACGCCAACGGAGAGCCGGTGAAGGATGAGCAGAAGGCGTCCGCCGAGCCGGTGAAGGATGAGCAGAAGGCGTATACCGCGCCGGTGAACGACGAGCAGAAGGCGTATACCGCGCCGCAGAATGTTAGCGGGAAGACTCGCTAACAATGAACCGGCTGGACGCGGCAACCTTCGTCGGTCTGCGCGTTTCCGCATATTTGGGTGCGGCGGGACGCGCCGCCACGGATACCACTGGTAGTTTGAAAGAAGTCATTGACGATGCCTTTCGCGCCCTGGGGTATCTCGAAGCCAGCCTTACTACAGCTACGACCACGACCGCTACGGCGGATGAGGACCTGCGCGTGCAGGTGATGTACCGGGCGTTGCTGCAAGTCGTGCGCGACATCGGGGCAACGTATTTCGATGTCTCGGTGGGCGATAGCTTCAAGCTGAGTCAAGTTCGTACCGCCGCCGAGAAAGACCTCGCACTCGCGATGGCGGCGATGATCGAACGATTCGGGACGCTTGGTATCGTGCCGATTGCTGGCGCTTCGCTGGTATGGAGCATTGATACGAATTACCTGGATGACTTCCGTTTGGAGGTTGTCGGATGACCATTGCGCCACATCCGCTCCTACCCAGTGGAGCGGCGACCACCATCACGAGGTTGCTCTCGCGGACGCGAAGCGACCTCTGTGTCATCTCGCGCTCTCCGTCTACGGTGGACGCTGGCGGCGCGGTGATCACCGGGCCGTATACCGTTGTGGAGGGGGTGCCGTGTAGGGTGCGTGCGGCGGGGCGTACCCCGGTTGAGGGGATAAGCGGCGGTCGCTTTGCTCCCGTGGCGGACTATGAGATTTTTCTCCCGCCCGACACGGACGTCGTGAGCAATGACCGCATCGTCGCCAATGGCCATGTCATGGAAGTCGTTGATGATCGGGACGCCATCAGCCACGGATTCGAGCTGATGGTCCTGGTAAAGGCGACGACATGATCGGGCCCTTCACGAGCCTTACCGTCATTCAGCGTTGGGTGAGAAGTGTGCTTATCGCGGACTCCGCCGTCGTCGCGGCGGTCGGCGGGGCGGATCGGATTAAACCGAACTTCTCCCTCGGCGCTACGACGCGGCATCTTGTACATGAGGACTACGGCAGCATTGAGGTCGCAAAGCCGCTCGGGTCTAGCGTGACGATGGTCGGGTGGAACTGGTCGTTTATCGGCTGGGAACCCGGCCCGAGTCAGCAGGCGCTTGAACCCCTCATGGAGGCCGTGATGAACGTCCTGATTGGGGGCCAAACGCGCGGCAAGACGCATCGATATGTGGACGGCGCGCGCGTCTGGCAGGTGCACTGTGATTATGTCGGCCCCGACAAAGCGCCGCTCGACATCGCTCCGGCGGGCATCTGGGCGCCGGTGCGAGAGATTTATCGCATGACGCTCCAACAGAGCGCGTAGGAAGGGAATTATCATGGCAGAGGTGTACAAGATCATCACCCCCGACGGGCAAGAGTTTGCGTACCACCGAGGCGCGGAAGACCTCAAGAAGGATCATCCGGGCGCGCGCATCACCCATCGCCTGGTGATGGATACCCTCGGGCAGGGCATGTTTGAGGAGTACTCCACCGGGCGCGCCCGCGCTGAGGAGCGCAAGGGCAACAAGGACGCTGACAAGGACGCCAGTAAGGCCAACAAGAACGCCGACAAGGCCGCGCGCCATGAGGGCGATGCCGTGGAGATGGACGACGAGGTGGAGTCCGTTACCGAGGTCCCGAACATCGACATTACCCCGGTTGCCGTATCCGATGCGACGATGAAGAAGGGGGCCTGATGTGGGATTAGTTCACGAGTTTCCACGTGGCACGATGAACGGCTTCGCGGATTGTGGGATCGGTTACGCCGAATTCCTGCGCCAGTCCCCGCGTCGATTCGCCGCTCTCGTGTCGCTGCCGAATCTCGCGAACGCTATCCGCGTTCAGTTTCATCAGCGCTTTGCATGTGCGGTCCTTTGCCGCCATGTCCTGGCTGTTATCCGCCCTGCTGCCGAGAAAGAGATGAGCGGGATTGACGCACGGCGGATTGTCGCAGTGATGGCAGACGTTCAGGTCACCGGGAATGGGACCATGGTGGATTTCCCAACTGATGCGATGGGCAAGGGAACTTTGGTTCGGTCGCGTGATGGTGACAACTCCATATCCTCTGGGCATGCGAACGCCAGACCACTCCCAGCACCCGTCACTTTTGATGACGTGCTCCCAGAACGCCGCTTCTTTCGTTTTAATGCGGTGGCTCCAGTAGCACTGCGGGGAGCAATATTTCCCGCCGCCCCGACGAAGGGCGGACGGGAACGCGGAAAAGGAGGTGCCACACTGAAGGCACGTGCGCGGAATTTTGCTATCCTGGGTGGGCATTTCTTGGAGTCCTTCCACGACTCTGGGGGTGCCGCGCCGGGACCTGTATCAGCAGGTGCCCGGTTCTTTTCATGCCCTAGTGTACAACATTGGGGAGTAACATGAAGATCCAAATGAAAATTGTCATGAACAAGTTCCCCTCCTGCCCTGGGGTGATGACGAAGGCGATTAGCACCGCGTTCAACACGCTTGGACCGCAACTCCTCTCCACGATGCAGGGGAAGACGCCAGTCGATACGGGAGCCCTGCAGAACAGTGAGACCGCGACGGTGGGGGATAAACAACTGACGTTGCACGCCGGGACGGATCATGCCGTGTATGTTGAATTCGGCACCCGCTACATGGGCGCTCAGCCGTATATGACACCGACCATCACTGGGGCGGCGGGTCAAGTTGGTTCGGCGATTTCGGCGGCGGCGAGCGGCGCCTTCGGGTCGCTCTAGGGAGGATGATGGGGACCGCGATGCCAAGGCCGCAGCCGCGCATCGGTCGTGTCCCTATTGTTCCCTGGGTCCGATGTGCCGATCCGCGCTGCGACCGCGTCCTTGCGCAGCGGCGCGTTCCATGGCACGGCGACCCTGTATGGATTCAATGCCGTCGCTGCGGCGCCATGAATCGGGTATCAGAGGACGGTGTATGGATCGTTGACCAAGCGGGGGAAATTCAACCGATCATTCGATAGTGACCTATTCGCGTAGAATGACTACGCAGAACGCGAGACGAGGCCGGAGGCCATCGAGCCCGGAGCCCCCTGCAGAAGCAAGGAGTTCCGGCTATGCCTGCGAATATTTACCCTTTTCAAGGGGCAGAAACACGACTCGTTCGCGAGACCAGCTACGGGGTTACACCCGGCTCCCCGACCTACGTTCGGCTTAACGGATTCGGCGTAACCATTGGCGCTACGGTCGAGACCGACCCGTTCGCACCTCCGGGCGCGCTTGTCCCGACCATCGTTCTGGTGAACGACGACTTCACCGAGGGTCAGGTCGAGGGGCGCGTTGACTACAACGGTCTGGCCTACGTCGTCGCCGGTCTCCTCGGCCAGCCGACGATTACGAACCTCGGCGGTTCTCCAGTCGCCTACCAGTGGGAGTGGACCTGGAACGGTCGTAGGCCAAACCGTCCGGTTAGCTATACGATGCATAACGGGTTCGCCGAGAGCGCGGACATTGCCACCGGGTTCATTTTCAACACGCTTGAAATTTCTGGTGGCCGTGCCGACGGCTTCGATGTCTCGGGCGACGGGTTCGCCAAGGCGATGTCGGCCGGCCAGCCACTCGGCGGCATCGTCAACGAACTTGAGACCGTCACGATTACCGGTACTCCGTCGGCCGGCACATTCACACTGACGTTCAACGGAGAAACAACCGCAACGATTGTCTATAACGCGACGGCCGCAGCCGTTCAGACGGCGCTTGAGGCGCTTCCGAGCATTGAGCCCGGTGATATTGTGGCGGCAGGCGGCCCATTCCCAGGAACCGCAGTCACCCTTACCTTCACCGGCGCCTATGCCGGGCAGAACGTAGTGAACGTCACGGCTACCGGCTCGTTTACCGGCGGCACGACCCCGACTATTGCGGTCGTCCAGACCACTCCAGGGTCCGATACTGTCACCGACATCGCGGCTGTCCCCGCTGGCGCCGTCGCGGGCAACGTCTACCTCGACACCACATGGGCTGGCCTTGGCGCGACGCAACTCCTCTACGCGTACGAGATGGGTATCAATATTGGTGAGCGCATGGAGCGCGTGCGCCCCATCAATAAATCGAAATCCTCAGACGGTGTTGTCGACATGAGCGACCAGGAGCACACCATTACACTGATGCTCGGTCGCAATACGGTCGCCGATGCGCAACTCGCGAAACTGCGCAACGGTACCCGGAGCTTCTGTCGGGCAGAGTGGGAAGGGGACATCATTTCAGGAGCGAACCCATATCGCGCACGATTTGACTCGTGCCTCATCTACTCAGAGGCCGGAGAGCCAGATGACGTTGACGGCGTGCATGCCCGCGAATACACAGGGCGGCTCGCGATTGACCCGGTGTCCGGCAACGTGATCAAGATTACGCTGGTGAATACCATCGCCGCGTTGTAACAGCCGGGGTGAGTAGCTCACCCCAGAAGCCTACGCCCGTGGGACTCGTCTGGTGACGAGTCCCCTGAGCCAGAGCGACATGAGACGCTAGACGTCCATCGGAGATAGACAGTGACAAGCATTCAGTCAATAGCCCCACGAGACGAGGTTCGTTCATTCCGCGTCAAGATCAAGAACGAGCATGGGGTTACCGAAGCGGAAATCCCCGTGGAGTACTACCGGAACCGCATCACCCTCGCTGGGGTGAAGTTCGTCCCGACCGAAGAAGACATCGAACAGTTCAGCGAAGCCGAGATCGGGAACATTGAGTCCGCCGCGACGATGTGTCACTACCTCAAGAGCTGGGACGTTGAAGGCCCCCTCTACGACAACGAAGGTGAAACCATCGTGAGCGAGGGCAAGGTGATTCCCCTTGACCCGCGTGTCACCATGTTCGTCCCGACCCTGATTATTGGTGAAGTCATGCGGCAGTTGACTGAGGAAGTCTTCCCAAACTCGAAAGCCTCCAGGAACGAGCGGCGTCGCTCGCGCTAAGATCCTCGAACCCCATCGCCTACGAGCGCGGTGTAGACCACTGGGAACGGACCGATGGGGAAGAGGGGGTACCGCCCGTTTCGGAAGACCTCGACCGCGACTTTATGCATATCCGCGTTGCCAAGGAATTGGGCGTTCCAGTCACCGAGATACGCGACATTCCCGGGCACTGGATCGGGGCGGCGATGACCATGTTCGAATGGGAATTCATGGAGAGAGAGCAACACAAGAAGCGTTCGAATCGAACGAAGAAGTCGCCCGCGCATCGAGGTACTTAAGTTGATTCAACGGGTTGAGTTACCGCAATCGATAGTCTTCAAGCGTCAGCGCGCCTTTGCGTACGTTGCACGAGCGGTGCGCGGGCTTGAGGTTATCAGGAGTGTGACTTCCTCCACGCGCGAGCGGAATAACAGATCGAGGGTCAGGCTCATTGGATCATAGCGAGTCAACGCGAGGTCAATAGGGATTTGACACAGATAGCAAATAGCGCCATCTCGCGCAACGATTGTCTGTTTGTCGAGACCATCAACGCAGCCCGACGCTGCTTTTTGGGCGCGACGCCGTGCCTGAATCTCGTTTTCCTTGTGTGGATTCTGCGCACGCCAGCGACGCATGTACTCCCTACCCCGTTCTCCCATTTCGGTTGGGTCAACTCTCGACGCGGCGTGCTTGCAGATAGTGGAGCAATACAGCCGTGGACGGTCTTTGCGTTTTGCAGCGCTAGGGAACACCTGGAAGACCTTGCTGCATGTTTTGCAGATAACTTCGGGATGGTCCTGGCGCGTCCCAAGGCGACGCTCTTCCGCATAGCGCCATGCCAGGGCGCAATCACGAGAGCAACACGTTTGATTCTGGCGCGTTGGGGTGAACTCCTTCTGACAAGAGAGGCAACCACGGACATCGTTCCATCCGCTCCGCATGCACGTCCGACTACAAAAGTGTGTGTTCCCGCTCCGCGCCTGAAAGTGCTTACCGCATCGTTCGCACGCAATCGTGTTCTCAATAGAATGGTGGTAACAGGCGAGCGAGCAATACTCCTTTTTCTTCTCGGCGTACGTGCCCGCTTCGAACGTGTTTCCGCATCCTTTGCACGTCAGCATCACCGGGGTGCGCTTCGTCCCTCTTCCAGTGATGCACTTTGTCGAACAGACGCGCTGTCCCTTACGGTTAGGGTGAAACACAATGCCACATGTTTCGCACGTGGTGCGCTGGTCATCAGTTCGCGCGCGGTAGCACGGCAACGAACAGTACGCGTTCTGGTTCGCGGTGAGGGGATTGCCACATCGGGCGCAAATGCGGATTGGGGTATCGTTAGACTGCATTCAGACCTCCTACGTCTAGTGCCACGCCGGGAACGTTACGAGCGTTGCCCGGCATCTCTATTTCCTCCGAAGTATAGCGTCACCGCACTGACTATGCCTTCCTTCGTGAGGGGATGTATCTAATCAATGGCACAGACCGTAGCGGAATTGCAGGCAATCATAACGGCCGATTCTTCCGGTTTCGACGCGGCAATGGGCGCTGCCTCGGGCAAGCTGAACGAAGTCGCGGGCGCGGCGGGCAATGCCGGGAAATCAATTCAGAAGACGGGGGAGGTGCTCACCACCACCGGCAAGATAGGGATGGCCGCTGGCGCGGCGATGCTTGCACCCATCGTTGGCGCAGTGAAGAGCGCCGCCACGATGGAACAGGCGATGGATCGCGTCGGCGTAGCTTTCGGCATTACCGAAGGCAAGTCTGCCGAGATGGACGCCCAATTCCGCGAGATGGAAGACACCATCAATGAGGTGGCGAAGTCAACCATCTTCGGAGCTGATGACATCTCTGAAGCCGCCATCGAAATGGGTAAGGCCGGCGTTGACTTTGAAACGATGTGGGGTGATGTCGGCGACTCCTCGGACGGGGCCATCCAGGGAGTCGCCGACTTCGCGGCGGCCACCGCTACTGAACTCCCTCAGGCAGCAAAAATCGCCGCCACTATGGCGAACCAGTGGGGCATGTCGTCTGAGGAAGTGACGGCGAGTCTTGACGACCTCACGACCGTCTTTAACACGACATCCCTGGGTTCAGATGATTTTATCAAAGGCATGGCAAACGTCGCCCCAATGATGAAACTCGCGGGCGCGGACTTTGACGAAACGGCAGCTACCCTCGGTTTCTTCAAGGACCAAGGCCTGAGCGCAGCTGAAGCGGGCACCAGTCTTACCGCTATGCTCCGGGCAGCGGTCAAACCGACGGGAACGCAACAGGCCGCGATGGACGAACTCGGCATCACGACCGCAGATTTCTTTGACATCAACGAACAGGGCGTCGAGGAGTTACGGGACTTCCCCGACATCCTTGATATGATTAATGAGAAGACAAAAGACCTCAGCACGAGCCAGCGTCTCAATGCCTTGGCCAGTCTATTCGGCCTCGAAGCCTTCGATGCCGCCGGGTTGGGTATCCTCTCTGACACGGATAAGTTGCGCGACCTCAATGAGGAGATGAAAAACAACACCGGCATTGCACGGGAGCAATCAGACGCTCTCACTGATAACCTCCTGGGCTCCATAGAAGAGCTTGGTGGGGCTGTGGATGTCCTGCAACAGAAGATGGGCGATCCGTTCCTTGGTCCGATAAAAGCCGGGGTAGACGCGCTTACAGGTATTGCCGACGCGGCATCGGGAGCCGACCCAGCGCTTCTTGGGTTTGCCGGGAAGTTGGCCACACTCAGTGGCGGCCTTCTTGCCGCTGGTGGGTTAGCCGCCTACGGTACGGGGCAGGTGCTCAAACTCGGGAAGACGTTTGCTGATGCGGGTTTGAGCCTGGGTAAGTTCGCAGCGGGGATTGGCCTTGCCGGGCTGGCGATTGGGGCCGGACTCCTCGCGTATGAAACGAACTTCCTGGGCTTCCGCGACACCGTCGATAAGGCGATGGCTAAGGCTGGTGAGGCGCTAGACACCTTCGGCGAGACGTTTGACACAAACTTCAATGCCGGCAAATCTCAGGGAATGAACGATCTCGCCGCTGGAATCAATGCGGTCGGGAAGAGCCTAAAGGCCGCGTTCGGCATCGATGTCGTCGATCAAATGAGTAACATCGCCAAGGGCGTGGACGCTTTCGGGGATGCTTGGCAAGAGAATATTGCGGGCGGCGTCGATCCGATCGTCAGTTTCTTTGACGCCCTCGCTAAGGGCGCCGACGCTGCCGGCATGGGCGAGACGGCCGATCAGATGGATCGTCTCTCCAAGGCCGCCGATGCCATGCAGCAGAGTATGGCAGCGTCCGAGGGTAAGATGCCGCAACTCAATCGCGAAGCGCTCGCACTGCGCGAAGGGATAGGTTCGCTCACCGGCCAAGACGAAGAGCTGACCACCTTCTTCGATGACCTGGGTATGCAAGCAAGCTTGGCCCAGAAAGACATTCAAGACTTTACCGACACCCTGGCCAGTGGAAATATCGGCGACGCGATGGGGCAACTCATAGAGGGGCAACCGAACTACGAGAAGTTCTTCGGGAGCCTCGGCGCTGGATTGCGTGATGGTACGAATGGTCTCGGCGACTTTAAAGACGCCCTAACCTCGGGGGATTGGGAAGGTGCCGCAAAAGGCTTTGAGGGCGGGATAGATGCGATAGGACAGAAGTTTGAGGAAGTTGATCTCGGTGGAAAACTCCAGGGTGTGAGCGACCAGGTTGGTGATTGGTTTGGAGAGATTGGGGAAACACTCTTTGGCGGCGAGGAGCTGAGTGGGACGGGGAGGACATTTAAGACCTCAGGCATTCTCGACGACCTGGCCACCGGTATGGTGTCGGGGTTGCAAGACCTCGGTCCTAATGTTCTTGAGAAACTTGGAGACATCGGCAATCCACTCGAAGGCGTGACAAGCCAGATAGGTGATTGGTTCGGGGACGTTGGAGATACGCTGTTTGGGGCAGATACTCTCAGCGGAACTGGAAGGACGATACGAACACCTGGCGCACTTGACGACCTGGCCACTGGGATGGTCTCAGGGCTGAAAGACCTCGGCCCTAACGTGCTTGAGAAGCTCGGAGACATTGGAAACCCGTTGGAGGGCGTGACAAGCCAGATTGGTGATTGGTTTGGAGATGTTGGGGATACCCTGTTTGGCTCAGATAGCCTGAGTGGTACGGGCAGAACAATACGAACGCCTGGTGTGCTCGACGACCTCGCTACTGGGATGGTGTCGGGACTGAAAGACCTCGGTCCTGCGGTCCTTGATCAACTCGGAGATATCGGGAACCCGCTGGAGGGAGTCACGACCCAAATAGGTGATTGGTTTGGGGACGTTGGAGATACGCTGTTTGGCTCTGATACCCTGAGTGGCACTGGCAGAACAATCCGAACACCCGGAGTACTTGACGATCTCGCATCAGGAATGGTTTCGGGGTTGAAGGAGCTGGGGCCTAGCGTTCTTGAAAAGCTCGGAGACATCGGGAACCCGCTAGAGGGAGTGACGGGCCAAATAGGTGATTGGTTTGGTGATGTCGGGGATACCTTGTTTGGCTCAGATAGCCTGAGTGGGACTGGGAGAACCATCCGAACACCCGGAGTACTTGACGACCTGGCAAATGGGATGGTGTCGGGACTGAAAGACCTCGGTCCCACCGTCCTGGATAAACTCGGAGATATCGGAAACCCCCTTGAAGGCGTCACAAGCCAAATTGGTGATTGGTTTGGGGACGTTGGGGATACGCTCTTTGGCTCTGATAGTTTAAGTGGAACGGGGAGGACGATACGTACGCCGGGCGTGCTGGATGAACTCGCGACGGGGATGGTTTCGGGGCTGAAAGAACTTGGCCCCACGGTTGTTGATAAGCTCGGGGATATTGGCAATCCATTAGAGGAAGTCACAACCCAGATTGGCGATTGGTTTGGGGACGTCGGAGATACGTTGTTTGGCTCTGACGCCCTGAGCGGAACAGGTAGGACGATACGCACGCCAGGAGTCCTTGACGACCTGGCCAATGGCATGGTGTCGGGGCTTAAAGATCTCGGACCCACCGTCGTCGATAAGTTGGGGGAGATCGGAAATCCCCTCGAGGGAGTTACGAGTCAGATTGGCGATTGGTTTGGAGATGTTGGAGACACGCTATTTGGATCCGAAAGTCTCAGCGGGACTGGCCGGACCATCAAAACACCGGGTGTGCTGGATGACCTTGCAACGGGGATGGTGTCGGGGCTGAAGGAGCTGGGGCCTAGCGTCTTAGAACAACTCGGCTCCGTCGGGAATCCGTTTGAGGAGGTCGGCACCTGGTTTGGTGGTCAATGGGAGGATATGACCAAATCCCTCTTTGGTGGTGGAGGGCAAGAGGGGTACACCGGACCAGGGGCGGACCTGAGTGGTGGCGCGGTTAGCGAAGACATGTTCGGCATGATCGGTGGTTTTGTCGATAACATGGCCACCGGCCTTCAAGGGATGGGAGAAGCAGCCGCCACAAAAATTGGCGAAATGGATAACCCTTTCGTAGCCGTGAAGGATAAACTCGGCGAGTGGCTTGGCCCAATTGGCTCAGCGCTCTTTGGCGGTGGTGAAGACCCAGCCACCGGAGAGGCGGCGAAGATGCTCGGCGATCCTGCCGAGATGGGCGCGAAGCTTGGGACGGAAATTGCCGACACGTTTGCCTCACCTGAGTTCGCTACTGGGATAGAGAACAGTCTTAAAACTATGGAGGAAGGGAAGTTCGACGCCGTAGGGAAGTCTCTCCTCGGCATGTTGTCCAGTGGGATGACCACAGCCCTTGATCAGCCCGTTACAGAGGGAGATTCGGCGGGTCAGACGATGGGCCAGAAGATGGTCGAGGGCCTTGCCAATGGGTTGACAAACTCCATCACCAATGCACCTGCCGAACTCTTCACCCCTGTTGCCGGCGCACTCGGCACGCAGTTGGGAACCGCGCTTCAGACAATCGCCGGACAGCAAGTCTCTGATGAAGGCGTAGCTTCTCTGCCGACGGTCGGGGGGATAAATCTTGTCAAGGGCCTTGCTACCGGCCTCACCGCGTCCGTCGCCGCCGCCCCACCGGAGCTCTTCGCCCCTGTCGCCGGAGCGCTTGGCACCCAACTCGGCGCGGCGATGAGCATGGCAGAGAAGGTTACTCAGGCTCCTGGTGGCGTTGGGCCAGCGGGACCTGCGGTGACTCCGCTCGGTAACACGATGGTTCAAGGGTTGGCGACTGGCCTCGCGACTGGCATCGCGGCGGCGGACCCAGCGATGTTTATTCCAGTCAGCAACGCGCTTGGCACCCAGTTGGGCGCCGCGATGTCGCTGGCATCCCAGCAGACGGCGGCTCCAGGACCAACAGGTGTCCCGACCACGGTCCCTGGTGCCGGCGTAGGAATGGTCCAAGGACTCGCCACTGGCCTTACCGAATCGATCACCGCCGCTCCACCAGAGATGTTCGTGCCGGTCAGCAACGCGCTCGGCATGCAACTCGGGGCCGCAATGAGTCTTGCGTCCCAACAGACGGCAGCACCAGGTCCAACTGGTGTCCCAACAAGTGTTCCGGGCGCGGGCGTGGGAATGGTTCAGGGACTCGCCACGGGGCTCACAGAATCGATCATCGCCGCTCCGCCGGAAATGTTTATCCCAGTAAGCAACGCGCTCGGCACCCAGCTCGGGGCAGCTATGTCGATGGCGGCGCAACAGACGGCGGCCCCCGGACCAACCGGAGTCCCCACGGGTGTCCCCGGCGCAGGAGTCGGGATGGTGCAAGGACTCGCCACGGGGCTAACGGAGTCCATCACCGCTGCTCCTCCAGAGTTATTTCTCCCGGTCGGCGCGGCCCTCGGCACCCAACTCGGCACCGCGCTGAATACGGCGATGACCGAAACAGCCACGCAGGGCCAGACCGGACAGGTGTCCTCAGACGCGGCGGGCGGTATCGGCACACAACTCGTAAGCAACCTCGCCACTGGCCTGACCGACTCGATTACGAACGCCCCGGCCGAAGTCTTCACCCCAGTTGGTAGCGCAATCGGCACAAAGTTGAGCGAGGCGCTCACCACAGCTGTCGGCGAGGGTGACGGATCGGGCGCGACCGATGTCGGGGCGCAACTTGGCGGCTCGGTCGGTGAAATGCTCCTGAGCGGCGTCCAAGAAGCGAACTGGGATACGGTCGGCACGGGCCTCTCGACCAAGCTGAGCGAGACGTTGCAGACCGTGGCTGATGGTGGGGGCGAGAGCGATGTCTCCACGCAACTGGGAGATAGCATCGGCACGATGCTGCAGACGGGTGTCGAAGGCGCGGACTTCTCGGGTGTCGGAGAGGCCGTGGGTACCCAACTCACCACGGAACTCGATACGGCTATCCAAGAGGTTGCCACCAAAATCGAAGAGTCGATGACGAAGATTACAGAAGCCGTGACGAACGCCGTGGAGGAAATGGGATCGGCGATTAGCGACGCGACAGCTGATGTCGAATCCGCCGTCACAGACATGAGTTCGGCGATTACGGACGCCGTAGCCGATGTCGAAACCGCCGTAGCAGATATGGCAAGTGCCGTTGCAGATGCGGCAGCCGATATGGCAACGGCAGCAAACGATGCCGTAACCGCAGCAGAGGAAGTCGGCACGGCAGCGGCAGATGCAGCGACAGCTGTCGAAGAAGCCATGCAGGCAATGATTGCGGCGGTAAGCGCCGCCGCTGGGGCCATCGCGGCCGCTGCTGCCGGGATTATCGCCTCGCTCCAAGGGATAGCCGCAGCGGCGGGGGCAGCGGGGGCGGCTATTGGAGCGGCGCTCGCCGGTGGGTTTAGCAATGCAATTGAGGAAGGTTCACCTTCGAAAGTCTTTATCAGGTTCGGCGAGAGCATCGTTCAGGGCCTCGCGATTGGCATGACGGGCGGTCAGAGTTCCGTAGAAAAGAGCAGCAACACCCTCGCTGGCATGACGATGGACAGCATGGCGAACGCTATCGGCATGGGATCGCCCGCGCAGAAGTTCGTCCCCCACGGCGCCGCCGTAACGGGCGGGTTCGCGCAGGGCATGATGGATTCCGCTAAGTCTCGACTCGGCGAGGCGATGGGCAAGATATCCGGCGCGGTCTCTTCAGCGATGGGCAAAGTCAAGTCGTCGATGCAGAGCGCAATGGCGCGCGTTAAGGGCGAGGCAGCGAGTGGCGGGACGGCGGCGGGCGCGGCGGCGGCGACCGCAACCGCCGAAGGCATGGAGAGTGAAGACAAGCAACTCGAAAGAGCTGCGCGCCGTATGTGGAAGAAGGCGCTGAAAGAACTCCTCAAAGGTGAGGGTGAGATGCGCTTCCTAGGCGAGGCGTTCGCGCGCGAATTCTGGCTCGGGATGTTGGATGCCTCCGGTTCTATGGAGTTCGCCCAGTTCGTGACCGATCAGGCGGTGAAGGCGGCAGAGAATGCAATCGAGCGCATTCGGGCGCTTATCGCTGGCCTCGGTACCCAGATTGAGATTGTCGGGAAGTCGATTTCAAACCTCGAAGGTGACATTAAGAGTCTAGAATCTGAGCTTGCCGGGATCGATGCGCAAATTGCTGGCGCCGCATCTGCTGCTGCTGCGAAGGCGCAACAGGAGGCTGATCAGGCGCGGATCGATGCGGCCCAAGCACTCCTCGATATCCAGGTCGCCATTACAAAAGAACTCGAAGCGCAACTCAAGACAGAATTCGACGCCGCGCATCAGGCCAATATCAAGCAGGTCCAGGGGGGTGGCGAGGCAGGGCTGAAAGCCGACTTCGATACGAAGCTCGCTAAGGCCCAAGCGACCTACGTTGCCAAGATCGCCTCACAGGCCAAAGAGCAAGAACTCATTGCCTCACTCAAAGCGATTCAAGCCGCAATCGCTGCAGAATCCGCGATGCGAGCGGCCGCCGCTGAAGCGATGGCAGCAGCAGAATTGCAGGCGAAACGTGCCGCCGTCGCCGCCGATCTCGAAGCGAAGAAGGCAGCACTTGCCCAAGAGAAGGCGATGCAGGCGGATCTCCTCAAGCAGCAGCACGCCGCACAGGTGGCATTTACGCAGATCGTCATCGAGGAATCCACGAAGCGCATTGCCCAGATCGAGAAGGAACTCAAGAAGCACGCTAACCCGGAGAAGACCGCGCAACTCAAGGCGGAACTCGAGCTCGAGCGGCAGAAGATTGACCTCGCGAACCAACTCGCGCTGGCGCTAGAGAAGCAAGCCAACGCGCAGTCACCGGAGCAACTCGCGCAAGCTACTGCGCAGGTCCAGTATCTCAACGCGGCGATTGCTGGGTTGCAAGAGGTGGATGTCAACGCGCTCTTAACAGAGATTGCCGAAAAACTGGGCAAGGCGGCTACAGCGATGTCAACTGCCGCGACCGAGATGGGCAAGGCCGCGAAAGCGCTCGGCGAGGTGCCCGCCGCGCCGATGGAAGAAACGACGCAGGCCATCAGTGAGACCGGGAAGGCGGCGACCGGGACCAGTACGAAGATGAATGACATGGGGGCCAAGTACCAAGAAGTTATGACGAAGATGTCCGCCGACAGTCAGGCGTTTAACGACAAGTTCGCGGCGATGGTCGAGCAGACGAAAGGCACGGCGGCGACGGGTGGTACCGCGATCGGCACGGCGCTCGGCCAAGGGATTACGGCCAAGATGGGGCAGGACGCCCCGGCTATGCAACAGCAGATGCTCCAGGGCGTACAGCAGGGCATGACCCAGACCGAACAGGCAGCAAACGTTGGCGGCTCGAAAATCGCGAATGCCTTTGGGCAAGAAATGCGTACTGGTTTGGGTGTGCAGTTGCCGCAAATCCACCAGAGTATTCTGGACGGGATGAACAAGAGTGTTGACGGCGCGACGAAGATAGCGACGCAGGGAGGCAAGGCGACGGCCACCGGATTCGGGGATGCGGCTGTTAACCGGATCAAGACCGGGCCGGAAATACCACAGTTTCAGACGGCGATGGGCAAGGGCGTGGGGGATGCGGTCAAGGACTCAACGCAGATTGCCTCACAGGGTGGCAAGGACATCGGCTCGGCAATGGGCGACGGCATGAAGCAAGGCGTGATGGAGAAATCCAAAGGGATCGCCGACTCCGCCGCGCAGATGGTCAAGGATGCGATCAACGCGGCCAAGGGCGCCGCGAAGGCGAACTCGCCAAGTCAGAAGATGATGGAAGTCGGCGACGACATGGGCCTCGGCCTTATCTACGGGCTCCGTGGACGGAAGCGGGAGGCAAGCGAGGCATCGGAAGACCTGGTGTACATCCCGAGCACGCGACTCACCCCAGATGGCGGCGGGGGCGTAGGAGGCCGTGCGGGTGACCGGGGCGCAACCAACAACACCACGACGATTACCGTCTATGCTGATGTTCGTGACGGCAGGCAGTTGGTGGAAACGCTTGAGAACTACCGCCGGCAAACGCAGATGGCCGCATCACGAGGGTCATAAATGGAACTGATTGCGCTCGACGATTTTATCTTCAGTGACGCCGGCATCCCGCCGGCGATGCTGACAAATAAATCCCAGTACCTCGGGTTTGGTGTTGACCGCCGCTCTGGTATTCGAGGAAGCGCGTTCTTCGGCGGCAGCGCGGAACCAGCTACCTGGCATTTTGTGATCAAATGCCCTGACGCGGCGGCGAACGATGCCGCCATGAGTGTCCTTGCTGTCGCGCGTGACCAGCCATTGCGCCTCCTCGTCCAGCGCGATCGCTACGGCCAGGACCTGGTGACGGCAGAGGGGGCCGTCACCTCACTGACCCTCGCCAATGACCTCGACCTGGAAGTCGATTTTGAGGCAAGCGACTCCGTCTGGCTCTCGGAAGATATCAAGTCGTTTAGCCGGTACATTAGCGACCCCCTCGACCATCGCATCAATATTGACGTGCCGGGAACCGTGCCGACGACCGGCGCGTTCCGCCTTACATCGGTTGCGCAGCGTACGACGCCGACGGCGCAGGTGGGATGGCGCTATCGCCGTCGCTTCCGCATCACGAATAACAGTACCTCACCAATGTTTCGCTATCCTCTCCGTATCTCTCTCGGCGATACAACGCCGCTCACGCCGACCAAGGCGCTCGTCAACGGAGATGACCTCCGTGTTTGGATAGGCGGCCTGGAGCACCCGCGCACGCTTATTACCTGGGATACCACGAACTCCTACGTCTGGATCATCCTCCCGGCATGTCAGGCGAATGGCGGGAACGTGATTGTCGATATCGTCTACGGCAACCCGAACGCGAGCACGCCGATCGTTCTGACCTACCCGGACATCCCATCATTCTCACTGACGAGTTCGACGAACACTCTGTGGTATTACCATGTTCTTATCGCCAACGCCGACACCTACCCGAATGAGTTTCTGTGGTACGTCGAAGGAAGAAATTCCACAAACTCGTACCTCCCGTCGATGATCGATATGGGCGTACCCGGTTCCTGGCGCTCCGTGCGCTCCTTCGACAGTCAGTCAGATCGCGGGACGACGATGACCCGAAACTATGCAGGAACGATTATCCGTGGCATTAAGAATGATCAAGTCAATTCATCTAAGGAGTCGGACACGATTGATCGTTGGGCGCCCCACGACACCTTCTCCCTGTACAACCCGCTAGGCGTCGAGAAATTACGCTTCGCGTTCAATATCACCCAGAGTGGGATCAAGAAGACAACGAAGGAAGTCACGACCCAACTCGCGGTTGCCGCAGGAGCGCAGCCGGTAAGCGAGACGACCACGGTCGATGTCGATGTGGCACTTACCAAGAACTTTACCGAGGTGGCCGTCATCCACCGAGACTCGGCGTCACGGCCCTGGCAGCGCGCGTTGAGCCGTTTCCAGAATACGCTTGAGACCGACGTTGTTGCCGCTGCCGACTACGCTACGTCAAATAAAAAACACGTTGGCGTCGCGATGTGGCCCTATTTTGGATTTACCCTGGAGGAGGAAGACCAGACGTACGCCCTCTTCGAAATGACCAGCGATATGGAAGCCACCATTGCTACGAGCAATCTGATAATCTCGGAAATCATAACGGAAACCGAAATCTACGAAATTGCCACCGAATTACGATTAGGAGGCGGGGCCAACGCCGCACCGCCGTATATGTCCTTGCTTATTGGCAACGCGCGCAACGAAAGTGGCGCCGGAGTTCCTCATGCGGCCATCGCCATGACCCAGGGTCTACAGATTGATGCCGAGACACGGACCCATACTGTCTGGGACGCTGCGTTCAACGTCAAGCAAGATACGATCTCAACCCATACTGTGCGCGCCCTCGTCGCCCATGACGAACTCGGCAGCACGGTTGAGTACCGCGAATCGCAATGGTTGCCACTAGCCCCTGCCCGACCACTCGTGACGAACGGTGATTTTGCAGTCAACATCGGATCGTGGGAAGCTGGCAACGTGACCGCCAGTATGACAGCCACCCGTACCTACGAGGCCGCGATTTTCGGAGCACAGGCAGGGTCGTTGAAGGTGGCGATTACCCCGAACACCGCGTTGACTGGCGCGAGCGCCGAGACGATTGCTACGCGCTTCTTCCCGGTCAATGGTCGCGAGCAGGTCCAGGTTGCCGCCTGGGTGCGCACGAGTCACGCGGATATCCGCCCGCTCCTGCAAATCCTCTGGTATCAGGATGACTCCGATGTGCCTGTTTCTTCTAGTATCGAGGCGGACTGGTTGACGTTGGTGAACGTCGGATATGGGCGCATCTTTGCCGCGCGCGTGCCGGTTGGGGTGACGCGATACCGCGTATCTTGCCTCGTCAAAACCGCCGCGAATAGCGCCGTTGGAAACGCCTACTTCGATGATGTGACACTCAACGATGCCGACCTCTATGTGATCGACGTTGCAACGGGCGGCCTTACCGTCGATGTGCGCGTTCGCGGGCGGGTCGTCTAGTGGCGTACTACGGCGAAGGCGTCATTAGTGACCGTGGCGGGCTCAATTCAAGGCGCGTGCCGCTCGCTGGCATCCAATGCTCATGGGAGATCAACGGGTCCGGTTCTGCGTCAGGGTTTGTGCGGATTGCTGATCTGCGCGCCGCTGGGCTTGGGCAGGACCTGCGTGGTCGCTGGTTAGAGTTTGACTTCGGGGCGGCTGGCCGCTGGGGCGGCGTGATTTCTGGACGACCGACGACCGGGAATATCGCGGAGATTTCCGCCGAGGGGTGGGCGGCCTTAGCACGGGGACGGGTGGCGACTGAGAGTGTTGGGGCAAACGGTCCCGGCGCCGGATCAGCGATCAAGGTTCTGCGCGAGGCCGGGACGCTAGACCCGACGTTTCTCTTACTCGATGGCACGTATGACGAGGGCGGGAGTTGGGCATCCTTTTCGATTTCCGGCGACGTTGGCACCGAGACCCTTGCGCAGATTAGCGAATCCACTGGGCTCGAGTGGATCATTGACGCCGACCGGAGATTTCATGCTGGGCGCAAGCTCGGTCGAGATAAGTCGGAATCCGTGCGTCTCACCGAGGGACGACACGTCATTGAGTACCGCACTGATAACGACCTCTGGACCGCGCGACAGGGGCGCGTGTTTCGGTTGCAAAGTGAACTCTCCCTCTCGCAACAGCCAACCGTCAACGGCGCGCTCAATGCGCCGCAATGGACGATGATTCAGGCCGAGGGTGATATCGACAGCCAAACGGGACTTCTACAGTTTTATGAAGAAGCCGCCCCGTTTGAGTGGCGTACCTCGAGGCCCGTAACCGCGCCTCCGCCGTGGATGGGCGTACCGGTTGGGATTGGCACGAACACACCGGCGATCCCAACAGATAACGCCACGCCACTCCCAACGACGCCAACGCAACTCACGGTGGCCAACCGCGATGGGTGCTGGCGGCACCTCGAACTCGGGAATACCGTCCGCGTTGACCTCGGCAGCATCGGACTGTGTGGGCGGTTCCGGGTGATGACGCGCGGGTACGATAGCGTGACAGGTACGCTTGATATCGCGGGCGAACTGCTGGGGGACGATTGATGGCAAGCCACGCGACCGTTCGGCAAATGATTGAGCTTCCACGGCGCAGCGATCCCCTATGGCGCGTGCGCACCTACATCGACCGGCGCGTCGGACTCATCGACCTCGCCCAACAGCGTCGCCGTCAACGCACGGAAAAACAAGTGATTCAGCGCTAGGGGTCTTGGCATGAGTACGAGAGTTGTTACGGCAAAAGTTCTCCGGGCGAATGGGTCGCCTTGGGCCTCGGGGCAAGTGAAGTTCCAGCTTTTGGCGGACACGTTTACCCTGACGCCGGACGAGACGTTCCCAATTAATACCATCATTGCCGACACGAACACGCTCGGCGTGATATCGGTGACGCTCGCGTCGGGGCTGAATACGTATTACCGCGTGACGATGCCCGACGGTGAGACGTTTACGATCTATATCCCCGTCGATAGTGGCGCGCCCACAACCCTGGAGTCGTTGCGATCGTTCTACTCCGGCATTATTCCAACCTCGCCACCGGGGACGATGGGACCAACTGGGCCAGCGGGAACAAACGGCACGGGGGACCTGACATCCAACACCGCCGTCTCGGTCGATAGTGAAATCATCCTCTTTTCAGGGACGCTCGGAAAAACCGCCAAGCGGGCGACAACCACGGGAATTCTCAAGGGGACGGCTGGGGTCCTGAGCGCGGCTATCTCAGGCACCGACTACCTCGCGCCTGGCGCCACCTTTGAAGAGTTGGTTGACGACCGTGTTGCTGCGCTGCACGTCAACTCGACCAGCGTCACCTGGACGTACAACGACGCCGCGAACTCGCTCTCTGGCGCCGTCATCACCGCAGGAACCGGAACGGCGGCAACGCCGTCCAAGTCGGACCATACGCATACGGTCACGAAGGCGCTGAACTTCCCGTTCGGGGACGAGGATGCGCTTGGGGCGGTCATCCCACTTACCGCGCGCAGGATGGTTTCTATTCCGGTCGGTTGGGGAACCTGTACGATTACCCGATGGCGCATTCTTCTTGACCAAGCCGCAACGGCGACGTTCGATGTCTGGAAAGATTCTTACGTCAACTATCCACCGCTGAACGCGGACTCCATCACGGCGGCAGCGAAGCCATCGACCACCGCCGTTATCAAGAATGAGTCCGCTACCCTCACCGGGTGGACGACCACCTTCACTGGCGGCGACGTGCTGATCGCGGAAGTCGAAGCCAATAACCTCGCTAAATTTGCGTTGCTGGTCATCGAGTTTACGATGATCGCGGTCTAGGAAGGGGGCGAAATGGCGACCAGGCTATTTCTAAACGAGGCCGCTGCGGACATTGCCCCGACGAGCAAAGGGCTATGGAATCAAACGGGCGCATCGCTCACCAAAAAGATGGCGACGACAAAGGCCGGCGTATCCACAAATCTCAGTGTCACTCCCCTCGCAGCGAATTCCGCCGAAGGGTACCGGTTTGTCAGCCCCCCTATCTACACCCCTGTTACGCTCACGGGCACCTTCACGTATGTAATTTTTACCGCGATTGAAGATGATGCCGCTGGCGCCGCGACCGGATTCGACTTGTATGGTTATATGTACGTGACGCAGGGAGAGAGCACGACGCTCGTGCGCGGGGAGTTGTATCACACCAGTAGCGCCTCCACGTCTCTCGCGACGAGCGGCATGTCCTTTACCGCTGCCGGTCGCGCTCAGAGCAGCGCGCGTACACTCACGAGCGTCTCGATTCAGGGTGGTGACCGCATTGTCTTTGAGGTAGGCGGGTTTTGTATCGGCTCCGCCGGGACAATGGGCATTCGCCGTGGCGGCACCGATGCTACTGACCTGACGGCCGGCAACACGACCACCACGCGACCAGGATGGATTGAGTTCTCGCAGACGTTCTCGTTCGACTCGGTGTCGGGCAAACGACGGGCCTGGATACTAGAATAGGGCGATGATGGACGCGCTACTCAGCTCCTTATCGCAGGAGGCAGTCTCATGGTGAGGTCAAGAGAGAGTGAGAACTGGTCGCCGTGAGCGCCTCCTTGCTGCTGTTCCAAGAGGCATCTGGCCCGTCGGGCACAGCCTGGTTGGTGATCCTATCGACGGTGGCGGCGGGCACGGCTGGCGTATTCGCGGCGTTCTTAGCCGCGTCTAAAAAGACGAACGAGACGATCGATGCCGCGCGGGTGTCGGCGGAAAAGCGGCGCGATGATGACGTGTCCGCATGCGAGAAGCGCGAACGCGAGCGTGTCGAGAAGGCAGAGGTGCGCGAAGACTCGGCGCTGGAGCGGCTGTCCCAATCGACGGCGCTTGTCTCTGGTATGGCCGGGGCGATCACGGATTTTGGAGGCGTGCTAAAAGACGCGGTTGCGGAGATTAGGCGCACAGCGGAGCGCTCGGATTCGTCGGTACGCGAGATCGCCGAATTGAAACGCGAAGCAGCGACACTGCGAGAGGTTACGCTCCGCGAGACGTCCGAGCTGAAGCGTGAAATCGTCGACATGCGACGCGATACGGCGGAGATCGCCACCTACATCCGCCTAGCACGCAGTGCCCAGTCGCCGCCGGGAGTATGACTATGGCTGACGAGCAGGAGCGGGACGACGGAGGGATGGGTACAGAGGCCGACGCCCGCGAGTTTGTGGCCCAGTCGACGTTCGTTGATGCGGATCGGGCGAACAACGCCGCCGCATCGTCGCTGTCGAAGTTCGTACGCGACATTATGGATGCGAAACGCATACTCGGCGGGCGGGGTGACCCGTCCAGCGTACTGAGCGCGGCGCGCGATCGGAGCGCCGCGCCATGATCGAACTGTTGAGCCAAGACGTCCCTGACACGATTGCGGGCGCCGGTCTGCTTGTCGCCGGAGTCGCTACGCTCGTCTGGGGCGTCGTCTCACTCCTGTTGGGGTGGAGCACGCGCCAGGCCCCGATCCCGCGCAACTTCCCGTTCTGGCTGGGCATGTTCCTGTTGGTTGCGGATACCGGCATCTACCTGATTCTCGGTTACGGTGTGATCCACGACCCGAGTGGAACGCCGTTGTGGGGCGTACTTTATGCGATCGCTTGCGGAATCGTCGCCATCGCCGCGTTCTTCGCGTGGGCACGGGAGCGCATGCGATGAATGCAATAAATGTGATCGAGTGGGCGGGCCTCGGCATCGCGGTCGGCGGCATAACCTCGATGCTAGCCTCGGCGGCGTTCTGCACGAGACCAGCCCCACGGTGGATGCGCAATTGGATGGTGCTGGCGTGGATCATGGTCGGCGTGCGGCTATTCACGCGCGACAACGTGCCGCTCGACCCGGGTTCATTCTGGGTGCCGCTAATCTGGGTGCACGTCTTTATCTCGATGGGCGTCGTTGCCGCGTACAACGCGTGGTCAGCGCTGGGGCCGCGCCAAGACCGTTGCCACGAGGATGAACACCTAGAACGCGGATAGATCTATGCTGTCTATACTGCGCAGAGATCGGCGCATAGGATGGTGGACGGTGGCGCCTGCGCAACGATGGCTGATAACACTCACGCTCTGCATAGTGCCTATCGTGGGCCTCTGGTGGGTCGCCCAGACGCTACCGAGTCCCGAGATAGCGCCTACGACGGCGCCCGCATCCGTCTCTTCCGAGAACCTCTCCGCCGTGGCGTTTCCGGTCGAACTCGTGACGATGGCGGTGGCGGTATCCACGGCCCTCGCTCCAACGCCAGTCGTGACCCCGGCTCCAACCTACGCACCTGTGCCGACGGTGCCGGTGATCTACTGCGGGATGGGGGCGAGGATTGGGGACGCCTGCGAATGGCCGCAGCCGACACCCGAACTGCCGACCCCGCTCCCCGTCTGCCTAACGCCAATCCCCATGAGCGAGTGCGAGTGGAGGGGGAATAGTATGGGAACGCCGGTTGCCTCGCCAGTCCCTAGGCAACCGAACGGCTAAGAGACGTCTGCTCATCACCATGGGCACGAGAGGTAGACGCGATAGAGCGGGCCAGAGAGCCGGTATCGCGAACTAGAAGGAGAACATCATGGACCGAAATATTGGACGACGAGGACTTTTCGCATTGGCTGGGGTCGCGTTGGCCGAAGTCGCCTTGCATCGCACAAGTGAGACCGCGAGCGCCCGCCGCCGCAAGCGGAAGCCCGGCGTTGTTCCTGGGCGCGCGTTTGAGCCCGTTGTCGAACCCGACGCCGAACCCGTTGTCTATCCCGACCGCCCGGTAGAGGAACCGGTCGTCTACCCTGAATACCCGGTAGACGATCTCTATGTTTATCCCGACCGACCGGTAGAGCCACCTGTTGAGGAGCCGCCCTTCGTCAACCCCGGCCCCGCCTGCCGCACATGCGGCTGCAACCTTCGGGGTGAAGGATGTGACGGGCAGTGTGGCATTGACGGCGTGTGCATCAACTACACCTGTTTCGTTGAGGGCGACTATGCGCCAGCGTGCGTAACCGTCGAGGACTGCCGGCCGGGAACCGTTTGTCGTTGCAATCAGTGCGTTCCGGCACCATGCCGGGGTGACTTCGAATGTCCCGGATCGAATCGACCTGGCTATGAGAGCGGCGGCACGTGTGCCGGCGAGTTGTGCTTCAACTAGGGAGCGAGATGGACCCATTTCTGAAGCAGCTCATCATCATTATTCTCGTCATCATCCTCGTCATCTATCTCCTGAGGTATCTCTAATGAGCGTCACCTGGAAGTAGGGCGGTGAACGTCGCAGTGTTTGATGAGTGGCTCCACGCCCCAGATACGCAGGTCGGGGCGTGGACAAACTGCGAGTGCTCGGCCTGTCGCGAGGTACGGCTCAGCGACAATGAGCACATTGTGTTCAGTGCGTCTGACCTCATACGCGCGTGGGAACAGGGCGTTGCGCTCGGATTGGAACGGCGCCACGTGAGGGAGGAAGCTACGCATGGGTGAGGAGCGGGAATCCCCCCTTGTACAGGCGTGGCTCCTGGCTCCCCAGTGGCTAGCCGCTGATGTGACCATCTACCATGCCACGCTCGAGGAATGTACCGCCGTGTCGAACGATTGCCGCCGCGTCCTTGTTAAGCAAGCCATCCCTGCCGGAACCTCTCCGGGCGGCATCGAGGGAACATCGTATGAAGAGCAGAACGTTTCACCGCTCACGTTTTCAGAAGAATTGGTGGAGCAGTGATTACCGACGTTGAGCGCTGGGACCGGGCGCACCTGTACCGGTTTCGGGCCTATCCGTGGCGAGTCGTTGACGGCGATACGTTTGTTGCGCTCCCGGATGTCGGGTTCGATGGCGCCGCGTTTCCCCATATCCGATTACTGGACTACTCCGCGCCAGAGAAGTACGCCACTGGTGGTCTGGACGCGATGGAACGCATTGACGTCGCCTTACACCTAAATACCGCCGTGAAGTGGCCGTTGCGGATTGAGTCGAAGCTCCGCGAGACCGTCGTTGAAGGCGTCAAGACATTCGCCCGTTATGTCGCAACGGTGTGGGTGGTGCGCCCCGATGGAACTATGGTTGACATCAGAACCATCCTTATCGAATCAGGAGGTCCGGGATGATAGAGCGCCCCCTTGGCATGAGGCCTCCGACAGATGAGCGCCATGTACGGAGATTTAGCCTCACGACAGAAACGATGCCGACGACGGCTACGCCGGTTGTGCTGGGTACCGCGTGGCATCGTGGATTTGATGCGCCACGCAAGATCTCGGGCAATTACTGGATCGGCTCAACCGCCGACCTCGACTCTCCGGTGCGGGGAGGGCATTGTTACTGTCTCAAGCCACCAGCCCTGAGAGACCACGTTGAATGGTGGAAGTACTACGACCAGGGGCACGAGGGCGCCTGCTTCCCTGCCGGAACTCGGGTGCGGAAAGCGGACGGCGCGTACGTTCCTATCGAATCCCTGCGACTCCTTGATTCGGTGCGAACGGCGGAAGGAAACACCGGAACGGTTTTTCAGACGATGGTTCGTTGGCATCAAGAGGGATTGATTCGCATTCGCTTGCGCGGGCACCAGGCGGGGGTGCGGATGACGCCGGAACATCCCGTGTTGACCAAGAGGGGATATGTTTCGGCAGCCGAAGTGGTTATTGGGGACAGTGTTGCCCTGACACGATCACACGACGAAGCATCGTGCAACGTCATTGACACGACGCCGTACGTGCCGCGTCGTAGCCCTTCGCGCAGCATGGTAACTGGAACACGGCACTACCAAAGCGCTCGCGGGGCGGCGGTTAGTGTTCGCTTTACGCCGGTGCCAGAGGCGATTCATTTGTCAGTGTCGATGGGGCGATTGCTTGGTCTTTACCTTGCAGAAGGAGCAGCGTCCGCGCAGAGAGTCGTCTGGACATTCGGAGGCCATGAAAAAGACACACTCGTGGCGGAAACCGTCATGCTTATTCGTGAGGCGCTCGGAGCCGAAGCCCATGTTCAACATCGTCCCAACGGCTCGATTAACGTCAATCTTTACGGGATAGATTGGGTGCGGGTGTTCCACGGTCTTTGCGGAACCGGGTCGGGGCAAAAGTCGGTCCCTGTTCATGTCATGAATGCCTCGGATGATGTGAAAAGGGCAACGCTAGACAGTTGGCTTGCGGGAGATGGGCACCGTCGCCGTACTCAGGTGGCGGGCGTTTCGATTTCCCACGATCTGGCGCTCGGAATGTACGCGATTGCTAACGATCTAGGACTCTTCCCGACGATTTCGCGTTCGGCGCCGAGTATGAATCGACATGCAGCAACACGCCAAGACCGCTGGGAGGTCACGATCCCTGAAGGCGCTGGACACCGACCGGATATTGATGATGCGGCCATGTGGAGGAAGGTGTCCTCGATTGAGCACGAGGAATGGCAGGGCTTTGTCTATAACATCGCTGTCTCGGGAGATAACTCCTACGTATCCGAAGGCTTCGGAGTCCACAACTGTGTCGGGTTCGGCATCTCGCGCATGATGACGCTCCTGAACCGCCGCCGCTACAACGCGCGATGGCTCTACAAGGAAGCGCAACTGATCGACGAATGGGCTGGTGAATCCTACGATGGGACTAGCGTACGCGCCGGTTGCGACGTAGCACGGAATCGTGGCCTCTGGCGCACCGAAGACGAATCTCCACTCATACGACCAGAGGACGGCATCGCCACGAACCGCTGGGCGCGCTCCGTCGAAGAGATCGCCGCGTGTCTTGATCCGGTGAGTGAGGGGAAGCGCGTGCTCGATGCCGGGTATGTGACACTCCTCAATTCCTGGGGATCCGGCTTTCCTCATCTGACGCGCATGAGTCTTGAGGCGCTGAACCACCTCGTCTACGTCGAGGGTGGGGAGGCCACAGTCGTGGTCGATCGCTGAGCGAGGGTTCCATGCTGCAACGCTTGCTCTGCCGCATCTTTGGGCACCGCTTCTCGTCGTACCAACACCCGTACGAAAGAGAGCGCCGGGAAGTGTGCGAGTATTGTGGAAAAAGGAGAAAGGCATGATACGGCTGCTGGCCCTCGCGGCCCTGCTCATCCCGGGCGCGCTAGTTGCCTCCGCGCAGGAGCCGCTTGACCCCGGCGACGGAGAGGCGACAGTGACGGTGAACTGGGGAGAGTACGAGCTCGAGGTGCCGGCGATTGAGCCGCTCTCGGCCTGCGTCATCGAACGCCGCATCACCCTCGACAGCACGACAGATACACTCGTTGTGTTCGTGCGCAACGCGGATGGGGTACGTACAGAGATTGGCACATTCTCCACGAGCGCGACGGCGGCGTTAGAGGATGCGTCGGTCGGCGACTGTCTAGCGCTGGGGTCGGAATGATGGCTGATATGGTATTCGGTTCATGGAAAGCCCCAATCTATCAAGCCGAGATCGAGGCCGAATGATGGGTACGATTCGCAAGAAGCCGTCGAAGGACCCGGGCGCTACACCTGCCCCCATCCCGGTAAAACCCCCGAGGCGCCCCAAGCCCCCAAAGATTGACCCTGTCCCACCGCCTAGACCAGAGCCAGAACCCGAACCATCCACGGCGACACTTGGCGCGCCAACCGGCACGATCGGCGGCCCGCTACAGATCGCCTACGGGCGCGGCGGGCCATGGGCGACGGTCAATGCGTATGATGCCTCCTTCGTGCGCTGGGGAGGCCTCTATGGCGTTCCTGCGGCGATGCTCAAAGCCATCATGGTTATCGAATCGGGTGGGCAGTTGATTCCGAACGGCAACGGATACCCCAACTGGGGACCGATGCAACTCACCTCGCAAGAGTTCGGCGCGGGCTACTGGACGCCATGGGATCAGGTGGCCAAAGACCTCGGCGTCTCGATCAAGAGCGCGGATGGGCAAGTCGCTATCGCCGCCTACGTGCTCGGTGGCAAGAGCGGGAAGACGGGCACGCCAGAGGATATTTTCCTATCATCCTACTATCCGATCGCGGGCGGGCTCGATGTGAAGGGTCCGGACGGGCACACCCAACGGCAGTACCTCTCGGACCTGCACGAGCTAATGCGGCAGATTGATGCGGCGGCAGGCGGAACCGCTCCCACCCCGCCGCCAAAACCAAAACCTCTCACGGTGAAGCAGGTGATCGACATGATTGTGGGTGGGGCATCGTATCCACCGGTTGACTATGGGTGGGGCGCGGATGCGGGGCTCAACTATTACGCCTATGGGGTGGGGCACGGCACCAGTCGAGCGACACAGCACACCGGCTACGATGTCAGCCTACCGCTCGGAACGAAACTCTTTACCCCTATCAGTGGCGTAGTCGATTGTGTCGGGAGTCGCGGCACTCCGCGCTGGGGACAAGGGTGCGGCGCCTATGCCGATACTATTTCCGGCGGGGTGGGGAATATCACCATTTTTGGTGACTCGGGGCACAAGCTTACGCTCGGTCATTGCAACCAAGCGCTGGTGACGCCGGGGCAGCGGGTGACAGCCGGGCAGCCGGTCGTCACGAGTGGGGGCATGAACGGTCCTCATGTGCATATCGAGGTGAGTGTTCTTAGGAATGGTTCCTACTGGCTGCTTGATCCCGGGCCGGCGCTGATCGAGGCTATGGGCGGCTCCGCCCCGACGATCTACGCTGAGCGGCAGCCGTTCGTGCTGAGCGACGATAATCCAGAAGTATGGGTGGAGGTGGTGGCGGAGAGTGTGCCGGTACTGCAATACGCGAATCCCGAGGCGGACCCGGTGCGCGCGCCGCTGAGGAAGGGGGAGAAATTTCAAGCTGGCACGAAGGCGCTCGGCACGGACGGAGTATGGTTTTGGGTGACATCCATTGGGAGTAGAATACCGGAGACAGGAACGAAGGAGGTAGCTTCATGAGTGAGCAGAAGACGGGACAGGAAGTCGTCGCGCAGGCGAGAGACGACTCGTTTCTCAATACCGAGCCGCTCGTGGCGAAGGCCGCCGTAGTCGGGATCGTCACATCGATCTGTATTGCACTGGGCGCGTTCGGGCTTATCTCAGAGGATCAGCGAGATATCATTGTCGATCAGGTCGGCAGCATCACCGTCGCCCTGTTCGTGCTCGCGCCTATCATCATTTCTGCGGTGAACGCGCTCTGGGGACGGCTCTCTGCGTTCTCGCCCCGTTCGGCAGCCAAGATCGCGGTCAGCAATGCCGCGAACACGACGGGCGTTCCAACGCTTTCCCCACCTCCCTGATATCACCTGCGGCGCTAGGCCGCCTCCGTAGCGCCCCGTTTTTCTCCGTCATAGTAAACGCCGGAGCCCCCACTCCGGCGTTTACGCGTATTCCCCTGAATTCCCAGCGATCCGCGCTCCGCTAGAGCATTGCCCCGATGATCGCCAGCACGATGATGAAGAGGATGATGCGAATAATCCATCCCATAAATCCGATACCGACGGCCTCTTGATAGGTGACCTCACGATACTTACGAGCCATGTCTAGTTCCTTCCTCTGGTGATTCTTGACTGCACGGTATTCACATCTACGGGCCAGAACGCCCAGATGGTCAGAAATGCTATCAGTATGACTGAGGCGACGAGGAAGTAGGTATCGTTATTCATCGTAGCTTCCTATCCCGGTTGAGTCGCCTGGCGAGCGATTCGGCGGACTTGAGCGTTTCACAAATGATTTCCGCGCGGTCTGTCCGTTGATCAACGACGACTGGGTGCTCGGTGCCACGGACATTGCGTGTGGCGGCCATATAGGGCTCGTCCTGCGTCGTGGCGTGCGGTGATGGGGAAAGAGCTGTAACGGTCATGGTCTTCATTTGGGAGCCTCTATTCTCGCGATACTATCCCTTGCCGTCTCGCTGGTTTCTTAGATTACGCTCAGCCTCTCCTTTCTCTCGCAAGAGCAACTGCACGAAGTCAAGCTGGTTGACGATTTGCCTCGTGCCTCCTTCGGTGTCCGGCATTGGCCCGGTGTATTCGGCGCTCGATTCGAAGTCCCAGCCGCGCGCCGTTGTGGAAAGCGCGAGACGTGTACGGAGTTGCGCGCCGTTGAAGGTAGTGATTTCCTGGCTCATCATTCTGTCCCTTCTTTAGACGGCGGCGAGGACGCGACCGGAGCCGCTACAGGCGTCGCATTTCCAGCCGCCGGATGGCGAGTAGACGGTTCCACATCCGCAGCACTCTGTGCAGTCCGCGATGGACTCGGGCGTATTGGTCTCTGTGGCGTTCTTCATCTGGTGGAGTTCGAAGCTGAGGCGCACGAGGTGCCGGCAATAGCCGCGATGAGCGAACGCTTGGCATCCACAATGCCGACCGTTGCGAACGCGATACCAAACGTTGGGGTGGGTGGCTGAGCTCACGAGCCAAACGTCCGGGTTGCGCCGATCCTGACGAATCTCATCACCCTTAGCGATGGAATCGTGGAGGAGGCGGTTCCGTGTTTCTCGGGAGAGTGTGTTGACGACATTGGGGATCGTGTTCATTGCCGTTTCCCTTTCGATGTCCGTAGAGCCCAACTGCTCTATGGATGTATCCTAGCATGACATTTCAACATTGTCAATACCCTTCAATGCAAGTGCCACCGGTTGCGGAATCGCGCGCCGCCCAGCTTCCCAGAGCGACACCGCCGCGCTACTTACCCCGATACGCCTCGCGAGTTCCGTCTGATTCCATCCGCGCGCCAAACGAAACTCCCGCAACTCTTCCGGGCTCATTGCTGGTTTTCGTGGCCGGGGGGTAATCACTCTGTCCGTCATGTGCTCCTCCAATCGTGATAAACATTGTTACATGTTGGAGATTCTAGCACCGACAGTGTTCCCGTCAAGAGCGCCTATCACTCGCCACGCAACAGCCTAGGTTACGAGCGAGTTGCCCGAGTTTGAGCGATTGCTCGTAGGCATTGAGCCGTTCCTCTGGCGTCATCGTCTGGATACGTGTCAACAATTCGGCGTCATATTCTAGATTCTGAACATCAGAAAATGGTTTTTCCCGTATCTTCTTTGGTGTACTCTCTGACGTACTCTCTGTAATAGATTGCGCATTCCGCGCATCCTGGCGTGCGCGTTTTGCGCCCTTCACCTTGCCTACCTCGCGCACCCTAGGGTGCGCATTGTGAGCATCCTGGGGAATCTCTAGATGGGTATGCACAGCCGGCCAATTAATACGGTAATACAACTTCGCAGGAACCCCTCGTTTAACCTCCGAAATCACGCCAAGTGATCGTAGAGTTTTTCGCGCTCGCTCCTGTTGTCCACGTGTAAGCGCCGTCTCGTCCTCGATCTGACTGCGTGTTTTGTAAATCCATTCGGGATCGGCGCCCTTGTCAGACCAGTAGGCGATCTGCTGGAAGAACAACGCCTCGTTGATGCCGCCGAGTTTGCGCGCCATCTCAGGATGGAACGCGATAGGTCGGTCACTCAGGAACCGACGAACGAAATCATAGTCCGACATGGAACACCTCCAAACGTGTGAGAACTGGTGTAACGCACTGCCATCATATCCCCTTGACACGCGGATGTCTAGACGCTAAAGTGTACGAGTCAACGTTTCATAGGATCAATTAGATAGATAGGGAGGGGTATGGAGAATCGACTCACGCTCTCGCCGAAGCGACCACGGAAGGGTTCGCTCCGTCGCGATCAACGTCATCACCTGCTCGGCAATGAGCGGCGCTTGGACATTGGCCCCGTGGCGTATGCCGTCGTTGATGACATCGCCCACCGTCTCAATTGGGCGCGAGGCCGTGTCGCGTCCACGATGCTGGCGCTGCTCCTGGATCGTCATGCGTACACCCCGAGCAGCCTGGCGATGGCGCTCCAAGCGTTCGAACGGAACGCGTACGAAGAGGAAGGGGGAACTGATGCATGAGCGGTGGGATATCCGGGTGGCGAATGATCGACATAGGTTCGCGCCGTTGTGGCAACGCTGGCGACAGAAGGCGGCACGCTTCGTTGAGCACTATCCGAGTCTTCACGCGTTGATCGTCGCGCACCTGCCGCGATGGGACTGGCAGAGGTAGAGGGTTTGGGCACGGTACGGCGGGCATGGCATGGCGCGGCGTGGCATGGCGCGGCAAGGTACGGCGCGGCAAGGTACGGCGGGCACGGCGAGGCCTAGTTGGGCACGGCTGGGCAAGGTACGGCGGGTGAGGCGGCGCGCGGATAGGACGGGCGTGGATGGGCAGGGCATGGCGCAGCGAGTCATGGAGAGGTATGGCGGGCATGGACAGGACGGGCGCGGATGGGCTAGGTCTGGTGCGGCGGGCGGGGATTGGTAGGATTGGGCGAGGTTGGGTGAGGCGGGTATGGCGCGGTCAGTCGCGACTGGGTATGGCGTGGCCGGGCGGGCGAGTCTGGGCGAGGTGCGGAATGGTGCGTCCTGGCAAGGCGGGCAGGGATTGGTGAGGCAGGGCTTGGCTCGGTTAGGCGGGCAGGGTTTGGCGAGGCCAGGACCGGCATGATATGGCATAGCCAGGCGGGCAGGGCGTGGTCGGGTCAGGCATGGATCGGTTAGGCGGGAGAGGATAGGCGGGAGAGTTCGGGCACGGTATGGAGAGGCGGGCGAGGCCTGGCGCGGCCGGGGTTGGCACGGCGAGGCACGGACGGGCGGGCACGGCAGGGAGAGGCAAGGCGTAGTTAGGCCGGGCATGGCGGGTAAGGCCATCGTAGGAACACAATGAAGGGGGGTGGTGCCATATCCGGAATCGTCGCAAGGTAAACGGCTCTCAGGCATCTACACAAGGAGAGACAGGACATGGCACCGATTAGAAAGTCTACAGCATTGGACGGATATTCCATTGACGTTATCCGGGTTGATCAGAATGAGATTTCGTATCGCATCATCGGCGACACGCCGCTCATTATGGAACGATTTTCAACCAAAGCGCAGCGTGCGCTCCTCGCGCCCAAGGGCCGGATGACGACTGTAGAGAAGGAGCAAAACGAGAAGCATAATCCGCGCGAGGAGTACACCGAAGCCGCGTATGTCGTACCTGATGGCCCGACGCGCCTGGCGATGCCGTCCACATCATTTAAGGCGGCGCTCCTCGCCGCAGCGCTCCGTACGCCGGGAGCGAAAAAGACCGAGATCGGTGCGATGACCTATATCGTTGGAGAGTGGGCTCCGATATGGGGTATCCCGCGACTCCTCATGTCGGGCGTACGCTCGGCGGACATCGGTAAGACTCCGGACATCCGAACGCGTCCCATCATCACCCCGTGGGCGACGAAACTCACGATCAAATACGTCGTGCCGAATCTCACCCCGAACACGATTTCAAACCTCTTGGCGGGTGCGGGCATCCTCTGTGGCGTGGGCGGGTGGAGGCAGGGCAAGGGTTCGGGAAACTACGGGTTATTCCATCCTATCCAAGAGGAGGATGATGCGGAGTTCGGCGCCATCGTGGCGAGTGGCGGGCGAGAGGTGCAACTCGAAGCGCTACGCGTGCCCGTGGCCTACGACGAGGAAACTGCGGACCTCTTGGCCTGGCACGATGAAGAGATGGAACGACGGCGCTTGAGAGGATCGCCGTCTTCGGTGAAGAAGATCGCGGCGTTGGCGGCGGACTAAAGCGCATAGGGGGTGGCGGTACCGCCACCCCCTATGCCGCAACAAAAGGGGCAACGAATGCTTACCATGCTCAATCCCGAACAGCGGAATGTGTTACAGGCCCTCCACGACGCCGGGCAGTTAACGCCCAGCGCGGTCATCGGCGAGGCGCGGAAGCCCGAAAGTCTCCTACATCCGCTCTTTGACTGGGACGACGCGAGCGCGGCGGAGGCGTACCGACTCGATCAAGCGCGGACTGTTATCCGCTCAGTTCATGTGGTGGTGCGGAGCAAAACCGACATCATCCGTGTGGTGCGCTACGTGCGCGATCCTGATGCTGGCCGGGAGCAGGGGTACGTGACGCTGGAGAGCGTGACGAACGAGACACGGCAACGGCGCGTCATTATCCAGGAGATCAATCGGGCGCTCGGCAACCTACGGCGGGCGTCGGACATTACACGGGCGCTGGGATGGGACAGTCCGGTGGAGAAGTACATTAGCGAGATTATGCTCTGGCGCAACGACCTTGAAGACGGTATCGCCGAGGCAGAAGGGAATGGGCCGATGACAACCACGGCGGCCGATTAGTATGCAGGGGCGCGGCAAGACAAGACTGGGCAAGGTGAGGCTCGGCGGGCGCGGACTGGCGAGGCGAGGCGCGGACTGGCGAGGCGGGCATGGCATGGTCAGGTGGGGTGGAGTTAGGCATGGCACGGCACAGTAAGGCGGGCATGGCGCGGACTGGCGGGGCGGGTAAGGCATGGACTGGATTGGGTCGTGAGGCAAGGCGCGATGGGGCCTGGCTGGGTGAGGCGGGCACAGAGAGGTTAGGCCAGGCAAGGTCCGGCAAGGCAAGTCCTAGTAAGGCGGGTAAGGCATGGCCAGGAAGGGTAGGGCGTGGCGAGGTATGACGGGCATGGCTTGGCTGGGTGTGGACCGGATAGGCCCGGCAGGGTTGGGCGCGGCAGGGCGGGCAAGAGAAGAAAGGAAACGGCATGAGCGACACAACACCATTCGACCCGAGTGCTCACCTGATGAAGGTCAGTGGCAACGACTATCTTGAGGTGAAATGGAGAATCGCCTGGTTTCGCGATAAGCATCCTGATGGTCGCATTGAAACCGAAATGCTGGCAGGAGATGAAACGTTCGCCTTGTTTAAGGCGACGGTCTGGGTTCCCAACGATGGTGGGAGCGCGACGGGGCACGGCAGCGAAACGCCCCGTGACTTCAAAGACCACTACGAGAAAAGCGAGACGAAGGCCATTGGCCGGGCACTGGCGGCGCTGGGGTTCGGAACGCAGTTCTGTCCGGACCATGAATTCGGAGCTGCGACTGGACGCGTTGTCGATGCGCCGGTGGGGCGCTCACAAGAACCAACGCGGCTACCGATTCCCAGGAATCAATCGCAATCGCCGGAGAGTGATCCCCAGGCCGCCACGGAACGCCAGATCAAATACTTGCACGTCGTCGCCCGGGATGCCGGCATGAGTCCATCACAACTCGACGACTACATCACGAAACAGCCGGGGATGAATCCTTCGGCGCTCACGAAGAGTGATGCGTCCAACCTCATTGCCAGACTACAGAACGCGCAGCCGGCGGTGGCTCCATGATCGACGTCTCCATCCTCGAAACCGGCGAACTCGTCGCCAGAGATGACTACGTGCAGTTCACCGCGACCGGAGCCACCTGGCGCGAGGACGCGCCGTATGAGGTCGTGCAGGACACCTACCGCCGTCTCGTAACACTCGGGAATCGTGTGCAGTGGTGGATTGGCGACACGCTGCGCTTTGCCGAGCGGCGCTACGGAGAGACGTACGCGCAGATGCTCAACGAGACGACCTACTCCTACGGCGCGCTAGCCAATATGAAGTGGGTTGCGGGCGCTATTGATGTTCATGCGCGGCGTGATCGTCTGAGCTTCGACCACCATGCCACCGTCGCTGCCCTCCCGCCCGATGAGCAGGAATCTTGGCTCGAACGCGCCGAAGAACAGCAGTTATCACGGAACGCATTGCGTGAGGCTATTCAAGAAGCACAGCGCCCGACCCAGGTGCCGGGACTTCCGGAGGATGTGCACATCACGCTGCGCTTCCACTATGCCGGGCCAGAACTCGTCGAGGTGACCATCCTAGAGCACCCGGATATTGTTATCGTTGGGCACTCCCTACCGCACGCGCTGGAGATGGCAGTATCTACGGTCAAGGCGGTGTTAGAAAATGCACCGCGCCGCGAGTATCTCACGGCATTCGAGAAAGGGTAGACATGACACAACTTGATGTCACGAATCCTATGCCGCCACTGACTGACGCGGAATACGTGCGCCTCCGGGAGAGCATCGCGACGCACGGCGTTCTGTCGCCAGTCCATGTCGGTGAGTATCGCCCGATCATTGACGGCCATCATCGCAAAGCCATCGCCGACGAACTGGGCATCCCCTACCCCACGGTCGCCCACCGTGGCCTTACGCCCCTTGAAGAGGACATCCTTGCTATTGAGCTGAACATCACCGGGCGAGAACTCACCGAGTATCAGCGCGTGAAGTTTGCCGAGACGCTCCTGCCGATGTACCAAGCGCGGGCGAAGACGCGAAAAGCGGCGAATCTACCAAGCGCCGCAGTTGCGGCGCTTGGTAGCAGCGCGGGGCGATCCGATGACCAGGCCGCTGAAACCGCAGGACTCGGGAG